>LKMJ01000159.1_pt1 | contig 44159 bp, 45 predicted proteins | sample 643391 | NCBI WGS metagenome assembly LKMJ01 (sample SAMN04112250, study PRJNA286221) | soda lake metagenome | biome: soda lake; feature: Kulunda Steppe; material: water; isolation source: sample PL-Br10 brine of Picturesque Lake | place: Russia: Kulunda steppe | collected 2010-07 | reverse complement strand
GTGGTATCAGACTCACCAGTGTGGACTTGCCACTTCCGGAGCGTCCCACAAGGGCTACCGTTTCACCCTGGCCAATATGCAGGTTGATGCCCTTGAGAACATCCTCATACTGATCCCGGTAGTGGAAACGCAGGTCCTGGATCTCGATTTCACCGTTCACACGGCCCGGGTCATAGGTCCCGTTATCCTGCTCGGGCGGTGTATCCAGATTGTCAAAGATACTCTGGGAAGCGGCTATGCCTTTCTGGATCTTGGCATGAACCGAAGTCAGCTGGCGTATCGGCTTGGCCATGGTGGCGGCCGCCGTGATGAAGGCCACGAACTGGCCGGTACTCATGGTTTCCTGGAAGCTTGGATCCAGTGACACCCAGACCAGCATGCCAATGGCGAACGCCACCAGCACCTGCACCACGGGCGTGCTGATCGCCTGGGTCAGCGCCATCTTCAGGCTCTGGCGCAGGTTGTCCCGGCTGACCTTGCGAAACCGCTGCGATTCCCGCTCACTGCCGCCAAAGGTCCGCACCACACGGTAACCGGTAATGGCTTCGGACGACACATGGGTAACATCGCCCATGGAGTACTGGATCTTGCGGCTCAGGCGACGGAAACGCTTGCTCACATACGCGATGATCAGGCCAATCACAGGCCCAACCGCCAGAAAGATCAGCGTCAGTTTCCAGTTGGTATAGAGCATGAACGCCAGAAGCCCCACTACCGTCAGGCCTTCGCGCAGAATAATGGTGACTGCATCGGTGGCTGCATCCGTCACCTGTTCAATGTTGTAGGTGATCTTGGATACCAGATGCCCTGAGGAGCTTTCATCGTAAAACCGGCAGGGCAGGTGCATCAGATGGTCGAAAATCTGGATGCGCATGGTATTGACGATGTTCCGGCCAACGTAGCTTATATAGTATTTGCTCAGGAAAAACCCGAAGCCACGCACCGCAAAAACGCCGATCAGCAGCAGTGGCAACATGATTCTGTTCTCGGGCGTGGGGTTTTCCAGCGCCTCGATCACGAATTCCATGGCCGCCGCCATGCCTGTGGAGGCCGCCGCATAGACGCCATTGCCAAGAGCGGCCACAACGAAAGGAATCCAGAACGGAAGGGCATAGGCCAGCAGGCGCTTGTAGACCTGCCAGTTGGTCAGTTCAATCGCCTGCATAGTCAATCGGTTTCACTGTCAGGGGAGCGTTGGGTGCTGATGCTCAGGCCTGTGAACCCCAGGCTTCCGGCGACATCCATTACGCGGACAACGTACTCATGGGGCGCCTGGGAATCAGCGGTAATGATAAAGGGAAGTGTGTTATCGCCTCCGGAGACTTCCTCGATCCGCGCAAGCAGCGCCTCACGGTCGTTGCTGTCGAGGCGGCGCTCGTTGACCGAGAATTCCCCGTCGGCACTGATCTCCACCTCAACCAGCTCCGTTTCCTGGGCTGCTTCCTCACCATCCGCCTCCGGCAGATCGATCTGCAACTCAGTCTCACGGGTGAAAGTGGTTGAGACCATGAAAAAGATCAGCAACAGAAAGACCACGTCGATCAGCGGCGTCAGGTTGACCGACACCTCTTCCGAGGACTGGCGACGGAACTTCACGACGGTTCGTCTCCATCAACGATGACGTCGCGGTCCCCATGCACCACCTCCACCAGCTTGATCGCCTCCTGCTCCATATTGACGACCATTTCGTCCACACGACGGATGAAGAAGCGGTGAAAGATGAGCGCGGGAATGGCAATGGTCAAACCGGCGGCTGTGGTGATCAGTGCCTCTGAAATACCACCGGCAAGCACCCCGGGATCCCCCACGCCGGCCAGCTGGATCTGGGCAAATACCTTGATCATACCGATCACGGTACCCAGCAGCCCCAGAAGCGGGGTGATGACGGCGATGGTCCCGAGCGGGTTGAGAAAGCGCTCGAGCTCATGGACCACCTGATGGGCTTCCTGCTCAATACTCTCTTTCATGATGTCGCGACCATGCTTGGCGTTGGCCAGCCCTGCCGCCATGATGCGGCCCATGGGAGAGGATTCCTGGATGAGCTTGAGCTTGCGCGAGTTGAGCTCCTTTTTCTTGATCCAGCGCCAGAGCTCATTGATGGTCCCCTGTGGCGCAACGCGGTTCACCCTCAGCGCCCAGAAACGCTCAATGATGATGGCCAGCGCCAGAATGGAACAGATCAGCAGCGGAATCATGATGAATCCGCCAGGCCTCAGAAGCTCAAGCACGGGTTTTCTCCCTGATAATGAACAAGCGCCGATACTTTAGCACAAGCGGGGCATAGACCCGCAATCATGGGCCGCTGCCGGTCATCCAATCCGGATCGCGAATCCAGAACGGCACCTGTTCACGCGCCGTTTTCACCTGCAGATGGCCGTCATCTCCCAGGCTGATGCGCACTTCCCCATCACGGGCAACGTTAGCGACCCCAGCGCCCTGCTCCCGATACAATGCCGCAACCGGAGCGAGCGGGTCAGTTGCGGCCAGCACCGCTTTCCGCGGCGCCAGTGCCTCGATCATACCCTGCTGCGAGGATCCCTCAACCCCTCTCCGGGGTGCCATCACCCAGTCCACAGAGGCCGGATCATCCAGCCAGCGCAGAAGTCGCCGCTCACCACTACGCCGGATGGGGCCGAATAAAACGGCGCGGGTGTTGCTGCTTTCAAGTACCAGGTTACAGGCCTGTTCCGCTCGTATGAGCCCGCTCTGGCGGGGATCACGCCATAGTGTGGCGCGCCACTGCCCTGCGGCCAGTGTTTCGCCTGATTGACAGCCCCTCCCTTGAAGGATTCTGCCGATGGTCGGCGTCTGATCAGCGAAGCGCCACCGGCGCTGCGGGTCCGTTCCGGGATGACTCAGCACCAGCGCATCAATATGATCGATGCCCCGCTCCGCCAGCCACGGGATCAGCCGGTCCCGGGTCTGGCCGCGCCGTGCAGGCGCGGGAGAACGCGCATCGAACAGCAGCGTCTCACCCGCGCTGCGAGCCACAGCAACGCTCCCGCCTACCCCATCCGGGAAGTAAACCTCTGGCGCTGTCTGCGGTGGTGCTGCATCGTTCTGTGGTTGTGCCCCCAGGCCCACTACCGCAGCCAACACAAGGGAAGCGGCAACACGCCAACGCCGTGTTGTGGGCATGAAAAACAGAAAGATCACAACAGTGATCCCCAGAAGGGCCGGCAACGGCAAAGAAGGCAACCGCCAGTCCGAAAGGGACAGCGTTACCAGTACCTGCCAGAACAACCCAAACGCCAGATCCAGCCCCGGTTCAACCCAGGCCGCTGTGCGCTCTGACAGCAGCACCAGCGGACCTGCCACCAGAAGCACAGGCATCAGAAACACCGACAGCGCGGGAATCGCGAAAAGGTTGGCTGGCAGCGCGGTCATGGTGGCATCCCGCCCGAATGCCTGGAGTGCCGGCCAGAGACCGGCCATGACCGCCACCTGGGCCATAACCAGCGCGCGTAGCGCACCAGGTTGCCGGAGACGACCACCAAACACCAGAAGCAGACAGGCTACGGCAGCAAAAGACAACCAGAAGCCCATATCCAGCGGCGCCAGTGGATCCAGAAGCAGAACCAGCACAAGTGCCAACAGCCAGCCATCCCACAATCGCCACTGACGGCCACTGGTCAGCACATAGCTGGCCACCATGACCATCGCCAGAGCCCGCTGTGTGGGAATGGTGAACCCGGCCAAGAGGGCATAACCAAGGCAAGCCACCCATATCACAAACAGTGGCAACCATTGCGCGAGCCCGGGACGGACGCCGGCCACCACGACGGCGGCCCGCCGCAGCGGCCACCCGACGATCAGTGCAATCAGCCCAACATGCAGACCGGAAATGGCAACCAGATGATTGGTGCCGGTCGCCTCCAGCACCTCCCAGTGCTGATCCGTGAGGCGCTCACGACTGCCCAGCATCAGTGCCTCCGCCAGTGCGGGCTCGCGCATGCGCTGAAGACGGGTTTCAATGCGTTCCAGCAGTTGCTGGCGGAACCGGTGATACCGACAAACCAAAGGACACTCGCTGTCGGGATCTGCTTCAATGGAGCTTACCCGCGCGGTCGCATCGATGCCGTGGCGGTAAAGCCATCGCTCATAGCCGCCATCATCGCCATGGTTCCGGATCCCAACCGGTGCGCGCAGCGACAGCTCAGCCTGCAGCGGGCCCTGCCACCGGAAACGGTCAGGCTCCTGCGGGATACGGAGCTGGACACGCGCCGGCACAGGGAGTGATGCCCCGGGCTCCGCCCAGCCCTGAACACACAGCAGAATCCGTATGGCACCGTCCGCCGTATGGCCGGGAAGACTGCAGGGATAACCGTAGGCAAGGACGCCATCTTCCTCCGCAGCCGGCGTGATGGTGGGCTGCGCCGACTGGAGCTGCGGCACCACCCAGGCACCGGATACCAGCATCGCCGCAGCCGCTGCTGTAACAACGCCCCGCCCTGGGACACAATAGGGAGCGGCGCCCAACAGCATGACGCCAGCACCAACGAGCCAGTACCGGGCTGGCAGAATCCCGGAGCTATACAGTATGATTACGCAGCCTGTCAGCGCGAGCATCCCTGCGCGCATCCAAGGATCTCCTGATCAGGTGGATTGTCGGGTCAACAACGGGTGAGCTGAAGTATGGACAGGCGTTTCTACAGACGCTTCATCCCGAAGCCGGAGAAGGTCCGTGAGATTCGTGGACTGCGTTTTCTCGGGTCGCTCATCCATGAGCCCAACCTTTGGCATATCAACCGCCATTCCGTATCCAGAGCTTTTCTTGTGGGGATCTTCTGGTGCCTGATCCCGATTCCGTTCCAGACCGTCCCCGCCGCCGCAACTGCCATCTGGTTCAATGCCAATCTGCCGCTGACCATGATCGTCATCTGGATCAGCAACCCGGTCACCATGGGACCCATGATGTACGCCAGTTACGTGGTGGGCACCTGGGTGCTGGGCCAGCCGGCCGAAATCGACGAATTCAAGATGAACTGGACATGGTTCAGCGAACGGCTGATCGAGGTCGGCATTCCCATGTACATCGGCGCGCTTGTGATGGCGGTCACCATCTCCTCGACCGGCTACATCATTATCCAGTATCTGTGGCGACGCAGGGTTCGCCACAACTGGCACGAACGCCAGGAAAAGCGTCGTCGTGCCCGCAACAAACACCCCCTTTCCTGATCAACTCTCCTCGACCAGCCCCCCGTGATCCAGCCGGCAGACCCGCCCCATGCTCCTGGCCAGCGCCCGATCATGGGTGACCACCACAAAGGCTGAGGAGACCTGTTCGTTCAGCTCCCTGATCAATGCCTGGATCTGTTCACCGGTGTCATCGTCCAGGTTACCGGTGGGTTCATCCATCAGCACACAGCGGGGCTCATTGACCAGGGCGCGGGCAATGGCGACGCGCTGGCGCTCACCACCGGAGAGCTCTCCGGGTTTGTGGCTCAACCGCTCAGCCAGCCCCACCCGCTCCAGCAGCGTGGCTGCGGCATTCTGTGCATCGCCCACGCTGCGCCCCCCAAGCGCCCCGGGCAGTGCGACATTATCAAGTGCCGAAAACTCCGGCAGCAGATGATGGAACTGATAGACAAAGCCCAGGGTCCGATTGCGGAAACGGCAGCGTGTGCGCTCACGCATGCCGTGAATGTCCTCGCCATCAATCAGCACCTTCCCCAGGGAGGGGCGGTCAAGCCCACCCAGCATATTGAGCAGTGTGGTTTTGCCGGAACCGGAGGTGCCCACAATGGCCAGGGTTTCACCCTGCGCCACCGTGACGGAGACACCGGAGAAAACAGTAAGCTCGGAACGACCTTCCGTGAAGGTTTTCGCCAGATCGGTACAGTGGATGATGGGTGAATCAGTCATAACGCAACGCCTCCGCCGGCTGGACCCGGGATGCCCGCCAGGCGGGATAGATTGTGGCCAGAAGACTCATCGCAAAGCCCGCACCACTGACCAGCGCCACATCGCTCCACTGCAGGTGTGAAGGCAGGTAGCTGATGAAATACACTTCCGCGCTGAGGAACTCCATACTCAGAACCTGCTCCACCCAACCGATGACATCACTGATGTTCAGCGCCAGGGCAATCCCCAACAGGGTGCCGATGAGGGTTCCGCCCACCCCGATGAGCGCACCCTGCACGATAAATATGGTCATAATGGTGGCGGGCGTCGCACCCATGGTGCGCAGAATGGCAATATCCGCCTTCTTGTCCGTCACCACCATGACCAGTGCCGAGACAATATTGAACGCTGCCACCGCCACAATGAACATCAGCAGCAGCCCGATCATGGTCTTCTCCATGCGGATGGCTTCAAACAGATTGCCATGAGTGCGGGTCCAGTTGTTGGTGTAATAGGCGCCGGGCATGGCATGGGCCACCCGGTTAGCCGCAGCTGGCGCATCAAACAGATCGGCAACCTGTATCCGCACACCCTGAGGGCGGTCGCCGAGACGCAGCACCCGAGCCGCATCCCTGTAGTGGACAATGGTGTAGTTGCTGTCGAGTTCCGCACCCACCTGGAACGTACCCCTGACCGTGAAACGCTTCAGACGTGGCATGACCCCGGCCGGCGAGACCGATGCTTCCGGCAGGACCACCGTCACCCGATCGCCAACGCCCACACCGAGTTTGCGAGCCAGCGCCTCGCCGATGATGATGCCGAACTCATCAGGCTTGAGATCCGCCAGCGAACCCTGAACCATGTGATCCTGGATGATGGACACGTCTGGTTCCCGGTCCGGGTCAATGCCGTTGATCAACACTCCCTGAACCTCGCCGCGTCCGGTCACCATGCCCTCAGCCCGGGTAAAGGGCGCCGCACCGGTCACGCCCGGGTCCTCCCGGGCGGTTCGCACCACCGACTCCCAGTCCTCAAGCCCGTCCGGAGACTCAATGGTCGCATGGGGAACCATGCCGAGAATCCGCTCCTTGAGCTCCCGATCAAAACCGTTCATCACCGACAGTACGGTGATGAGTACCATCACGCCGAGAATCAGCCCCAGCATGGAGATCAGGGAAATAAAGGAAATGAAATGGTTGCGTCGTTTCGCCCCGGTGTAGCGCAGGCCGATGAAAACTGAGAGGGGCTTGAACATCCTGATCCATCCGAGTGGTTATTGATAAGTTCCGCGCCCGCTCCCTGCAAGCGACGAAAACACTGTTACACTTTGCCTGATACGGCCCGAATCGTTCGTGGCCAATGGGCCGTGGACGCGGCCGGATAACCAATAAATAAAGAAAGAGACATCACAATGCCGTCGAGCACCGACAGTGAGCGCCGCCAGTACTACCGTGTCGAGGACGTCGTGGGCCTCGAATACCGACGCGTTGACAGCGATCTCCACAGTCCGGTTGCGACCCTGTTTGAAGGTTCGGAGACGCTTGTCCTCCAGGAGGAAGTACGTCGCATTGATGCCGATATCCGCGCCCAGATCAGTCAGCTGGCTGAAACCGACCGCAACCTTGCCCACCTGCTGAAATCGCTGAACGAAAAGCTCGATACGGTGTCGCGCATTATGACGTTTGAACGAAAACCGTTGCAAGACGAGCAGTGGCGGCAGGTTACCCTCAGTGAGGGGGGACTGTCATTCGAATGTAACGAAAGCGGCTTCCAGCCGGATACGGTTCTCGCCGTGCGGCTCACACTCAATCCGGAACTGACGCGGCTGAGCCTGCTGGCCCGCATCGTCGATGTGGAGCCTTCAGACCGAGGCGAACGACTGCATCTTGAGTTCACTGACATGCAGGACAATGAACGACAGCAGATCGCCAAACACGTGCTCCGGATACAGGCACGTGAGCGCCAGCAGCAGCGCCAGCACGACGATATGAAACGCTGAACCTCGACTTGCCCAGCGTATCAGCTATAGTGTCCGTTAATACTACACGCTTTGTGAATCAGGGATATCAGATCATGACCAAGACGACGATCCGCCTGCCGTCCATGGTGATCACCACCCTTGCAGCGCTGGTGCTGTCGGTGCCAGCCATTGCAGACAGCGCCCAGCGGGCCGGAGCTGCTGTTCAGGAACAGGAGCAGCAGCGGCTGCCTCTGTCGATCAAGCTCCAGCGCCAGTTCGACAGGGAGCTGCCCCGCCGGGGTGAGGCCCGCAGCTCGGTCCGCAACCGCTTTGGCGATCCAGAGGCGGAGCAGGGACCTGTGGGGGAGCCTCCCATCACCACCTGGCAATACCCGCGTTTCAAGGTGGTATTTGAGCATGACTGGGTCATCCACACCGTTGTGGACCCTGACAGCCTTGTCATCAATCCCGGTAACCGGGAAGACAGCGCCCGATAAGGACCTCAGCAGCCTTGAGCACTCATTACCGACTGGTGGCCGAGTGGGCGCCTCAGGGGGCCGTACTGCTTGTGTGGCCGCACCCGGAATCGGACTGGGGGGCCACACTGGATGACGTCACGCCCGTTTTCCGCGCCATCGCCGCCGCAGTGCTTGCCCATGAAAACCTGTTACTGGTCGCTCATGACAAGCCCATGCAGGCAGAGCTTCAGGATTTTGCCGACCGCATAATACGAAGCAGGTCGCTGCCCGGCCGTTGCCGGGTGCATCTGGCCGATTCGGACGACACCTGGGCCCGGGATTTTGGCCCGCTCAGCGTATCCGACGGCACCACTACCGAACTGCGTGATTTCCGCTTCAATGCCTGGGGCGACAAGTTCCCATCGCAGAGGGATGATGCGCTCACTGCCGCTCTGGACCAGAGCAGCGCCTTTGGGGAGCTGAGTCTGCACCGGGTTGATTACGTGCTGGAGGGGGGAGCTCTGGAAACCGATGGACACGGCACTCTGATGACGACCTCAAGCTGCCTGCTGGACCCCGCCCGCAACGGCGGCCAGAGCAAGGCGGAAGTGGAGGAGGTCATGGCCCGGGAGCTGGGCATTACGCGCACCCTCTGGCTCGATCACGGGCACCTGGAAGGTGACGACACTGATGGTCACATCGATACCCTGGCCCGCTTCCATGCCCGGAACGGCATCTGTTACCAGAGCTGTGACGATCCCGACGATCCCCATTACAAACCTCTCAGCGCCATGGCACAGGAGCTGGCCGCCTTCACAGACAGCACAGGCCAGCCCTACAGGCTCACCCCACTGCCCTGGCCCGAGCCGGTCCACGACGGCGCAGGAAACCGTCTCCCAGCCACCTATGCGAACTTTCTGATCATCAACGGAGCGGTGCTCTTACCGGTCTACGGCGTCCCCCAGGATGAAAAAGCCCGGGAGGTGTTGGCTTCCTGTTTCCCCGATAGGCACATTCACTGCATTCACTGTCGCCCCCTGCTGCGCCACGGCGGCAGTCTCCACTGTCTGACCATGCAACTGCCGCCAGGAGTTCCGGTATGAGAATCGCGGCGATTCAACACGCCTGCATCGACGACCCTGAAGCCAACCTGCGGATCAGCATGCGCCTGGTCCGGGAGGCAGCGCAGCAGGGCGCGCAGCTGGTGGTGCTGCAGGAACTGCACCGCAGCCGCTATTTCTGCCAATCCGAGGACACTGCCGTCTTTGATCTGGCCGAGCCCATCCCGGGACCAACCACAGAGCAGCTTGGCGCCCTGGCCGGCGAACTGGGCGTAGTGATTGTGGGGTCCATCTTCGAGCGGCGCATGGCGGGGGTCTACCACAATACAGCGGTCGTTCTTGAGCGTGACGGGACTCTTGCGGGGCACTACCGCAAGATGCACATTCCGGATGACCCCGGCTTCCATGAAAAATTCTATTTCACGCCAGGGGATGCCCTGGCTGAAGGGCAGTCCTTTCGCCCCATTGAGACCAGCCTGGGCAAACTCGGCATTCTCGTTTGCTGGGATCAATGGTACCCGGAGGCCGCGCGGCTGATGGCTCTGGCCGGTGCTGAGCTTCTCATCTACCCCACCGCCATTGGGTGGGAGCCCGGCGATGCGGAGGATGAGAAGGCACGCCAACTGGATGCGTGGATCACCGTGCAGCGCGGCCACGCCATCGCCAACAACCTGCCACTGGTTGCACCCAACCGGGTCGGACACGAACCCTCGCCGGACGACAGCGCCGGCATTGATTTCTGGGGCAACAGCTTCATCTGCGGCGCCCAGGGCGAGATGCTGGCCCGGGGCGATGACACCACGGAAACGGTGCTCACCGCCGACATTGACCCTGATCGCGTCGATCAGGTGCGTCGTATCTGGCCCTATCTGCGCGACCGGCGCGTGGACGCCTACAGCGATCTGACTCGGAGGGTCCGCGACTGACATGGCCATCAATCCACTCATCCAGAGCGCCTCTGCGGCACTCAATGACATCCTGCTGGGCAAGACCGAGCAGGTGAACCGGGCGCTTTGCTGCATCCTGGCCCGGGGGCATCTGCTGGTCGAGGACATTCCCGGCATGGGCAAGACCACCCTGTCCCATGCCCTGGCGGCCACACTGGGGCTGAGCTACAACCGGATCCAGTTCACCAGTGACCTGCTGCCGGCGGACGTACTGGGATTTTCCATGTACGACAAGGAGGCCGGCGACCTGGTCTTCCACAAAGGGCCGGTCTTTGCCCAGGTGATTCTGGCCGATGAGATCAACCGCGCCTCACCCCGCACCCAGAGCGCACTGCTTGAGGCCATGGAAGAGCGCCAGGTGTCCATTGAAGGCGAGACGCGTCCCCTGCCGGAGCCGTTTTTCGTGATCGCCACCCAGAACCCGCTGGATCAGGGCGGCACCTTCCCGCTTCCGGAATCCCAGCTCGACCGGTTCCTGATGCGTCTGCAGCTGGGCTACCCGGACAGCCGGGCCGAGCGCGAGCTCCTGCTTGGACAGGACCGGCGGGAGATGATCAGCGCCATGAAACCGGCGCTGACCCGGGAACAGCTCAGGGAGCTGCAGCAGCAGGTTGAGTCAGTGACTGTCTCAGAGAGTCTGCTGGATTACGTACAACGCATTCTCACCTACAGCCGTGAGATCCCCGGCGTGCTCTACGGCCTCTCGCCAAGAGCGGGCCTGGGCCTGCTGCGCGCCACCCGGGCCTGGGCGCTGATGGACGGACGCAGCCATGCCCTGCCGGATGACGTACAGGCCATTCTGCCCAATATCCTCGAGCATCGGCTGGTGGACGATCACCACCACCGGCAGGAAAGCCTGACCCAGCGTATTCTCAACGACGTTCCGGTGATCGTGTGAGTGGCACCCTGCGGACCGGTGGCGTTATGATAGGGCGCTTTCACACGACATCACAGGCACCAAGAGAGGAACCATGACCCAGAGCAACCATCACCGTCTGATCATCCTGGGCTCCGGACCCGCCGGCTACACCGCCGCCATCTACGCGGCCCGCGCCAATCTGGAACCGACCCTGATCACCGGCATCGAGGTGGGTGGCCAGCTGACCACCACCACCGACGTGGAGAACTGGCCGGGCGACGCTGAAGGCCTCCAGGGTCCCGGTCTGATGGAGCGCATGAAGGAACACGCCGAGCGATTCAACACCCAGCTCATCTACGACCACATCAATGGCGCTGATCTGGCAAAACGCCCCTTCACCCTGACCGGTGACAGCGGCACCTACACCTGCGACGCCCTGATCATCGCCACCGGTGCCAGCGCCATGTACCTTGGCCTGGAATCCGAGGAGAAGTTCATGGGCCAGGGTGTGAGCGCCTGCGCCACCTGTGATGGCTTTTTCTATCGCGGCCAGGACGTGGCCGTGATCGGCGGCGGCAACACCGCCGTTGAAGAGGCCCTCTACCTTTCCAATATTGCGGACAGCGTCACCCTGGTCCACCGCCGTGACTCGCTCAGGGCAGAGAAGATCCTGCAGGACAAGCTCTTCGCCAAGGACAACATCCAAATCCTCTGGGATCACACGCTGGAGGAAGTCCTGGGTGACGGAACCGGTGTGACCGGCGCCCGGCTCAAGGGGACGAAAAACGGCGAGACCCGGGATCTGAGTGTGGCCGGAGTCTTCATCGCCATCGGCCACAAGCCCAACACCGATCTGTTCACGGAACAGCTGGACATGAGCAACGGCTACATCCGGATCCGCAGCGGCCTTGACGGCATGGCGACAGAAACCAGTGTTCCCGGTGTATTCGCAGCCGGTGATGTGGCCGACCATGTCTACCGTCAGGCGGTCACCTCAGCCGGATTCGGCTGCATGGCCGCACTGGATGCCGAGAAGTACCTCGACGGACTGGGCTGACGTGCTGCGATGACAGCCCTGCCCTGGCTTGAGACCAGCAGCCACTGGTTTCCCGATCCGGAAACGGCGCTGGATGATCCGGACGGATTGCTGGCGGTCGGGGGTGATCTGCACCCCGACCGCATCCGGCGGGCCTATGCAAATGGCATATTTCCCTGGTTCTCCGACGAACAGCCCATTCTGTGGTGGTCCCCCAATCCCCGCTGCGTGCTTTTCCCCGCACGCGTGCACATCGCCCGCAGTCTGAAACGCACTCTCAACAGTGGGCGTTTCCGCATTTCGGTCGATCAGGCCTTTGAGGAAGTCATCCACTACTGCGGCGCTGTGCGCGAGGAAGGCACCTGGATTACCGAAGACATGGCCGACGCCTACATCCGCCTGCATTATCAGGGCCAGGCCCATTCCTTTGAGGCCTGGGATGAAGACGGCAATCTGGCAGGAGGGCTCTATGGCGTCGCCATCGGACGCTGCTTCTTTGGCGAATCCATGTTCAGTCGCCAGCGCGACGCCTCCAAGGTGGTATTTGTCCATGTGGCCAGACAACTGGAACAATGGGGCTACCGGCTCATGGACTGCCAGGTGGAGAATCCACACCTGATGCGCCTGGGGGCGGAACTGATTCCCAGGAGCCGGTTTTTGTCTATAATCAGGGAGAACGTGGTGAGTTCGCCAGACCAGACCCACTGGCGCCTGGACTGGCACTGGAGCCCGGAGGCCGGCTGATGAGCAGTCTCAGAACGCTGATATTTTTCGCCACACCCGAGCACCCGTGCAGTTACCTCGAGGGGCGCCAGGCCACCACCATGTTCGTCGATCCCAGAGCCAGTGTGGACAGAGATCTCTACACCCAGCTCACGGAGCTGGGCTTCCGGCGCAGTGGCTCCCATTATTACCGTCCCCACTGTCGGGGCTGCAATGCCTGCATTCCAGTGCGCATCCCGGTTGACCGGTTCAGCCCCAAGCGTTCGCAGCGCCGTAACCGCAAAGCCAACGCGGACCTTGAACTGACGACCACGCCAGTGCGCTTTGACGAGGAGCTGTTCAGCCTTTACGAGCGCTACATCAATGAACGTCACCATGACGGCGATATGTACCCTCCCAGCCGGGAACAGTTCACGTCATTTCTCGTTGAAGGCAGTATCGACGGCTTCTTTCTTGAAATGCGCCTGGAGGGGGAGCTGATTGGGTTTGCCGTAGTGGACATACTGGATCGGGGCCTTTCCGCCATCTACACCGTGTTCGCCCCCGAAATGGAACACCGCAGCCTGGGCACCTTTGCCATTCTCTGGCAGATCGACGAGGCGAGGCGGCGCAACCTTCCCCACCTCTATCTTGGCTACTGGATTCGTGAATGCCGGAAAATGAACTACAAAACCAACTTCCGCCCCCTGCAGCAGCTGTCCCATGGACGGTGGCAGGATCTGATCCTCTGACTTTGCCAATTACGTTCATTTAAGGCAAAATTGCGCCACTTTCGCGGCACCCTGCATGCGCTTTCCACAACACAAAAGCACCAGGTAGGTACAAATCCCTGTTGAAGCATGGGCTGTGGATCCCTATATATCGGGCAGTCGCGATCACAGAATACGAAACCGGAGAGATAGCTGAATGGCAAAATCAGACGCAGTCGAGATGGAAGGTGTCATTGTTGATACCCTTCCCAACACAATGTTCCGTGTGGAGCTGGAGAACGGGCACGTGGTTACGGCCCACATTTCCGGCAAGATGCGCAAGAACTATATCCGGATCCTGACCGGTGACAAGGTCAAGGTGGAGCTCACGCCCTACGATCTGAGCAAGGGCCGCATCACCTACCGTTACCGTTGATCAGAAAAGCCGCACCAACAGGTTGGTGCGGCCCGGATACGTGAAGACTCTGCCCTGATCGAAGCCCCCCCGGAACGCCGAAACGGCGCCCGGGGTTGGTTTTACTCGACCGCCTCGGGCTCTTCCGCCTCGAACTCGAATGCCAGATCCCCGTCCTTGAGCTTGACGGATACCTCGCCTCCGTTGTTCGACAGACGACCGAAGAGAATCTCCTCCGCCAGTCCCTTCTTGATCTTCTCCTGAATCAGGCGACCCATCGGACGTGCCCCCATGTTCTCGTCGTAGCCGTGCTCGGCCAGCCAGAGCTTGGCTTCGTCGTCCACATGCAGGACCACCTGCTTCTCGTCCAGCTGCGCCTGCAGCTCGGTCAGGAACTTGTCCACCACATGGGTGATCACTTCCGGGTTGAGCGCGGAGAACTGGATGATGCCGTCCAGACGGTTGCGGAACTCCGGCGTGAAGGTCTTGTTGATGATCTCCATACCATCGGAGCTGTGGTCCTGGTTGGCAAAGCCAATGGAGCGGCGCGTGATCACCTCAGCACCGGCGTTGGTGGTCATCACCAGAATCACATGGCGGAAATCCGCCTTGCGGCCGTTGTTGTCGGTGAGCGTGCCGTGGTCCATCACCTGCAGCAGCAGGTTGAACACCTCCGGATGGGCCTTCTCGATCTCATCCAGCAGCAGCACGCAGTGCGGATGCTTGTTCACTTCCTCAGTGAGCAGACCACCCTGGTCGTAGCCCACGTAGCCCGGAGGGGCACCAATCAGGCGTGACACGGTATGGCGCTCCATGTACTCGGACATGTCGAAGCGCACCAGCTCAATGCCCAGCAGCTTGGCCAGCTGACGGGTGACTTCGGTCTTGCCCACACCCGTGGGCCCGGCAAACAGGAAGGCGCCTTCCGGCTTCTCCGGTGCCTTGAGTCCGGCCCGCGCCAGCTTGATGGCGGTGGACAGGGATTCAATGGCCGGGTCCTGGCCGAATACAGTCATCTTCAGGTCCCGCTCGATGTTGCGCAGCAGATCCTTATCGGAGCTGGAGACATTCTTCGGCGGTATCCGGGCAATGGCGGCCACAATGTCCTCAATGGCTGATTCGTTGATCACCTTGCGCCGCTTGGACACCGGCAGCAGCTGTTGACGTGCACCCGCCTCGTCGATCACATCGATGGCCTTGTCCGGCAGATGGCGATCCGTGATGTAGCGTCCGGCCAGCTCCGCCGCTGTACGCAGGGCCTTATCGGTGTATTTCAGGTCGTGGTGCTTTTCGAAGTGGGTCTTGAGCCCCTTGAGAATGAGGTAGGTATCCTCAACGCTCGGCTCGTTGATGTCGATCTTCTGGAATCGGCGGGCCAGTGCGCTGTCCTTCTCGAAGATTCCACGGAATTCCTGGAAGGTCGTCGAGCCGATGCAGCGCATCTTGCCGGAACTGAGCATGGGCTTGAGCAGATTGGAGGCGTCCATGACACCACCGGATGCGGACCCCGCTCCAATGATGGTATGGATCTCATCAATGAACAGAATCGCGTGCTCACGCTTTTTCAGCTCGGCCAGCAGTGCCTTGAGACGCTTCTCGAAATCGCCCCGGTACTTGGTGCCGGCAAGCAGCGCGCCAAGATCCAGTGAAAAGACCTCGGCATTCTTGATGACGTCCGGCACGTCCCCGTCGACAATTTTCTTGGCGAGTCCTTCCGCGATGGCCGTCTTACCGACGCCGGCCTCACCCACCAGCAGCGGGTTGTTCTTGCGCCGGCGCACCAGAATCTGAACCGTACGTTCCACTTCCTTCTCACGTCCGATCAGCGGGTCGATATGACCGTGGGAGGCCTGCTCGTTCAGGTTGGTGGCGTAGCTTTCCAGCGGGTTGGAGGACTGCCCTTCTTCCATGCCTTCGTCCTGCAGATGCTCAGAATCGGACTGATCCTTCTCCTCCTCGGGACCCGATACCTTGGAGATCCCGTGAGAGATGAAATTGACCACATCAATCCTGGCGATGTTCTGCTTCTTGAGCACGAACACAGCCTGGCTTTCCTGCTCACTGAAGATGGCGACGAGCACGTTGGCGCCGGTCACCTCCTTCTTGCCGGAGGACTGGACATGGAATACCGCCCGCTGCAGCACACGCTGGAAACCCAGCGTGGGCTGCGTTTCGCGTTCGGTATCGTTGGAGGGAATCAGTGGTGTCGTGGAGTCCACAAAATCGTTGAGCTCTTCACGCAACCGGGTCATATCGGCCCCGCAGGCTTTGAGCACCCGCACTGCCGAGTCGTTGTCCAGCAACGCCAGCAGCAGGTGCTCGACCGTCATGAACTCATGACGCTTGTCGCGGGCATTCTTGAACGCTTCATTCAGCGTCAGTTCGAGGTCTTTACTGAGCATGGGCCACCCCGATTCAGTCGGCTCGTTCAATCTCACAAAGCAGCGGGTGATCGTGCTCGGAAGCATATTGATTCACCTGAGCCGCTTTCGTTTCGGCTATATCCCGAGTATAGACGCCACAGACAGCTTTGCCCTGAGTGTGGACTGCGAGCATGATCTGCGTCGCCTTTTCCTCGGTCATTGCGAAGAACGTCATCAGCACCTCCACGACAAAGTCCATGGGTGTGAAGTCGTCGTTCATCAGTACAACCTTATAGAGCGATGGCTGTTTGACCTCCGGCTTCTCGGTGGCAACCGAAGTGCCGTCATCCTGCCCGGGGTCATCTTCCCCTTCGCCCTGATTCCATACTAGTAGAGCCTGCTCCACTTTTACGAACTCATTTTCATTTAACATGTGTTACATCACCGCAATTACAAGGCCGGACGTCCAATAAATGGTACGTGGGCAGTCTACCATGAGATCCCCCCACGTCTGTCGTAATCGATACCCCAACCAGTCCTCATACAGGAAACCCACCCCTTGACTCTGAGCAGGGATTGATCAACAGTATCGATACGGATTTTACATTCCGTTACATTGTGCAGAGCACTGCAATAGCTGCACCTCTATTACATGGATGAAAAAACAACCAACAAACAAAAGCCGCAACGTCAGCATTAAGGAGAAGACGATGCATCAGGGCAAGGTGAAGTGGTTCAACAATGCCAAGGGTTACGGCTTCATCATTGAGGAGGGCGAAAGCGAGGATCTTTTTGCCCACTTCTCGGCCGTTCAGATGGAAGGCTACAAAACGCTCAAGGCCGGCCAGCGGGTGAAGTTCGAGAAACAGCCCAGCGACAAAGGCATCCACGCGGTCAACATAGTCCCCCTGGATACACCCAGCCGCAGGCAGAGCCCAGAGGAAGCTGATTCTGAACGCTCCAGCCGGAACGAGCAAAGCGAGACCGCCCACAGCCACTGAAAAAGCCCGGACGTCGGGAAGTGGCCCACAACACTGACTGTCTGGTGGACCCGGGAGCCGCCCAAGGCTACCTCTGCCCTGAAACCAGCCGCCCTGGCCCGGGAACCAATCCCGGGTCAAAGGTAGCGATTCGCTCGTGTATTTTGTAGTTTGATCACACCAATCTACAAAATACCCTGGTTAAGGAGCCCTGCATGGAGTGGAAACCCAATGCCACCGTGGCCGTTGTGGTTGCCGATGATGAGCGCTTCCTCATGGTGGAAGAGCGCAGCAATGGTGAGGTTGTCTACAACCAGCCTGCCGGACACGTTGAACGGAACGAGTCCATTTTTGACGCTGCCCGCCGCGAGACGCTGGAAGAGACCGGCTACGACGTCACCCTCACCCATTTTCTGGGCATCTACACCTATCACTCCCCCCATAATGATACGGTCTATCACCGCTACTGCTTTATCGGTGAAATCGGACATAAAGTCAGCGACAACCTGGACCCGGACATTCTCGCAGCCCACTGGTTCACCTACGAGGAGATCGCCCAGGCTCAGGATAAACATCGCAGCCCCATGATCCTTGAGTGCATCGAGGATTATCGCAGCGGACGCCGACTGCCTCTCGACGCGATCCGCGAGCTGTGAGCCGTTGGCCATCACCGGGCCGGGCCATTACAATAACGGTTTCCTTCCGTCCAGGAGAGCAAGGCAACCATGAGTTCCCGCCCTGACAGCAACACTTCAGCGCCGCGCGTGATCGTTGGCATGTCCGGTGGCGTCGACTCCTCGGTCTCCGCCCTGCTGCTGCAGCAGCAGGGCTACCGGGTGGAGGGCCTGTTCATGAAGAACTGGGATGAGGCCGACGGCACCGAATACTGCACTGCCCGGGAGGACCTCATGGACGCCACTGCTGTGGCCGGCAAGCTGGGCATACCGTTGTATACCGCAAGCTTCTCCGGGGAATACTGGGATCGGGTGTTTGAACATTTCCTGGCCGAATACGGTGCCGGGCGTACACCCAACCCGGATATCCTGTGCAACAAGGAAATCAAGTTCCGGGCCTTCCTGGATCATGCCGTCACCCTGGGCGCGGATTATATCGCCACTGGACACTACGCCCGTCGCCGCCTGATCGGGGATGGAGAAACGGCCCAGCTGTTACGCGGCCTGGACCCGAACAAGGACCAGAGCTATTTCCTGCATGCCGTCTCCGGAGAGCGCATCGCCCGCACCCTCTTTCCAGTGGGTGAAATCGACAAAGGGGACGTCAGGCGCATAGCCGAAGAAGCCGGGCTGATCACGCACGACAAGAAAGACAGCACCGGCATCTGCTTCATTGGTGAGCGTCGCTTCAGTGATTTCCTGAAAGAGTACCTGCCGGCGCAGCCCGGTGACATCGAGACTCCGGACGGACAGGTCATAGGACGCCATCAGGGGCTTATGTACCACACCATCGGTCAGCGCCAGGGTCTTCAGATCGGTGGTCTGTCCGGTTTCGGAAACGAGCCCTGGTACGTGGCCGAAAAAGATCTGACCCGGAATGTACTCATCGCGGTTCAGGGCAAGCAGCACCCGCTTCTGTTCAGTCGCGGGCTCTACACCTGGTCCATCGACTGGGTCAGTGAAGCACCCAGCCTGCCGCTGCGCTGCGCCGCCAAGACGCGTTACCGCCAACCGGACCAGAACTGCACGCTGGAAGCGGTTGATGGCGGCTACCGGATTATTTTTGACGAGCCCCAGCGGGCCATCACCCCCGGGCAGTCGGTGGTCTTCTACCAGGGCGAGGTCTGCCTCGGAGGCGGCGTCATAGAGCGCACCTTCCGCAATCAGCCCAATACCGAAACCAGCGAAGCAGCGACTGCCTGAGGAATCCGCGCATTGAGTCATACCCTTGAAGAGCAGACCATGGCACTGGCCGGTGTGTTCCAGGCCGCGAGCCTTGTGAACGACATCGCCACCAAAGGCGACTGGAATGAACAGGCACTGACTGCGAGCCTGGGCTCGGTTTTCCAGGTCAACCCTGAGCGCACGCTGCAGGTCTATGGCGATCTTTACGGGCTGCGACAGGGCCTGAAGGCGCTGAGCACCGTCATGGGTCAGCAGGCCACGCCACAGCAAGCGCAGGTGCTGCGTTACGGGCTCAATCTGATCCAGCTTGAATCCAGGCTCCGGAAAAGCCCTGAAATGCTGAGCGTTATCGGCGAGCGCATCGAACAGGCACAGCGCGGCGTTGACCACTTTGGCCTGACCCACCCCAACGTCGTGCGCAATCTGGCCGGCATCTATCTGGATACGCTGAGCACCTTCCGCCTGCGCATCAACGTCAATGGCCACCAGCAGTACCTTCAGACCGAGGACAATGCGGCCCGCATCCGCGCCTGCCTGCTTGCCGGCATACGCTCGGCCATGCTCTGGCGCCAGCTCGGAGGACGCCGCTGGCAGCTGATATTCCGCAGGGCTCGGGTCGTTGACACCGCCACACGGATGCTGCGCGGACTGGAGTGATTGGCCTGCGTGCCACCCCCTTACTAGTGTATAATCACCGCCTTTACAGGTTGATCAACGAGGTTTTCAATGGAGCTCAATGCGCTCACGGCCGTCTCTCCCGTGGATGGACGGTATGGCGATAAGGTTAGTGTACTGCGTGAAATCTTCAGTGAGTACGGTCTGATCCGCTGCCGGGTCGCTGTTGAGGTGCGCTGGCTCCAGCAGCTGGCCGACCATCCGGACATTGTGGAAGTGCCTGCCTTCTCAGATGACGCCAACGAGTTTCTTGACCGTATGGTGAAGGACTTCTCCCTGGCGGACGCCGAGGCCATCAAACGCATTGAGAAAACCACCAATCACGACGTCAAGGCGGTGGAATATTTCATCAAGGACCGTTTCGCCGAGGTTCGCGAGCAGCTTCCGGAACTGAACGCTGTCGGCGAATTCGTCCACTTTGCCTGCACCTCTGAAGACATCAACAACCTCTCCCATGCACTGATGCTCCGTGAAGGACTGGATCACGGTCTGCTGCCGACCATGGATGAACTGATCGCCACCCTCAGCGATCTGGCCGCCTCACTTGCCGATCAGCCCATGCTCTCGCGCACCCACGGTCAGACCGCCTCGCCCACGACAGTCGGCAAGGAGCTGGCCAATGTGGCGTTCCGGCTCAAGCGCCAGCGCCATCAGGTGGCAGGAACCCCCCTGATGGGTAAGATCAATGGCGCCGTGGGCAACTACAATGCCCACCTGTCGGCCTACCCGGAAGTGAACTGGCAGGCCAATGCGCGCTCCTTTGTGGAGGCTCTGGGTCTGCAGTGGAATCCCTACACCACCCAGATTGAGCCCCACGACTACGTCGCCGAACTGTTCAACGCCGTTTCACGCTTCAACACCATTCTGATGGATCTGGACCGGGACCTTTGGGGCTACATCTCGCTGGGTTATTTCAAGCAACGTACAGTAGAGGGCGAAATCGGCTCGTCCACCATGCCGCACAAGGTCAATCCCATTGATTTCGAGAACTCCGAGGGTAACCTGGGCATCGCCAACGCACTGCTTGACCACCTGGCGGCGAAGCTGCCCATTTCCCGCTGGCAGCGCGACCTGACCGACTCCACGGTTCTGCGCAACCTGGGGGTGGGCTTTGCGCACAGCCTCATTGCCTACAAGGCCACCATCAAGGGACTCTCCAAGCTCGACGTCAATCCCCAGCGTCTGGCGGAAGATCTGAACCAGAGCTGGGAGGTGCTGGCCGAGCCCATCCAGACCGTCATGCGCCGCTATCAGATCGACAATCCCTACGAGAAACTCAAGGAACTGACCCGCGGCAAAGCCATGACGCCGGACACCATCCGGGAATTCATCGAGACTCTGGACATTCCGGAGCAGGCCAAGTCTGAGCTGCGCGAGCTCAGCCCGGAGAACTACACAGGCAACGCCGCCGAGCAGGCGTCCGCTATCCGCGACCAACACTGAACGAGGTCATCAATGTCGGTTCTGGGCGACTATTCCGTCGAAACCTTTCTGGCAGAGTACTGGCAGAAACGCCCCCTGGTCATCCGCAACGCCATCCCGGATCTTGAATCGCCTGTATCCGGCGAGGAGCTTGCCGGGCTCGCCTGCGAAGCAGAGGTCGAATCACGCCTGGTACTGGAGCAGGAAGACGGCAAACCCTGGCAGCTGCACAGCGGCCCCTTCGAGGAGTCCCACTTCCAGTCCCTGCCATCCAGCCACTGGACCCTGCTTGTGCAGGGACTGGACTACTGGGTCCCGGAAATCGCCGACCTGCTGGAGCCGTTCCGCTTCATCCCCAACTGGCGTCTGGATGACATCATGGCCAGCTACGCGCCGGTTGGCGGCAGCGTTGGACCCCATTATGACCAGTACGACGTCTTCCTGCTGCAGGCCGAAGGCCAGCGGCGCTGGAAGGTGGGCGGGATCTACGGACCGGATGCGCCCCGTGTGGAGGGCACGCCCCTGCATATCCTCCGTGACTTTGAAACCGTCGAGGAGTACGTACTCAACCCGGGTGACATGCTGTATCTCCCCCCGGGCGTGGCCCACTGGGGCATTGCCGAGAACGACTGCATGACCCTGTCCATCGGCTTTCGCACCCCCAGCCATGCGGAAACGCTGACTGGCTTCACCGACTACCTTGTCAGCCAGAACGGGTTGGGTGAGCACCTGGTGGACCCGGATCCGAAGCCGCTGGACAATCCCGGCCGGATCGATCAGGCCGTGATTGATGAGCTGGCGCGAATCGTCCGCGAGTCGACCGATGACCCACAGGCACTGGCCAGCTGGTTCGGTCAGGCCATGACGGAACCAAAGCACGCCGGCATTGTCGAACCACCGGAAACACCCTTTTCAGAACCCAACCTCTACCAGCTGGTTGCGCAGGACCGCGATCTGGTCTGGAATGAAGGCAGCCGCTTTGCTTTCCATGACCAGCACGACAGCGAGGGACCGGTCCGGATACTGTTTGCCGACGGCCAGCGTTTCAGCCTGCGCGGCAACGCGCGGGAGTTCGCTCCCGTACTCTGTGCCGGGCGCCACCTGGCCGCAGCTGACCTGCTGCCCTGGCTGGAAGACGAGGCGCTGCTCGGGCTGCTGACGACACTGGCCAACCAGGGAAGTCTCTACGACCCGCAGGCCATCGACGAAGAGGACTGACACCGTGACCATCCAGCGTCATGACTGGGACCAACTGCCTGAGGCTGCGCTTGAACTCCGCCGCGCGGTCTTCATACAGGAGCAGCAGGTGCCGCCCGAGCTGGAATGGGATGAGACCGATCCACTGGCAACCCACTACACGCTGTCAGACGACAGCGGCCGGCTGCTGGCCACGGCGCGGCTCTACCCCACAGGCCTGGGCGGTGGCGGCATCGGGCGCATGGCAGTGCTGCCCGAGCATCGCGGCCAGGGCCTCGGCCTCCGGTTGATGCTGACGATGCTCCCGGACGCGGCATCCCAGTATGACTTTCTGGAACTCAGCGCCCAGGAGCAGGCCCTCGGTTTCTATCAGCGGATGGGGTTCTACACGGTTTCAGACAGCTACATGGAAGCCGGCATTCCCCATCGGGCCATGCGCTGCACAGGCACCACCCTCATCCCCAGAGTGGACGCGGAAACGACCACTCCCATGACCCTGGGGGCCGATACCACCACATGGCCGGTTGAGACGGACGGTGACCACCTGGAACTGCTGCGCGCCATGGCCGACCAGGCCCGCCGACGCCTCTGGATCTATGACCAGCAGCTTTCCCACAACCTCTACGACGACAGTTTCATCTCTGAGGCGCTTTCCAGACTGGCCCGTCGCAGCCGCTTCAGCGAAGTCCGCTTTCTGATCCATGACGACGCGCCGCTGGTCCAGCGCCGTCACCGTCTGGTCACCCTGCTGCGGCGACTGCCCAGTCACATCAGCCTGCGTCTGGTCAACACCAGCTACCCCCACGACGACACCCCCTTTGTTCTCGTCGATGACACGGGCCTGCTGTTCCGCCATGAGTTTGGCCAGCCACGGGGTTTCGCCCGCTTCAACGCTTCCCGTCGAGTCCGCCCCCTGGCCGAAAACTTTGAACGCGTCTGGGAGCATGGCAGCGGATCGGTGGAGCTGCGGGAACTGCCTCTTTGACGGCACTCAGCGCTCTGACGGACTGCCCGGCTCCTGCCCCTGGGGCATGAAGGCTCGGCCAAAAGGCGCAAATTCTGCCTCCAGCTCCTCCGCAACACTGCCAATCAGCCGGCGCAGCCACTGATGATCCGGGTTGTGCTGCAGCAACGGACTCCAGGCCATCTTCAGATCAATCGGCGGTATCGGGAAGGGGGGCGCCTTCACCACCAGCCGTGGATTGTCACTCTGCAGCCACGCCGCCCGGCATGGAAGCGTGGCCATGACATCGTGCTGCTCGGCCAGCAGGGTGGCTACCTGATAGTGACGGGTAAACACGGATATGCGCCGCTTGCGACCCAGCCGGCTCAGCGCCTCATCCACCCAGCCAAGGCGCTGAACGTCCTTGGGGTTGACCCCAACGCCCACTCCGAAACCGGTTTTGCTCACCCAGATGTGATTGGCCTCAAGATAGGTATCGAGGGTAAAGGGCTCGCGCAGTATGGGGTTCTCTGCGCTCATCAGACAGGCGAAATGATCCAGCCAGAGGGTCTTCTGGTGAAAGGACTGTGGAATGGTATCGAAGCGGTTGATGGCCATATCCACCCGGCCCTGCTCCACATCCAGAAAACTCACATCCGAAGGCGTGAGCACATCCAGGGTCACATTGGGCGCAAGCTGACGTATCTGGCGCAGTACCCTGGGCATCAGGGTCGACTCGGCGTAATCACTGGCCATGATGCGGAAAACCCGCTGGCTGTCCCGGGCATCAAAGGAGTGCGTCTTCTGCACGGTCCGCTCAACCTGGGCCAGAATCTCCCTCACCTTCGGCTGCAAATCCGCCGCACGCTCCGTGGCAGTCATTCCCTCGCTGGTGCGCACCAGCAAGGGGTCATCAAACAGCTCCCGCAGTCGCCGCAGACCATTACTCATGGCCGGCTGCGTAATACCCAGATAGCTGGCCGCACGGGTCACACTCTTTTCCCTGAGCAGCACGTCCAGGTAGACCAGAAGGTTGAGATCCACTCGGGAAAGATCCATTGAAATGCCCTCATCAGGGAACCAGCCGACGCCCTATTGCGTGCATGCATTATGGCCGGGTTCACTGGCAGGACTCAAACCGTGCTCAGCTGGATCCGTTTTACTCGTCCATTCATGCAGTTAAGCCCGGTATGTTCTATACTGGGGCGACCGAGCATGAAAATCCAAGTGAGCCTCCATGACAACCACTGCCATCGTCATCATCCTGGTTGCCCTGATCATTGCGGGTCTGGCATTGCTGATCGTGAGCCAGATGCGCGAGAAGTCCCGGATTGAGAAAATGCGTCGGATCAAGGCGCTGGAAGATGGTCGCGCTCTGCTGCGCCGCTTCATTGACGAGCTGCCCCAGAACTACCTCAATAAAACGCTGCGACGGCTTATTCTCGAGCGCTCACTGGAGCTGTCCACAAAACTGCAGCAGATGGGGGCGCCCGGAGATGTGAATGCGCGCGTTGAAGCCGACCGCGCGGCCCTGTCCGCCGCCGAAACCGGTCAGTCCTCCGGGCCGGCGGAACTGCCGGCCAACGATCTCACTCAGGTCAAGGAGATACGCCACCTGCTGCAGATGCTGTACCGGTTCGTTGAAAAACAGAAATCCGCCGGACGCATTCGCGCTGACCAGGCCAACGAACAGCTGCGCCACATCATGTTTCTGGTCCATAAGGCCTATGCCGACGTTCAGGTGGGAGAAGCCCAGCAGAACATCCAGACCAGGAAATACCGCCGGGCCATTCACAATTACTACCTGGCAGCCAACGAGCTGCAGAAATCAAAGGACCATCCTGATGCGAAGGAACTGATCAAGGCCTACCAGGAAAAGATCAACACCCTGAAATCCCAGGCCGAAGGGACCTCCGAACAGACCAGAAAGGACAAGGGCAAGGCGGTGCCGGAAAGCGTGAACCGGGAGTGGGAGCACTTCATTGAGGAAGAAGAATCCTGGAAGAAGAAACCCGATTACGACGCCTGACAGTTCCGCCCAATCCATCGACACTGCAGCAGGGAATGGCTGACATCCCATGAAAGTGGATCTCTCCAAGCGACTCTCCTACCGGCTGACGCGCAACACCGTCCTGTCCGCTCTGGCACTGGGTATTGTGCTGAATCTGGCCGTGGTCACGCTGGATTATTTCAATGCCAAGCGCGACATGGACGCGGAGATCAACGCCCTGATGGAGGTAAGCCACAGTCCGGCTTCGCAGATCGCCTACAACATCGACACCCGCCTCGCTGAGGAACTTCTTGAGGGGCTGCTTCGCCACCCAGGCATCATCATGGGCCGCCTCGAGGATCCGGACGGGCGGGTTCTTGCTGAGCGCGAGCGCAGGCCCAGGGCTGCCCCCTACCGCTGGCTCAGTGACTGGCTCTTCGGGCCCCGCCGGCATTATGAGACAGACCTTGAGGTGCGTCAGCTCGAGGACATGGACCTGGGGCGGCTGGCCATCACTGTGGACACCTACCACTACGGGACCGCCTTTCTGGAGCGTGCCACCCATACGATCGTCAGCGGTTTCATAAAAAGCCTTGCCCTGGCTGGTCTGCTGCTGTTCATCTTCTATTTCATGATCACCAAACCGCTTATAAAGGTCATCAGCGGTCTGGCCGATGTGGATGCGGAAAAGGCGGAAAAGGCACGTCTACCCACACCACCGCGGCATGAAGAAGACGAAATCGGCCTGTTGGTGCGCATGACCAACAGCCACCTGGATACCATCGACAGCAGCCTGCAGCGCCTGCGTCAGGCCGAGGGCAGCCTCAAGGAATACAACGACCGACTCGCGCAGATTGTGGAGGCGCGCACCGGCGAGATCCGTGACAAGAACGAAGCGCTGCAGCGCTCCAACCGGGCGCTGATCAATGCCCGGGAAGAGGCGCTGGAAACTGCCCGTGCCCGCGCGGATTTCCTCGCCAGCATGAGCCACGAAATACGGACACCGCTGAACGGGCTGCTCGGAATGCTGAGACTGGTTCTGGAGGGTGAGCTTCCCGCAGACCAGCGTAACCGGATGGAAATTGCCCTCAGCGCTGGTGAAAACCTACTGAACCTGGTCAACGATATTCTCGATATCTCCAAGGTTGAGGCCGGCAAGCTCAGCCTTGAGGACATCGCCTTTGATCTGGGGAGCCTGGCCGAGGAATGCGCCACCCTCTTCGCAGAGCAGGGGCAGCGCAGCCACATCGACATCGTCACCCGCATTGCCCCGGATCTGCCGCAACAGTTCCGGGGCGATCCAACGCGCATCCGGCAGATCATCAACAACCTGCTGGGCAACGCCATAAAATTCACCAACCAGGGCCGGGTGGAGCTGTTTGTGGAACAGGACCGTGAAGGGGTGCTGATTCAGGTCCAGGACACGGGTATCGGCATGTCACGCCAGGCTCAGGATGCCATCTTTTCACCGTTCTCCCAGGGTCATACCGACACAACCCGGCGTTTCGGCGGTACCGGCCTGGGGCTGACACTGTGCCGGCAACTGGTGGAACGCATGCAGGGCGACATCCGCGTGGCATCCGAGGAGGATCAGGGCACTCTGTTCACGGTACGTCTGCCGCTCAACGCCATCGAGGATGCCAGCGAGCGCCCCGGAGAGAATGACCTGTTCGATATGACGGTTGCCCTTCTGGCCAGCCCGACCAATGCCCACATAGCGGCTCTTAAAAGGTACCTTGAATTCTGGGATACCCGGATAAAGCACCACACTTATCCGCCGCAGGAACCGGAACAACTGTCCCTGAGTGAATGCGATCTGATCGTGGTTGATGTACGCGAGCCCCGCTGGCTCACGCTTCTGGCCCAGTGCCCGAAACGGCCACCGGTGGTCACCCTGGACCGCAATGACACGGAGCCGCCCTGTCCGGTGGCCGGGGTGATTGAGCTGCCCATTAACCGGCGCCAGCTGGTCAATCTGCTGCGCACGGCCACCGGGCTGCAGCCACTGCATTCAGAATCCGGCCAGGTGCTGGAGGCGTCCTCCGAGCCGCTGACGATACTTCTTGTGGAGGACAACCGGGTCAACCAGCTGGTCGCCAGCGGTATGGTCAGGAAACTCGGCCACAGCGTGGATCTGGCCGAAAACGGTGAGAGGGCGCTGGAGGCTCTACGCAACAGACGATACGATCTGGTGCTGATGGACTGCCAGATGCCGGTAATGGACGGTTTTGAAGCAACACGGCAGGCACGCCGGGAACCTGGCCTGCAGAGTGTGCCCATCATCGCCGTGACCGCCAACGTCATGCAGGGAGACCGGGAGGACTGCCTCGCTGCGGGTATGGACGATTACCTGACCAAGCCTTATACCCTGGAAGCCATGCGCGATGTGATTGCCCGCTGGGCGGGCTCGGTGCACCGCTGATCAGTCGGTAGTGCCCTCCTGTTCAAGCTCCAGTGCTCTGGAATTGATACAGTAACGCAACCCGGTCGGTTCAGGGCCATCCGGAAACACATGCCCCAGGTGGGCATCGCAGGCACTGCACAGGACTTCGGTTCGGACCATGCCCAGGCTGCTGTCGGTGCGTTCAGTGACGGCCCCTTCGCCCGCCGGCTGCCAGAAGCTCGGCCAGCCGGAACCGGAATCGTATTTGTGGTCCGAGCTGAACAGTGACTGGCCACAGCACACACAGCGATAGGTCCCGGCTGTCTTGCAGTCATTGTACTGACCGCTGAAAGGCTGTTCCGTGGCGCCTTCCCGGGTAATGCGATAGACCTCCGGTGAAAGCTGCTGCTGCCACTGCTGTTCCGTTCTGTCGACTTTTGTCATTCTGCGGGCCTCCGCTACAATGGCCTCTTTCGTTCAATCAGGGAATCACCCAACACAATGCACGATTTTAACAAGTCCGAAAAGCTGGAAAACGTCTGTTACGACATCCGCGGGGAAGTCCAGCAGGAGGCACGTCGCCTGGAAGAGGAAGGCCACCGCATCCTCAAACTCAACATTGGCAACCCCGGCGCCTTCGGTCTGGACATCCCTGAAGAGATCCAGCAGGACGTCATCCATAATCTGCCTGCGGCTCAGGGCTACTGTGATTCCAAGGGCCTGTTCTCCGCACGCAAGGCCGTGATGCAGTACAGCCAGCGCCTGGGCATCCCTGATGTTGAGATCGAGGACATCTATCTGGGCAATGGCGTGAGCGAGCTGATCGTCATGGCCATGCAGGCGCTGCTCAACAACGGCGATGAGGTACTCATCCCGGCGCCCGACTACCCACTCTGGACAGCTGCCGTCACTCTGTCCGGGGGCAACCCGGTTCACTACCGCTGCGACGAGCAGCAGGACTGGTTTCCCGACATTGATGACATCAGGGCGAAGATCAATCGCCGCACCAAGGCCATTGTCCTGATCAACCCCAACAACCCCACAGGTGCCGTGTACTCGCCGGAGCTGCTGGAGCAGGTCGTGGCACTGGCCCGCGAGCATAACCTGCTGATTCTCGCTGATGAGATCTACGACAAGATTCTTTTCGATGACGCCCGGCACGTACCGGCCGCCTCCCTGGCGGATGACGTTCTGTTTTTCACCTTCGGAGGGCTGTCCAAGAACTACCGTGCCGCCGGCTACCGCGCCGGCTGGATGATCGTCAGCGGCGCCAAGCACAAGGCGAGCAACCTCATCGAGGGCATCACCATGCTGGCGTCCATGCGCCTGTGCGCCAATGTGCCCGCCCAGACCGCTATCCAGACCTCGCTGGGCGGATATCAGTCCATTGATGATCTGGTGGTATCCGGAGGCCGTCTCTGGGAGCAGCGCGAGGTCGCCTACAAAATGCTCAATGACATCCCGGGGGTAAGCTGCGTCAAGCCCCGAGGGGCGCTTTATCTGTTCCCAAAGCTCGACCCGGCGGTCTATCCCATCAAGGATGACGAAAAGCTGGTCTATGACCTGCTGACCCAGGAACGGATGCTTCTGGTACAGGGATCGGCATTCAATATTGATGACACCCAGCACCTGCGCGTGGTCTTCCTGCCCCGGGTGGAGGTTCTGGAGGACGCCATTGGCCGGCTGGGGCATTTCCTGTCCCACTACAGCCAGGATTAACGGAAAGCATCATGGCTGATATCCACGTCGAGGATTTCTACCGGGATACCGCTCTGGTTCTGATCAATCTCTACAACCGCTTCCCGCGCAAGGGAAGCGTCTTTGTGGAAGACATCGCCGGAGCTGATACTCCGGATGAATTCGGTCTGCACAGCACCCGTCATATGGCCTGTTTCGGGGCCATGCTCTGGCTCGCCGAAGAGGGATTACTCCGCTATGAGTCGCTCATCAGTCAGGACGCCATTGACCAGGCCGTACTGACCAGCACGGCCTTCACCCGGCTCTCGGCCGTCAGAACGGATCTGCCAGTGGATGCGGACCCGAATGCCGGCACTGCCAGCCTGGCCCGGGAACCTGCCATTGCCGTCAACCACATACGCCGTGTTCTGGCCCATGGTACCTCCACGGAACTCAGCGGCACGGTTCACCGCATTCTGTTTGGCTGACCCCCCTTCCCTGAGCATTTCTTAATGCAGTACCCGTGCCCTTGAATTCCGGGTAAACTGACCTCAATTTCCTTTAAAACCCCAGGTTACGCGGTTCAAAAGAGGGCTGATCTCGATGCGCATTCTGCTTTTTCTGGCGACCAACCTCGCTGTCATTGTCATTGCCAGCATTGTTCTGAGGCTGTTCGGCTTCGACAGTTATATGGAACAGCAGGGCCTGAACTTTACCGCCCTGCTGATCTTTGCAGCCGTGCTCGGCTTCGGTGGCTCCTTTGTGTCGCTGCTGATGTCCAAATGGCTGGCCAAGAAAGGCACGGGCTGCCAGATCATTGAATCCCCCTCCAACCCGGCCGAGCAGTGGCTGGTTGATACCGTTGATCAGCTTTCCCGTGAAGCGGGCATCAACACACCGGAAGTGGGAATCTTTCCGGCCCAGCAATCCAATGCCTTTGCCACCGGATGGAACCGCAATGACGCGCTGGTGGCTGTCAGCCAGGGCATGCTGCAGCGCTTCAACAAGGACGAGATCCGGGCGGTCATGGCCCATGAGATCGGCCACGTGGCCAGTGGTGACATGGTCACTCTGGCGCTGATCCAGGGTGTGGTGAATACCTTCGTGATCTTCCTTTCCCGGGTTATCGGGTCCGTGGTGGATCGGGTGGTCTTCAAGAACGACAGCGGCCACGGCATCGGTTTTTTCATCGTTTCGATTGTCTCCCAGATCGTGCTGGGCATTCTGGCAAGCACCATTGTCTACTGGTTCTCCCGCCGGCGTGAGTTCCGGGCGGATGCCTCGGCCGCGCAGCTGGCCGGTGATGGGGCCATGATCTCGGCATTGCAGCGGTTGAAGAAGGAAGCGGGCATGCCCGATGAGATGCCGGACAGCATGCAGGCTTTCGGCATCACGCAGGGGGCACGGGACGGCCTTGCACGGCTGTTTGCCAGTCACCCACCCATTGATGAGCGCATCGCCGCACTTCAGAACCGCACCTACTCCTGAGACAGGGCAAACCCGGCGGCCCTCAGTTGGGCCGCCAGCGTGCTCTCAACCGGCGCACCCAGAGAGCGACGGGAAAACTCATATCTTACCGGGTAATGCCTGCGCAGCTGATCGAAGGCTTGCGCGCGTTCACTGTCATTACCCTTCAGACTCGCACGAAAACGGGCTGCATCCTCGCGGGGATCGTAGGCCGCCAGAATCCAGGTTTCCGGACGATCGGCCCTTTCCGACAGTGGCGGCTCAACAGGGGGCGGTTCCGGCAACACGGGATCGAGCGGCTTCTGAGGTCCCAACCCCAGAGAGCGGCACAGCGCCTGATGGATCATGGCCGTACCGCGCAACTTGCCCTCCAGGCTGTAACCCGCGATATGCGGGGTGCCCAGCCAGACGCGGCAGGCCAGATCCAGAAGCACCCCGGGTTCGTTTTCCCACACATCCAGAGCCACTGTGGGTCCGCCATCGGATGCCCTGAGCCGCGCCAGCAGTGCCTCGTTATCAACAACGCCACCCCGCCCTGCACTGATCAGCAACTGATCCGCACGCAGCGATTCAAGTACCGCTGAATCAATAAGATGGTAGGTGGGGTGTGTTCCCCCGTGGGTCAGCGGGGTATGCAGGCAGACCACGTCCTGCGACAGAACCGTCTCAAGCGGGCTGAAGCCTGTCTCACCGTCACTTTCACGGGGTGGATCAGACACCTTCACGGACAGACCCAGCGCAATCAGGCGCTGCCAGAGGCGCCCACCCACGTTGCCGGCGCCGACGATACCAACACTGTAGTCGCTCAGGTCACGCCCCTGCTCCTCAGCCGCCAGTGCCATCACTGCCAGGACATAGTCGCCCACAGCGTCAGCGTTGCAGCCGGGTGCGGCGGCCCAGGGGATGCTCTGGGCATCAAGCCAGTGCGTATCCAGATGATCCACACCAATGGTGGCGCTGCCCACAAAGCGCACGGGGGTTTCGGCAAGAAGTGTCTGATTGACAGGAGTAACAGAGCGCACCAGAAGCACATCGGCCCGGGACAGGTCTTCAGTGGCAATGGCCCGACCGGGCAACGTCACCACCTCACCCAGGTCAGCGAAAAAATGTTCAACAGCGGGAATGTTCTCGTCGGCTACAATGCGCACGCCGAGTCGCTCATTCTGTCTGGGCGCTGGCCGGTTTCTGGCCTGGGTCGTTGCTGCCCCGACCGCGTCCACCACGGCGGCGGCCCTGCCCCGATCCATCGCCACCCTTTGGCAGGTCCACCATCAGCTCATCCGGAGGGCGCAAGCATTCGATGGCCTGCCCGAGATACTCTTCTATCTCCGGCAACATGAAACTGTCATCCTCACCGGCCAGGCTGATCGATTTGCCGGATGCCCCGGCACGTCCCGTACGACCGATGCGGTGCACATAATCCTCAGCATTGTCCGGCAGGTTGTAGTTGAAGACATGACTGATGCCTTCCACGTGGATACCGCGGCCGGCCACATCCGTCGCCACCAGCACCTGGATCTCACCGGCCTTGAAGGACTCAAGTGTGCGGATGCGCTTATTCTGGGGAATCTCCCCTGACAGCAGAGCCACCTTCACGCCCTGCTTTTTCAACGCCTCTTCCAGATCCCGCGTCTGGTCACGACGATTGGCGAAGACAATGGCTTTGGGCACTTCTTCCTGTCTGAGGCTATTCACCAGCACCTTGAGCTTGTCGCTGTCACTGACAGTATAGACCACCTGCTCGACCCGCTCGGCCGCTTTGGTTTCCGGCTCAATCTCAATGAACTCCGCCGCCTGACTCCACATGGAGGCCAGATTCAGAACATCCTGATTGAAAGTGGCGCTGAACAGCACCGTCTGGCGGGACTCACGCGGGGTGCATTTGCGGATGATCTTCTTCACGTCCGGGATGAAGCCCATGTCCAGCATCCGGTCGGCCTCATCGAGAATCAGCATGTCCAGCTGATCCAGAAACACATCATGACTGCCGAGAAAATCCAGCAGGCGCCCGGGAGTGGCCACCAGAATGTCCACAGCTTCATGACGCAGCTGCTGGCGCTGGCGATCGTAGTTCATGCCACCGACGGTAGTGACTACATTATGCTCGCTGTGGCGTGTAAGCGCCTGCGCATCGTCGGCAATCTGCATGGCCAGCTCCCGGGTCGGCGCCAGGGCCAGAACCCGCGGCTCGCTGGCATAGCGTGACTCCATGGGAATGGGATTTTCCAGCATCCGCTGGATGGCGGTAATCAGAAACGCCGCCGTCTTGCCAGTACCCGTCTGGGCCTGACCGATAAGATCCACACCTTTGAGGGTTTTGGGCAGGGCCTCGCCCTGGATCCCTGTGCAGTGCTCAAAACCGAGCTCATCAATGGCTTTCTGCAGAGACGGGTGCAGCTTGAAATCACGGAATCGTGGCGCGGCTGGGCCGTCGGATTCGGTTACATCATCACTCATGGCGTTGTTCCTCATTCAGGAATCGGAAACCTGCCGGCGCTACCGCAGGCAATCGCGGCGAAACCGATCGCGATGGAACTGGCTGTGCCGACCGTACCAGTGCAGAAGCCCCTGGGTGAATCGTTCGGCCCGCTCAGGCAGCCCCTGCTCCAGGTATCGGTGGGTATGTTCGTGCACACGCTCAGAAAAGCGCTCCTTCAGACCCGAGCAGTCACCCTCGAGATTATCCAGGCTCAGGTTGAAGGGGCTGCCTGCGGCCATGGAGAAGATCCACTCCAGAGCCTGGGGGCGCGCCTCGACCTGCTCAAACAGCTGTTGCTGTTGGGCCGATCGGCCATCGGGTTCGTACCAGTAACCGTAATCCACCAGACGGCGTCGACGCGCCCCGGCAATGCACCAGTGACTGACCTCATGCAGGGCACTGGCATAGAATCCGTGGGCGAATATTACACGATTCCAGCGACACTGCCCATCGGCGGGCAGGTATTCCGGCTCGCCGTCACCAGCCACCAGAATGGTGTTGTGACTGGGCTGGAACAGCGCGTTGAACAGGTGAATCAGCTCATTGTAGTGGTGGCCCTGGTCCGGGCAGACTCTTGTATCCATGACGCGTAGTCTACGAGCTTTTAGCCGTTCATCAACCGGATGCGTTATAATGCGTGGCTGCTATCACGCGGACAATCCCACGGACCGGAATACATCACCGAACTGAATAGGCTCGAGTGTTCATGATCCTGAACCCGACTGTGCTTTTCCGACGTTGTCTGTCGGCCACCACACTGCTTCTGCTCCTGTTGTGTCTGCCCTCTATGGCGCAGGCATTCCTCGGCAATAATGACGGTGAATTCCTTCCGGTTGAGGAGGCCTTCCCGTTCAGTACCTATCCGGACAACGGAGCCCTGGTACTGGACTGGGAGGTAACACCCGAACATTACCTGTACGAGGGCAGACTCGAAGTGGAGGTGGCGCCGGAATCCGCGCTGGTGGACGGACCGGTGTTCTCAATTGAGAGCGAACACAAGGAAGACCCCTACTTCGGGGACGTCCAGGTGTTCTATGAGGATGTACAGGCACGTCTTGAACTGGATCATGACGAGCCGGTCCAGGTCACCGTCACCTGGCAGGGGTGTGCGGAAGCCGGGCTGTGCTATCCGCCGGAAACCGAGCGGATCCGGTTTGATCCGGCCAGCGGCACCGTGACCCATCCGGCGCCGGAAAATGATGAGGCGCTTTCCCCGGAAACCGGATCCGCCCCTGATGATCAGGCCCAGGCCCCGGATACCACGCAGAGCCGCTTTTCCCTGGCGGGCTTGCAGGACGTGCTCCAACACGACTCCTGGCTGACCATTGCCCTGGTGTTCTATCTGCTCGGTCTTGGTCTGACCTTCACGCCCTGTGTGCTGCCCATGATCCCGATCATCACCGCCATTGTGGCGGGGCAGCGCCAGCTGAGCACACCCCAGGCCTTTGGGCTTTCGCTTACCTATGTACTGGGTATGGCCCTGACCTACGCCGCCGCAGGCGTTCTCGTCGGACTCCTGGGCGCCAGCTTCAATGTGCAGGCCTATCTTCAGTCTCCCTGGGTTCTGGGCACCTTCGCGGCGCTTTTCGGGCTTTTCGCGCTGGCCATGTTCGGCCTGTTCGAACTGCGCATGCCCCAGTTCCTGCAGGACCGCCTGACTGAGCAGAGCCAGCGCCTGTCAGGCGGCCGTGTCGCGGGTGTCTTCGGCATCGGCTCTCTCTCAGCACTCATCGTCTCACCCTGCGTTACCGCCCCCCTGGCGGCCGCACTGGTCTACATCAGTGCCACACAGGACGCGTTTATTGGTGGCACGGCACTGCTCGGGCTGGGTCTGGGCATGGGCACCCCCCTGGTGATCGTTGGTACCGGTGGGCAGCGGTTCATGCCCAAGGCCGGCCCCTGGATGGACGGCATCAAGGCACTCTTCGGCATTCTGATGCTGGGTGTGGCCATCTGGTTACTTGAGCGCATCATTCCCGGACCGGCGGCCCTGGGCCTGTGGGCGCTGCTTTTCGCGGTATCAGCCGTCCAGCTTGGTGCCTTTGAGCCCACCAGCAGCGGCTGGGGCCGCACCCTCAAGGGACTGGGACTGGTTCTGTTCCTGATTGCGGCCATGCTGCTGGCCGGGGCCCTGGCGGGAGCCAATGACCCGCTGCGTCCGCTGGCCCCCTTCCAGGCGCCTGCCAGTGGTGAGTCAGGCTCCGTTGCCGGGGAGGTGGAGCCTTTTGAGCGCGTTGATGACAGTGCCCTGGTCGCGGATCGTCTTGAGGCGGCCAGCCAGGCCGATGAACCGGTGATCCTGGATTTCTCGGCCGACTGGTGCATCAGCTGCAGGATCATGGAGCGGCGGGTTTTCTCTGACCCCGAGGTTCTGGATACCATGTCGGGCTATACCCGCCTGCAGGCCGATGTGACGGACAACAACGCGGCGGATCAGCAACTGCTGGAGCGCTACGGCCTTTTCGGGCCACCTTCTCTGCTGTTCTTCGATGGCGATGGTGACGAAATTGAAGGCAGCCGCGTGGTGGGCGAAATGAACCGGTCACAGTTCCTCTCCCATCTGGAACAGGTCAACGAGCGCATCGAGCTGTAACGTGCGTCTGCCCCTGTTGGACACGCCCCTGAAAAAGGGATCCGCCTTCGTTCTGGTCGGTGAGCTGTTCCTGGCCGTCATGGGCGCGCTGATCAAATACCTCTCCCCCGAGCTGGGCAGTGCCATGATCGTGTTCGCCCGTAACGCACTGGGGCTGGCCATCCTGCTGCCCCTGATGCTGATGCGTGAGGGGGTCGACTGCCTGCGCACCGAGAATCTGCGGTTCCACATCCTGCGCGGTGTGGTTGGCATCTCCTCCATGTACTGCTACTTCTTCAGCCTGGGCAATCTGGCACTGACCGATGCCGTACTGCTGAAACTGACCGCCCCCTTTTTCATCCCTCTCATTGCCTTTCTCTGGCTGAAGGAGCGCACCTCCGTGTTCACCATCATGACGATCGCTCTGGGGTTCTGCGGCGTGGTGGTCCTGCTTGAGCCCGGCCAGGCAACGACCGAGGACGCCCTCTTCGTGAGCGCTGGCGTTGCCGGAGCGGCACTGGGTGCCATGACCAAGGTCACCATCCGGCGCATGGGGGTACGTGAGCCCAGTGCAAGGATCGTGGTCTATTTCGGGATCATCGCGACTGCGGTATCGGCGCCGGCCGCCATCCTGAACTGGCAGTGGCCAACATCAACCCAGTGGCTGTTGCTTCTGGCGCTGGCTGCATCCGCTACCGTGGCGCAACTGATGATCACGACCGCCTTCCGCATCGCACCAGCCGGAAAGATCGGTCAGTTCACCTACTCATCGGTGATTTTCGCAGCCCTGCTCGGCTGGCTTTTCTGGTCCGAACCCTTCACCCAGACTCAGGCACTGGGGTGCCTGTTCATTGTTGGGGCGGGCATACTCAACATGCGCCGCTGAATCGGCCTGAACGTGAGACATTCAGCGGTTTTCAGGCGGCGCGCTCAATAAAATAGAGGTAACGGTCACCTTCTACCTGCTGGTCCAGGAGTCGGTGCCCCATGAACTGACAGAACCGGGGTATGTCACGTTCCGTGGAGGGATCCGTTGCGAGCACCCGCAGCACACCACCAACGGCCACATCGGCAATCCGGTTATGCAGCATCATCACCGGCTCCGGGCAGAGCAGGCCGGTCGTATCAAGGGTGGCATCAAAGCTGCTCGTCAATGGGTATTCCTCCCTACGGCTCAACCGGGCTGTGTGTGCCATACTTGGAAGTAAGATTAACATAACAGACGTAAGCGTCGGAAATCCGTCGCAATCAGGAGGTACCATGATCCGGGTGATCATCGAGCGACAGATCGCGGAATCCCTCGAAGACATCTACGACCAGCGTGCGAGATCGTCGTTGCGTAAGGCCGTGGACATTCCGGGGTTCATATCCGGAGAAGCTCTGCGCGGCTCCGATAATCCGAACCACCGCGTGATCCTGTCCACCTGGCGTTCGGCCAACCACTGGAACCGCTGGAAAAACTCACCGGAACGGCGCGACATGATGGCTCAGATCCGCCCGATGCTCGAGGGGGATGAGCGCATCATGGTGCTTGAGCATGTAGGCGTCACTGAAACCGCCTGATCAATCCCGTTCCGGCTCAATGAAACAGGTGATCTCCTCGCGGTCATGATAGAGCTGCTTTGCGTACAGACGCATCGGACGGCGGACGCTTTCCATAGCCTCAAGCAGATCATCCCGGCATGCCTCCCAGGTCTGCCACCGCTGTTTCATGGGTAACTTAAGATTGAATACGGCGTAGCGGAACAGGTCCTGCTCCAGCCAGTCAGCGATCATTGAAGCCACCCTGGCGGGCTTGTCCACGATGTCACATACCAACCAGTCCACCTGACGTTTCGGCTGCCAGGCAAATCCATCCTCACGGATATGGGTTACGTGGCCGGATGCCATGACAGCTTCATCCATGGGACCATTATCGACCGCCGTCACCAGCATCCCCTGACGCACCAGCTGCCAGGTCCAGCCTCCCGGGGCCGCACCAAGATCCACCGCTTTCCTGCCACCGCCGAGCACCTGATACCACCGCTCCTCACTGATGAAAAGCTTCCACGCCTCCTCCAGCTTCAGCGTGGAACGACTCGGTGCCCCAGCTGGCATTTTCAGCCTGGGGACACCCGCGGGATAGGGCGAACGGTTAGCCGGCAATGCCGCACAGAGCACAGCCTGACTGAAGTCCGGAAGCAATATGTCCAGGCGCGGCAGGTCATGGGCCGTTCCGGAGCCGGACGGGATCAGCCAGCCGGTTTCGCGCAAGGCTCTGGCCAGAGGCGAGGTCCATTTCCGGGCGAAACGCGCCAGATCCTCAGGTGCCCCCTCCGGAGGCACATGGATCTCCAGTCGCTCAAACTGGCCTTTCCAGCTTCCGTCACGCAGGGTATCCAGAATGGCGCCGACCCGGTCGGACACAGGCAACTCCTCAACCCTTTCCAGCTCCATGAGCCAGTCACGGCTGAACACCAGATCCTTCCAGTTCAGCCTGGCGACGAGCTGTCGTGCCAGATCCTGTCCGGGCGCCTCAAAACGCACCCACCCGGGTATTGGGGAGGGAACAAAAAAGCCGTATACACCCAGCGCAGCGGCCAGACCGACCAGTTCCTGGCCAGCATCCGACTCGAAGCCGGGTCGACAGAGCAGCCACACTGCCCGGTAATCACCCATGGAGCCATCTCTCCGTCTGTGAATCCATGAATTGACGGGCCTCCAGAGCCATGGACTGCAAAGCCTGCTGCCAGTCGAGCCCGCTGCGTTTGGCCGGTTTCAGATCATGATCCGCGTCGGGGACCCAATGAATGGCGTCAAGGTGTTCCAGCACATCCGCAGTCTGCTCCAGTTCAGCACGCTTACCAAATGGGTCCCGCTCACCCTGGGCAATCCAGAGTGGTCGTTGCAGTGCCGGAAAATGCCCGGTACGCCAGCGTTGGGGCTTACCCGGCGGATGGAATGGATAGCCAAACGCCAACCCACCCCTGACCTGGGCCGCACCGCTTCCCTGCCCGGCCAGCAGCAGGCTTGCCATCCGCCCACCCATTGATTTGCCACCGATGAACACAGGTTCACCTCCCAGCTCATGGTCAACGGCATCAATCATCGCCTGCCACTGGGACAGCAGCTGGTTCTGTCCGGGAGGAGGGCGTTTGGATCCGCCGGTGCGCCGCTGGGCCATGTAGTCAAACTCGAAACGCACCACGCCTATCCCGGCTTCACTGAGCGCGGACACCAGTCGTTCCATGGCCTCAGAATCCATGGGAGCACCGGCGCCATGGGCAAGGATCAACCAGGGGCCTTGTTGGCCATCAAACTGCATGGGAAAACTCCGGACCGTGGAAACGAAAAGAGATTACCAGCAGCCCAACCTCTCGAAAACCATCATCAACTCGATTAATATATGGCGCAACTCAGCCGGCTTTGATTTATATCATTGAGCGGTGATGACCGATCTTTCATTATTCGCGCGTTTTGTCACTGACCCGGATCGCTTCCCATGCAGACAGACACTTCTCCCAGTACGTATAACTACAAGGTTGTCAGGCAGTTCGCCATAGCGGCGGTTGTCTGGGGTATCGTCGGAATGGCAGTAGGCGTGCTCATCGCTGCCCAGATGATCTGGCCCCAACTCAACTTTGATCTACCCTGGACCAGCTTCGGCCGTTTGCGGCCGTTGCACACCAACGCGGTCATTTTCGCGTTCGGAGGCAGTGTGCTTTTCGCCACCTCCTACTATGTGGTCCAGCGCACGACCCGAGCCAGGCTGATTTCAGACGGCGCGGCAGCCTTCACCTTCTGGGGCTGGCAGGCGGTGATTGTGGCCGCAGCCATTACGCTGCCCATGGGCTTCACCACCACCAAGGAATACGCCGAGCTTGAATGGCCGATCAACATCCTGATCACCATCGTCTGGCTGACCTATGCCTGGGTGTTTTTCGGCACCATCTTCAAGCGCAAGATTCAGCACATCTATGTGGCCAACTGGTTCTACGGTGCCTTCATCATCACCATTGCCATGCTGCATGTGGTGAACAACCTGGCCATTCCGGTGGGTGCCTTTGAGTCCTACTCCATCTACTCCGGCACCATCGACGCCATGGTCCAGTGGTGGTACGGGCACAATGCGGTTGGTTTCTACCTGACGGCCGGCTTCCTGGGGCTGATGTACTACTTCGTTCCCAAGCAGGCGAACCGGCCGATCTATTCCTATCGCCTTTCGATCGTGCACTTCTGGGCGCTGATCGCCACCTACGTCTGGGCCGGTGGGCATCACCTGCACTACACACCGCTGCCGGACTGGGCACAGACCGCCTCCATGGTTATGTCACTGATCCTGCTGGCACCCAGCTGGGGTGGCATGATCAACGGCATCATGACGCTTTCCGGTGCTTGGTATAAGCTGCGCACAGACCCGATTCTGCGCTTCCTGATTGTGGCCGTCTCCTTCTACGGCATGGCCACCTTTGAAGGGCCGATGATGTCGATCCGGACGGTCAACGCCCTCTCCCACTCCACGGACTGGACCGTAGGCCACGTGCACTCCGGTGCACTCGGCTGGGTTGCCATGGTCAGTTTCGGGGCGCTTTACCATCTGATCCCACGCCTTTATGGGCTGGAGAAGATGTACAGCATCCCACTGATCAACCTGCACTTCTGGCTCGCAACTGTGGGCGTGGTTCTCTACACCGTGGCCATGTGGATCAATGGCCTGATGCAGGGGCTGATGTGGCGCGCCGTCAACGAGGACGGCACCCTGACCTACAGCTTCGTGGAAGCACTGGATGCCAGCTACCCCGGCTACTTCGTACGCCTTGTGGGTGGCGCCATCTTCTTCGCCGGTATGCTCGTCATGGCCTGGAACGTGTGGCGTACAGTCAAGAGTAAGGACGCCATGGCTCTGGATGATTCCGCCACTGAACCGCAGGGGGACCGCACATGAAACACGAAGTGGTAGAAAAGAACCTTGGCCTGTTGATTGTCCTGATTCTGGGCGTTGTCAGCCTGGGTGGCCTGGCGGAAATTGTGCCACTGTTCTTCGATGAGGAGATCACTGAGCCGGTGGAAGGGCTTGAACCCCTAACCGCCAAGGAACTGGAAGGGCGTGACATCTATATTCGGGAAGGCTGCCATACCTGCCACACCCAGAAAGTGCGGCCCTTCCGGGCGGAAACCGAACGCTACGGGCATTACACCGTAGCGGGTGAGTTTGTCTATGATCACCCCTTCATGTGGGGCTCAAAGCGCACTGGACCCGATCTGGCGCGTGTCGGCGGACGTTACTCGGATGCCTGGCACCGGCTGCATTTCAAGGATCCGCGCTCCGTGGTTCCAGAGTCCAACATGCCGGCCTATCCCTGGTTGTTCGACCAGCAGGTTGACCATCGCAAGACGGCACGCAAGATGCGCGCCCTTCAGACGCTGGGCGTGCCCTATGAGGACGAGCAGATCGAACAGGCCAGTGAAGAGGTCCGGGGAACCTATGAGATCGATGCGCTCATTGCTTATCTCCAGCAGTTGGGCACCGCCATACCAGAGCGCAGGTGATTCATTATGGATTGGGTAGGTTTTCTCAGTCAGTTCCGGGGTATCCACACCCTGATCATGATTGCGGTGTTCATTGGCATCTGCGTCTGGGCGTTCAGCCCGAAACGGCGACAGAAAAACACCGAGGCGGCGCATCTGATTTTCGATGATGACGAAGTAGAAGCGCACAATCGGGCGAATAAACAGGAGAAACAGCATCATGAGTAGCTTCTGGAGTATCTGGATCAGTGTTCTGACCCTGGGCGTCATTTTCGGATGCTGGATCCTGTTGTGGGTAACCCGTAAGAATCAGTCTTCCGACGAAGTGAAGAACGAAAGCGTCGGTCACGAATTCGACGGCATTGTCGAGCTGGACAACCCGCTGCCCAAATGGTGGGTATGGATGTTCGTGATCCTGATCGTATTTTCCCTGGGCTATCTGGCCCTCTATCCCGGGCTGGGCAACTATCAGGGGCTGCTGGGATGGAGTCAGGAGCAGCAGTACGAGGATGAGCGAGCCGCTGCGGAAGCGGAGTACGGTCCCATCTTTGCGGCTTTTGCAGAGAAGTCGGTTGAAGAACTGGCTCACGATGGTGATGCCATGGCCGCCGGTCAACGCCTGTTCTCAAACAACTGTGCAGTCTGTCATGGCTCAGCAGGCCGTGGTTTTGTTGGCTTTCCGAACCTGACGGATGACAAGTGGCAGTGGGGCGGCACGCCGGACGATATATACGAAACATTGTATGAGGGTCGACAGGCGAATATGCCGGCGCGTGGCACCAATCCCGATCTGACCAATGACGAGCTTGAGGACATTACCGAGTTTGTTCTCTCGCTAAACGATCGGGCCACGGACGAGGAAGCTGCCGAGCGTGGTGAGTCCCTTTATCAGGGCGCCTGCGTTGCCTGTCACGGCCCGGAAGGCAAAGGCCAGACGAGTCTGGGTGCTCCGGATCTGACCGACGACACCTGGCTCTATGGCGGGAGCCATGACGCCATCATGGAGTCGCTGCTTCGTGGACGCCAGGGGCATATGCCCGCCCAGAAAAACATCCTCACGGAAGATCAGATTCACCTGCTGACCGCTTACGTCTACCGTCTGTCCGGTCAGCACAGGGACGATGACTGAGCAGTAACGGGTGCCCGCATCCCCGCGGGCACCCAGGCCGAGGCCGACGTCAGGAGGCCCGATGAACGACCGTATCGCCGTGAAACAGCTTGATCCGGGTCAGTCCTCGGACAAGATCTATGTCCGCAGCGTCGAGGGCTTCTATCAGCGCATCCGCGCCGTGACGCTCTGGGCGCTGATGGGCATGTACTTTGGCTTCTGCTGGATCAACATCAACGGTCAGCAGATGATCCACTTTGACCTGCCAGCCCGGCAATTCCACCTGTTCGGCGCAACCTTCTGGCCCCAGGACTTCTATCTGCTGGCCTTTCTGCTGATCATCTGTGCCTTCGGGCTGTTTTTCATCACCACCCTGGTGGGTCGGATCTGGTGCGGCTACACCTGCCCCCAGACAGCCTGGACCTTCATCTTTATGTGGCTCGAAGAAAAGGTCGAAGGCAGCCGCAACCAGCGCATGAAACTGGACCGCAAGGGGTTTGAGGGACAGCGCGTACGCAAGAAGATCACCAAGCATCTGCTGTGGCTTTTCGTCGCCTTCTGGACGGGCGTCACTTTCGTGGGTTATTTCTATCCGATCCGCGAACTGGTGCCTGACATGTTCACTCTGAACCTGACCCAGTTCTGGGCCTGGTTCTGGATTGGTTTCTTCACGCTGGCCACCTATCTCAATGCCGGGTGGATGCGGGAGAAGGTCTGTCTCTACATGTGTCCCTATGCCCGCTTCCAGAGCGTCATGTTTGACCAGGACACACTGACGGTCACCTATGACTTCAACCGGGGAGAGCCTCGGGGCAGCCGTAAGAAGGGCGCCTCCCGGGAAGAAACCGGCCTGGGTGACTGCATCGACTGTGGTATCTGTGTTCAGGTCTGCCCAACGGGAATCGACATCCGTGATGGCCTGCAGTACGAGTGCATCAACTGTGGTCTTTGTGTTGACGCCTGTGATGAGGTGATGGAGCGCATGGACTACGAGCCGGGCCTGATCCGCTATGCTACCGAGCGCGAGATGTCAGAGGGCCGCAGTCGTTTTCTGAAGCCACGCACTCTGGGGTATGGCCTTGGGCTGATTGCCGTAGTCGTTGCAGTGAGCATGGCCATCACCAGCCGCCCGGAAGTGACGCTTGATGTAAGCGGGGACCGGGGCGGCCTCTATCAGACCGGCCAGGGCGACCTGATTGAAAACTCCTACAGTGTCAGGATCAGCAACCGCTCGGATCAGACACGGGTTTTCACCCTGGGGATCAGCGGGATTGAGGGGATCCGCACACTGGAACAGCATGAAGTTGAACTGGCGGGAGGGGAAGACAGACGCATTCCCGTCGTTGTCCAGGTTTCTTCCGGCGAGCTTGGCCAATCCACCACACCCATAGAGTTCCGGGTAGAATCGGTGAATGAGCCAGGCGTTCAGGCAAACTCAACCAGTACCTTTATAGGGCCCTCCCGTTAGGGGGGCCGGAGACACCCACTATGAGTGACAACGAAACACCGCGCCCGTGGTACCGTGAGCCCTACTTCTGGATGGT
>LKMJ01000158.1_pt1 | contig 44188 bp, 37 predicted proteins | sample 643391 | NCBI WGS metagenome assembly LKMJ01 (sample SAMN04112250, study PRJNA286221) | soda lake metagenome | biome: soda lake; feature: Kulunda Steppe; material: water; isolation source: sample PL-Br10 brine of Picturesque Lake | place: Russia: Kulunda steppe | collected 2010-07 | reverse complement strand
CCGGGCGACAACCGCATGCGCCACAGCCTGCAGGTGCTCTCAGATCATGGGCAGCTGGCCACACCGCTCAACACCTGGCCCATCATGTGGTCCGGTGTTGCGAGGGGTGCTGATGCTGGATCGCCGTCCGGGCACGGAATGGAGCAGGACTATGTGCGTTTTGAGGCGGAGCGGTTTGCCCGCACCGGCTGGAAGGCGCAGTGGGGGCTGGGGGCGTCCAATCAGCCGGCGATGGTGCGCGGGTTCGGGGATCAGCCCCGTGAACCGGAAGAAGCCAGTCTGCGCGTGGACTGGTCCGGTGAACAGTGGGCTTTCGGTCTGTCCGGGACCTACGCCAATGATCCGTCTGATGATCGCGAATGGCGCGCAGACCGCAGCTATCTTGCCTATACGGGCAACAACTGGACGCTCGGTGTCGGCGCCATAGACCGGTGGTGGGGGCCGGGCTGGCATTCAACGCTGGTGCTCTCCAACAATGCGCGTCCCGTACCCTCCATCTGGCTCAACAGAACCAACCCGCGTGGTTCGGACCATCCATTGCTGGCCTGGCTCGGGCCGTGGCAGCTTACGGTTCTGGCGGGGCAGCTGGAAAGCAGCCGTGCGCAGTCCGACGCCCGCCTGATCGGCATGCGCTTCAATGCCCGGCCCTTGCCGGGTCTTGAAGTGGGGGCCAGCCGACTCATGCAATACGGCGGTGGCAATGAGCCCCAGAATGCCTCTGCACTCTGGAGTGCGATCAAGGGGGCCGAGCCCTCTGGTAGTGAAACTGAGGCAGATGCGACCCAGATGGCTGCCGTGGATTTTCGCTATGGTGGGGCCTGGCGCCAGTACACTGGTGGCATCTACGGTGAGTTTGCCGGGCATTGGAATGAATCCGCCTCGCTGGGCCGGTTCGTTGGTCTGGCCGGAGTGGACCTGGCGTTTCCCGTGGGCGGGGCGTCCCAGCGCTGGTTTGTTGAGTACGCCGACACCACTGCCGGTAATCTTTTTGCGCGCGCCCGGGACAATGTGACCTATGAGGATGGTCTCTATCGTTCGGGGGCGCGCTATCGTGGTCGGGCTCTGGGCAGCACCTATGACGGCGATGCCCTGGCAGCGACCCTGGGGCTGCAGCATTATCTGGCCGATGGGCGTGATCTGATGTTGAGCCTGTCCCATGTGCGTTTCAATCGCTCGGGGGACTCGGTCTTTGAGGTGACTGGGGATGACGTGGATTATTTCGTGGCCCGGCGCAGCCGTGACACCGTGATGGCTCAGGCGCGCTATGCGTTCCCGTTGTGGGGCGGCCGGGCGACCCTGGATGGCCAGTGGACGGATCGCCGTATTGAGATCCAGACGGCGGATGGCAGCGGCCGTGCCCAGGGTACGGTGACGTTGGGTTGGCAGTACCGTTTCTGAAGTTTTCCCGATATAAAGTGATGTAGTGGATGGATCGCCGCATGATGGTTCGAGAGTTAACGCGCTGGATGCTGGTTGTTCTGATTGGGTTGGGAGCATCGCTTTCCGCCCACGCGATCAGTGACAGCCAGATCGAGCAGCTCAGGGAGCTGCCCAGAGAGCAGCAGCAGGCTCTGGCGGAGGAGCATGGTTTTGATCTGGATGACTTCGAATCCGGTACGGCCCCGGATCAGTCCCGCCCGGAGGACGTTGAGGTGGTGCATACGCCTCTGTCCGATCCGGATCCCGAGGCGGTTGAGGATGACGAGCTGAAACCCTTTGGCTATGACCTTTTTGAGGGCCGCCCCAGCACCTTTGCACCGGTTACCGAAATTCCCCTGCCTTCTGAGTACATCATCGGCCCCGGCGATGTCATACACCTTCAGCTCTATGGCAATGAAAACGATCAGCTGGAGCTGCCCGTCGGCCGCGACGGCACCATCCAGATGCCGGACACCGGGCCCATACCGGTGGCCGGGCTCAGTCTGCAGGAAGTGAGGGATCAGCTGGGCCATGAGGTGCGTGAAAAGTTCATTGGCACCGAGGCCAACGTCTCGCTGGGTGAATTGCGCAGCATGCGCATTTTTGTGCTCGGGGAGGCCCGCTCTCCGGGCAGTTACACAGTCAGTGCGCTCTCCACCGTGACCAATGCGCTCTTCGTCTCCGGTGGCGTGCTGGAAAGCGGCTCCCTGCGTGAGGTGCAGGTGCTGCGTGACGGCGAGGTCGTCGGTCGGCTGGATCTGTACGAGTTGCTGCTTGAAGGCGATACGTCCGCCGATATGCGGCTGGAGCCGGGAGATGCCATTTTCATCCCGCCCGTGGGCGACACAGCGGCGATCGACGGGGAGGTGCAGCGCCCGGCCATCTATGAGTTCCGCGAGGGGCAGAGCCTTGAGGATCTGGTCGATATGGCCGGTGGCTACACCCGTGATGCGGACTCCTCCCATGTGCAGGTGGAGCGTATCGATGGGCGCACGCGGCGTCAGCTGGAGTCTGTGGATCTCACCGATGCCGATGCGGCGGAGCGAGCACTGAAAGCCGGCGACCGTCTGGACGTGCCTGTGCTGAGTGAGCTGTCCGAAGGCTTCGTGCAGGTGCGTGGCCAGGCGACCCGCACGGGGGAGCGTGAGTGGCGTGAGGGCATGCGCCTGTCCGAGATCCTGCGCGAGCGCCGGCGGGATCTGAAGGAGGATGTCGACCTCAATTATGGCCTCATTGTGCGTGAGACGGGGGATGAGGGGCACATCAGGATCAAGCAGTTCCGTCCTGTATCCGTGCTGCGCGACACCGATTCGGCCGATAATCGGGTGCTGGAGGATCGTGACGAAATCCTGTTCTTCAGTCGTCGCGAAGGCGGTGCACTGGAAGAGGATGAGTATGAGCGTGAAAGGCGCGAGCGTGCCGGAGAGCGGTCTGAGCGCAGCCGGGCACCAGAGCAGCCTTTCGACAGGGAGTCGCCCCGGGACAGGCGCTCCGCCCAGCAACAGGATGAGGAAGACCAAGAAGAAACGGCCGGTCGGCCGCTGCTCAAGGACGTCATTGAGCGCCTGCAGCGCCAGGCCGGGCCGGATGAGCAGCTGCGCGTGGTGGCCATCGAGGGTGCGGTCCGTCACCCCGGTGATTACCCGCTGCCGGAAGGCGCCACGGCAGAGGATCTGATTCGTGCTGCAGGCGGTCTGGAGGACTCGGCGCTGATGCTCGACGCGGAAGTGACCCGCGTTGGTGTCACCGAGCAGGGCCAGGCTGATCCTGAACGGCTGTCGTTTCCGCTTTTTGCCGGAGCGGAAACGGGAGCGGACAGCATTGCGTTGAAAGGGCGGGATCGGCTGTTCATCAAGCGCATTCCCGGATTTGCCGAGAGAGACACCATCAGCCTCGAAGGCGAAGTCCGCTTTCCGGGCGAGTATACCGTGCAGCCGGATGATACCCTGAGTGATATTGTCGAACGCGCCGGCGGCCTGACGGATCGGGCCTTTGCCGAGGGGGCCGTGTTCAGCCGGGAGCGGCTGCGGCGCCTGGAGAGTGAGCGTCTGGAGGACGCCGAGCGGCGCCTTCGGCGGGACCTGATGGGGCTGCAACTGGAGGCGGGCGAGGATGACGTGTCGCCAGAAGACATTGGTGCGCTCCAGCGGATGCTGGACAACGTGCAGCAGACCGAAGCTGCCGGGCGGCTTGTGATTGATCTTGAGGGGCTTCTTGAGGGGAGCAGGGAGCCGCTGGAGGTGGTCGACGGTGATAGCCTGGAGGTGCCGCGGCGCCCCCAGTCGGTCAGTGTCTTTGGCGAAGTCCAGTTCGCCAGCTCTCATCTCTATGAGTCCGGCATGACCGTTTCCGACTACCTGGAGAGCAGCGGGGGCCTTACCTCGCAGGCGGACTCCGAGCGTATCTATGTGGTCAGAGCGGACGGCTCGGTGTGGCGCCCTGAGCGTTCGCGCTGGTATGCCGGGCGTGGCGAGGAACTGCGTCCGGGCGATACCATCATCGCGCCCATTGATGTGGATCGCATCAACCAGCTGCAGCTTTGGACGAACGTCAGCCAGGTGTTCTCGAATCTGGCCATCAGTGCTGCATCACTGAGTAATCTGTAAAAGGAGTTCGGGGTGAGTCAGCCGCAGCAGTCAGAGCCACAGCCGCAGGATGATGAAATTGATCTGGTGGAGCTGTTCCGGGCGCTCTGGCAGGGCAAGTGGTGGATCAGTGGGACCACCGTCATTGCGGCCGTGGTCGCAGTACTTTACGCCCTGTCGCTGCCGGATCAGTACAGCTCAGACGCGCTCCTTTCGCCGGTTCAGGATGAAGGCGGGGGGCGCCTCACGTCCATGGCGCAGCAGTACGGGGGGCTGGCCTCCATGGCGGGTATTGACCTGGGCAGCGGCCAGGCCGGCAAGCGCGAGATTGCCATCGAGACCCTGCGATCCCGCCAGTTTCTGATGGATTTCATTGAACGGCACAACCTCAGAGCCCCGCTCCTGGCCACCAAGGGCTGGGACCCGCAGCGCGAGCAGTGGCTGTACGACACCGAGCGTTACGATCCGCAGACGGGTGAGTGGCAGGCGCCCGAAGACGATCCGAACGACCCCGAGCCGAGTCTTTGGCAGGCCTACCAGGCACTGGAGGCTATGGTGAGCATCAGTGACGATCCCGAGTCCGGCATGGTTACCCTGAGCGTTGAAAGTGAGTCTCCTCTGGCGGCGCGGGACTGGGTTCAATGGATGATTGAAGACATCAATGAATACATGAAAAACCGGGACATGCAGGAAACACGGCGTAACGTGGATTATCTGGAAACGCAGTTGGAGGAAACCAGTATTTCGGGAATGCGTCAGGTTTTTTTCAGTTTGATTGAAGAGCAGACCCAGACATTGATGCTGGCCGAGCTTGATGACGAATATGCGTTCCAGATTATTGATCCGCCCTTGATTCCGGAAGAGCGGTCTGCTCCCAGTCGGTCTTTGATTGCAGTCCTCGGTGTTCTTCTGGGCGGCATGCTCTCAACGTTCGGCGTACTGGTGCGTTATGCGTTTTCCAACCGCAACCGTTCGGAGTGAATGATTTTTGAGTTTTATAGTGCTTTGCCGTTACAAGCATCAGTTAAATTTTTAAAACTTGTCATTTCGTTGTTTCCGAATAGAATAACGACAATGGATTAGAAGTTGTTGCAGCAAGGGATTTATTCTGACACACCAAAGTAGATTTGATGCGGTGTTTTCTCTCTGACTCCGCTGCATCGAAATCCCACACGGAAATAACGAGGTTTACATGGGCAAGATTTCCACCTATTACCAGAAAAAAGAAATGGCGGAAAAACTGCAGCAGGAACTGCAGGAAATGGAAAATGATAAGGAACTGAAAAAGGAATTGGAGTTCAAGGAAAAACTCCGGGATTTGATGAATCAGTACGATAAATCCGGCAAACAGATGCTGGAAGTACTCAAGGCGATTGATCCCAGCATTCAGAACCGTGTCGAGCAGGGCTCTGCTTCCGGTTCGGACGGCCGCAAAAAGCGTCCGATGAAAACCTATCGTAATCCCCACACAGGCGAAGTGGTACAGACCCGCGGTGGAAACCAGAAAACGCTGAATGAATGGCGCAAACAATATGGGCGTGATGAAGTCGCTCGCTGGCAGGAAGACTGACGCATGCACGCAGTCATATTATCGGGCGGGTCCGGCACCCGTCTCTGGCCACTGTCCCGGGAAGCCTATCCCAAACAGTTTCTGGCGCTGAACGGTAGCCAGTCATTGCTGGAAGAGACGTTGGACCGGGCTCGGGCCTTACCGGGCTGTGATCAGGTTCTGACCATTACGAATGAAGCCCACCGCTTCATTGTGGCAGCACACATGCAGCGTCATCTGTCAGAGACCGGTACTACCGGACGGATCCTTCTGGAACCTGCAGGGCGTAACACAGCTCCGGCCATCGCTCTGGCTGCACTGCAGGTAGAGGCGGCCGAGCCGGGAGGTGTCATGCTGGTGCTGCCGTCCGATCATGTGGTGACAGGCCTGGATGCCTTCCTCGAGGCCGCTGAAGGCGGTCGACAGGCTGCGGAGGCCGGCAGTCTGGTGACGTTTGGTGTGGTTCCGACCAGTGCGCATACTGGCTATGGCTATATACGAGCCGGTGAACCGAATGCTGATACAGTGGCCGGGCTTCCGGTGCAGCAATTTGTGGAAAAGCCGGACGAGGTGACAGCGGAGCGTTACCTGGCCGACAACCACTATTACTGGAACAGCGGCATGTTCATGTTCCGGGCGGATCGATACCTGCAGGAGCTGGAGCGGCATCGTCCGGACATACTGCAGGCCTGTCGCAGCGCCTGGGAAAAGCGTAGTGACGATCTGGATTTCATTCGCGTTGATGAAAAATCATTTGCGGCCTGCCCGGAGGATTCCATCGACTATGCGGTCATGGAAAAAACCAGCGACGCCGTCGTGCTCCCCCTGGATGCTGGCTGGAGCGACATCGGCTCCTGGAGTGCACTCTGGGATCTGCAGCCAAAGGATGACGAGGGCAATGTACGCCGTGGTGATGTGCTGACGGAAGACGTCACCCAGTCCTATCTGCATTCCGAAGGGCGTCTGATCGCCGCCATTGGCGTGGATAACCATGTAATCGTGGAAACCGACGATGTGGTTCTGGTTGCGGATCGCAATCGGGTCCAGGACGTGAAGCAGCTGGTCGCGCAGCTCAAGGATGCCGGGCGCGAGGAGTACCGGCTGCATCGTCGCGTGCATCGCCCCTGGGGGAGCTATGAGGGCATTGCCCGCAGTGATCGCTTTCAGGTGAAGCGGATCATCGTGGACCCGGGCGCGACACTGTCTCTGCAGAAGCACCATCACCGCTCGGAGCACTGGGTGGTCGTGCGGGGCACAGCGGTTGTCACGCGTGGCGATGAGGAGATGACGCTGACCGAGGATGAGTCCACCTACATCCCATTGGGCGTGGTGCATCGTCTGCGCAATCCGGGCGTTATTCCGCTGGAGGTGATTGAGGTGCAGACCGGCAGCTACCTGGGCGAGGACGACATTGTCCGCTTCGAGGATACCTACAACCGGGTTTGATACCCCGGCGCTATACAGCTAAGATAGCAAAGCGATATAAAGCGGCCACGGACAGGCCGCCCATTGGTGACACACCAGAAGGAGTTGGTCATGGAAGACTGGTTAGGGGAGCTGGATCCCCAGGCGCAGCGCGTGCTGCGTCAGGCTCAGGAAGCCGTAACCCGACGAGGCGGCTACGCGATCTCTGTCGAGGACGTGCTTCTGTCGCTGCTTGAGCTTTCCCCCTCATTTGCATCATTTCTTTCCCAGCACGGTATTGATCTGGATGAGCTGTTTCGCACCATTCAATGCGAACAGCCAATTGTCGCGCTTTCCTCCGAATATGATGGCCTTTCTGCCCAGGTGGTCTACTGGCTGGCTACGGCGTTGGAAACGGGCGAATCACCAATGACCGTCAGCCACCTGCTTGCCACACTGACCAACCATTGCGAGCGCCTGAGCCAGCGCGCCTATGTGGCGGTGCTTGAGCAGGTGCCTCCCCAGGCCTGGGGCCATCTGAATACAGGATCGGATGTCTTCCAGCATCAGACCGTCCATGGAATCCGTTCGATCAAACAGGATGCGGCAATTGGCCTGTCGGCATCGAAAAGCGCACAGGAGGCCGCCCGCAAGCTCCTCTGCATGGTTATGAGCATGCCGGTACCGGTTCTGGAGCTTCAGGCGCCATCGGTAATCCAGTGCCGGAGCCTGGTGCAGCGGCTGATGCTTGAGCTCGAGGCCTGTCTTGGAACACAGGTGCATGGGGTGAGCATTTCCGGGGAGTCTCTGGCGGAAACCGGGCCGGTTTCTCTGGTGAAGCGCATCGAGACACAGGTGCACAGCACTGATGGCCTCAGCGTGCTGCTGTTTGAGGGCATAACGCCGGATGTGCTGGCCGCACTGATCCGCCGGGACGGGGTGCTGAGTTGGCGAAGACTGCTTGATGCGGAGGCCCTTATTCCGATCCTGGCCTATCAGCCTGCGCCGGTGGAAGCCGCGACGCGTCACTGGCTGGCCGCGCAGTTTGATCGCACCTTCCGGTCTATGGCTGCACCGGCGCCCAGAGCACTCGATGTTCTAGGTTATCTGCAGCGGGCCCGGCCGGCTCTGGAGGCGGAACTGGGGATGCAGGTCGATGGGGATGCATTGGCTCTTGCCGCCTGCTATTCCCATCAGCCTTCTGTGGTGTGCAGTGGTGCGAGGCAACAACCCGACTCGTTCATGCTCAACGAACCGGCAGACCTCGATCGGGCATGGTCCATTCTCCATTCCGCTGCCGCCATGACCCGCGCAGAATCGGCTTGCGGCCCATCCACGCTCGGTGCGTTGAGGGCACAATGGCAGCAGTCCCGACAGCAGGAGCTGGTTGCGCTCGCGCGCGCCGATGAGCCTGCTGGCATTCTTTCGGAGGAGCAGTTATCCGTGGATCTTGCGGCAGAGGAAATCAGCTGGCTGGAGTGCGTGGAGGACAACTCAACCTCGCTCCGGGCCGCCCAGGTCGTGCAGTGGCTGGAACTGGAGGCGGGTGATTCCCCCCGGATCTGTCTGCCCGAGAGTGGCGAAGAATTTCCGCAGCGAGCTTAATGATTCAGTAGTGGGGTGGAGGCTCATGATCGTTTTTTGCCAGCTCCTGGAACTGCCCCGGCCTCTGTGCCCGGATTTCATCATGGAGCAGTCGATTCGCCTCCCAGAGTCGGTTAATCGTTTCCTGATGGTGGCTGATCTGGTCGCTCAGAGTGTTGATGACATCATCCTGAAAGGCGAGGCGCCCCTCAAGGTCCTCGAGTCGGTTTTCAATATCTGTGATTGAGGGTGTTTTTTCGGTCATCAGCGTGTCCTGTTTCGTCACCGCACGGGTGGTTCTGGTATGATGCGTCCTGCTTAAGTGACGTCCAGAGAGAGTGAATCAACATGTCCATCAACCGCAAAGCGCTTTTTGCCTCATTGCTGGCGGCGCTGCCCGCTCCGCTGCTGCTTGCGTTTGTTCCTGCCATTTTCGACTCGGTCGAATACCACGCAACCGAGCAGGGCAACCTGATCGCCTATCTTAGCAGCTACATCCTGTTTGTGATTGTGGCGCTTATTGCAAGCCGCCTGGCGACCCTGGATCAGGGCAGTCCCCGTTCCCGCAATGGCTCCCAGTCAGCGCCCAAAGCCAAAACCCGGGCCAAAGCCGCCAAGGGCAGTGAAGAGGGCGAGGTCAAGTGGTTCAACGTCAAGAAAGGGTTTGGCTTCATTACCCGAGACAGTGGTGGCGATGTGTTTGTGCACTTCCGCGCCATTCAGGGTGAGGGTCGCCGCGTGCTGCGCCAGGGCCAGCGTGTCCGTTACACCGTTGTCGACGCGGAAAAAGGTCTTCAGGCCAATGATGTAACCATCTTGGATGACGACTGAACCATGTCTTAGGGCCGCCTTTGGCGGCCCTGTCCTGCCTCATGCTGCCAGCAGCCGCTCCAGTATGCCTTCATAGACCTGTGAGAGCAGCTCCAGATCAGCGACCCGCACGCACTCGTTCACTTTGTGGATGGTGGCATTAACCGGACCAAGCTCCAGCACCTGGGCGCCGGTTGGTGCAATGAAGCGACCGTCTGAGGTGCCGCCCGCTGTGGACAGCCGGGTTTCCCGCCCTGTCTGCTCGCGAATGGATGCAACAGCGGCGTCCACCAGATCGCCCTCATCAGTCAGAAACGGCTGACCGCTGAGATGCCATTCCAGCTCATAATCAAGGCCGTGTGAATCCAGCAGCTGGATGACGCGCTGCTGTAACGATTCTGCGCTGACCTCGGTGGAGAAGCGGAAGTTGAACGCCACTGTCAGGGTGCCGGGTACCACATTGTTGGCGCCTTCACCGGCACTGACGTTGGTGATCTGCAGCGTGGTTGGAGGAAAGAAGCGGTTGCCCTGATCCCACTCACTGGCAACCAGCTCGGCCAGCGCCGGTGCGGCGCGATGCACAGGGTTGTCCGCAAACTGCGGGTAGGCCACGTGCCCCTGGGTGCCCTTGACCGTCAGATAGCCGCTCAAAGAGCCACGTCGTCCGTTCTTGATGGCATCGCCGAGTTCCGTGGTGCTGGAGGGTTCGCCCACCAGGCACCAATCCATGGTTTCATCGCGCTGCGAGAGGGTTTCCACCACCCGCACGGTGCCATCCTTTGCCGGTCCTTCCTCGTCGCTGGTCAGCAGCAGGGCGATGGAGCCCCGGTGATCCGGGTGGCGGGCGGTGAAACGCTCGCAGGCGGTGACGAAGGCGGCCACGCTGCCTTTCATGTCTGCCGCACCGCGCCCGTAGAGGTACCCCTCGCGCACTGTCGGTTCAAAGGCGGGGGTGGTCCACTGTTGCTCCGGACCCGGTGGCACCACATCGGTGTGGCCGGCAAAGGCGAAAAGCGGGCCTGATGTGTTGCGCCGGGCCCAGAGGTTGTCCACCTCACCAAAGCGCATGGATTCGGTGGTGAATCCAAGCCGGGCCAGTCGCTCCGCCAGCAGGGGCTGGCAGCCGGCATCGTCGGGGGTGACCGAGGCGCGGCTGATCAGTTCCCTGGCCAGCGCGAGCGTGGGGGAGTCGCTGTCGCTCATGGGCACCTTCAGTTGTTGGCGTGCAGTTCTTCGTTGAGCGCCACGGCTGATTTGTTGGTTTTGCATTCGACCGCACCGGTTTCCGAGTTGCGCCGGAACAACAGATCCGACTGCTTGGCCAGATCCCGCGCCTTGACCGTGCGCACCAGCGAGTTGCTGTCATCCAGCACCTGCACCTTGGTGCCTGCCGTGATGTAGAGACCGGCTTCCACGGTGCAGCGATCGCCCAGCGGAATGCCAATGCCGGCGTTGGCTCCGAGCAGGCAGTTCTGGCCCACGGAGATGATGATGTTGCCGCCACCGGAGAGGGTGCCCATGGTTGAGCAGCCGCCGCCCAGATCGGAGCCTTCGCCGATGACCACGCCTGCGGAGATGCGCCCCTCGATCATGGACTTGCCTTCGGTGCCGGCATTGAAGTTGATGAAGCCCTCGTGCATGACGGTCGTGCCTTCACCCACATAAGCGCCGAGGCGGACCCGAGCGGTGTCGGCAATGCGCACACCGCTGGGAACCACGTAGTCAGTCATCGGCGGGAACTTGTCCACGGCCTTCACTTCCAGAGTGCGACCAGCAGTGCGGGCCTGCAGCTGGCGCTGGGGCAGCTCTTCCAGATCAATGGCGCCTTCACTGGTCCAGGCCAGATTGGGCAGCAGTGGGAAGATGCCTTCCAGATTCACACCGTGGGGTTTGACGTAACGGTGCGACAGCAGATGCAGCTTGAGGTAGACCTCGGGTGTGCTGCTGGCTTTTTCATCCGTGTCCAGCAGGGTGACGGCCACCGGAAGGGAGCTCTCACTGGTCTGATCCGCCAACTGGGCCTGCTCCTCGTAACCGGCGCTCTTGAGCTCGTCCGCCAGCGCCTGAAGCTGGTTGGCATCGCCGCGTACGGCGGCATTGCCTTCCAGCCCCTCGATGCAGGAACGGACGATGGAAACCAGTTTGTCGTCCGGCTGATGGACTGGTTGCTGGTAATACACCTCCAGCCATTCATGATTCTGGTTCTGAGTGCCTACGCCAATGCCGAATGCAAAGCTCATGGGTCTGTCGTGCTCCTGATTGGGCTTGTCAGTTGTGTCTGCCACTGGGATTCATCAAATCCAACCGTGACGGTGTTGTGGTTGCTTACAACAGGGCGGCGGATCAGGGTGGGGTTGTCGAGCATCAGTTCAATGGCCCTGTCCTGATCGAGATCGCTGCGCTGCTCCTCCGGGAGTTTGCGCCAGGTCATGCCGCGCCGGTTCACCAGCTGTTCCCAGCCGCACTGCTGACACCAGTCTACCAATTGTTCGCGGCTGATGCCGTTCTGGCGGAAATCCACAAACTCAAAAGGAATCCGGTTCTGTTCCAGCCAGCGGCGGGCTTTTTTCACGGTATCGCAGTTCCTGATGCCGTAAACATAGAGTGTCATGGGGTCTCCTGTGAATAGTGCCGGAGAAAGTGGGCGATTCGCTCAGCGGCTTCCAGGCATTCGGCCTCCTCAGCCACCAGCGCCATCCGTACCCGGTTGCGACCCGGATTCTGACCGTTGCGCTCCCGCGAGAGGTAGCTGCCGGGCAGCACTGTTACGTTTTCCCGGGCAAAGAGCTCCCGGGCAAAGGCCTGATCGTCCATGGGGGTGCGCGGCCAGAGATAGAAGCCGGCTTCCGGGTGATTCACATCCAGCCAGGGTTCAAGGATCGGCACGACCTGGTTGAATTTGCGCCGGTAGGCCTCGCGGTTGGCCTGGACGTGGGATTCGTCCTGCCAGGCGCTGATGCTGGCGAGCTGGTGATGCAGCGGCATGGCGCAGCCGTGATAGGTGCGGTAGCGCAGAAACGCTGCGAGCCGGTCGGCGTCCCCGGCAACGAAGCCCGAGCGCAGCCCCGGCAGGTTGCTGCGCTTGGAGAGGCTGTGAAAGACCACGCAGCGGCTGAAATCGTCCCGCCCCATGGCGGCGCAGGCCTGGAGCAGACCAAGCGGGGGATGTTGTTCGTCCGGGTAGATCTCGGAGTAGCATTCATCCGCAGCAATCACAAAGTCATGGCGATCGGCCAGCTCAATCAGGTATTCGTAGGCCGCCTGGGTCATCACGGCCCCGTTGGGGTTGCCCGGTGAGCAGACATAGAGCAGCTGGCAGCGCTGCCAGACCGATTCAGGCACCTGTTCAAAATCAGGCAGCCCGGCGCTGCCCGGGACAAAACAGGGCTCGGCACCGGCCAGAAGGGCAGCGCCCTCGTAGATCTGGTAAAAGGGGTTGGGGCAGACCACGGCAGCGTCAGTCTGGCCGTTGATCATGGCCTGGGCAAAGGCGAACAGGGCCTCACGGGTACCGTTGACGGGCAGCACCTGGCGTTCCGGATTCAGGGCCTGCTCCGGCAGGCTGAAACGCCAGCTGGCCCAGCCTGCAATGGCCTGCCTCAGTTCCGCAAGCCCCGTTGTCGTCGGGTACGAGGCTATTCGTGGCAACGACTCACGCAGAGTCTCCAGCACGAAGGCCGGTGAGGGATGCCGGGGCTCACCAATGGACAGTGCTATGTGGGGTTTGTCCGGCGGGTTGACGCCTTCCCTGAGTGCCGCCAGCTTCTGAAAAGGGTAAGGGTGAAGATGTTCCAGATTGGGATTCATGCCGAAGACTCGCCCTCGCCGTTGACACCGACCACTTCATCCAGCTGCTGACACAGGCCAGTGCGCAAACGCTCGCACAGCTCCGGGTCTTCCAGCGGGTTGCCCTGCTCGTCAGTCACAAAGAACACGTCTTCTACCCGCTCGCCCAGGGTCGCGATCTTGGCGCTGACCAGTCGCACTTCGTTGTCGAGCAGTATACGGCCGATCCGTGCGAGCAGGCCTGGCCGGTCGGGTGTAATGACCTCCAGCATGGTGCGCTGGTTCGCCGTGTCTGTGGAGACCGTGACTTCCGTGGGAAAGATAAAGTGCTTGAGTTTGCGCGGCACCCGGCGCTGGATGATGTCGGGGTACTCATCCGGGTCGTCCAGCTCTTCGGTAAGGCGTTGCCGAACCTTTTCACGGCGGTTGGGATCCTTGCCCAGGGGCTGTCCCTGCTCATCAACGACGACGTAACTGCTCAGGTTGTAGTCGCCTTCACCGGAGAGGATGCGTGCGTCCACAATGTTGAGGTTGAGCTGCTCAAGGATGGCCGTGGTGGCAGCGAAAAGTGCCTTGCGCTGACCCATATAGATGATGATGTGGGTGAAGCCGTCCGTTGGGCCACCGGTGGTGTCGCGAATCAGTACCAGCGGTGATGGGTTGTCGCCATGGCGGATGATGGCCGCTGTCTGCCAGACAATATCGACGGTGGCATCCTGCAGGAAGTAGTCATCATCCAGAACGTTCCAGACCCGGTCGATCTGCTCATTGTCGTAGCCCTGGCTGCGCAGCATGTCCCGGGCTTCGGCGCAGGTGGCTCGGATCCAGTCATTGCGGTCAAAAGGCTTGTCGACGCCCCGGCGCAGTACACGACGGGCTTCGATGTAAAGCTGGCGCAGGAGTGAGTCGCGCCAGGTGTTCCACAGCGTCGGGTTGGTGGCGCTGATGTCACAGACGGTCAGCACGTAAAGATAGGCCAGGTGGGCTTTGCTGGGAATCTGCCGGGCAAAATCGCGGATGATGTTGGGGTCCGAGATGTCGCACTTCTGGGCGGTGATCGACATCAGCAGGTGGTTTTCCACCAGCCAGGCACAGAGCTTGGTGTCACGCTCACTCAGGTGGTGGCGTTCACAGAACTGGGCGACATCGACGGCGCCCAGCTCCGAGTGGTTGCCGCCACGTCCTTTGGCGATGTCGTGGTACAGCCCGGCGATATAGAGCACTTCCATTTTGGGCAGCTGGTGCACCAGTCGCGAAGCCAGCGGGTACTGATCCCGCGCCTCGCCCCGCTGCAGAAAGACCATGTTGCTGATCACGCGGATGGTGTGGGCGTCCACGGTATAGACGTGGAACAGGTCGTGCTGCATCTGTCCGATGATGTCGCCGAACTCCGGCAGGTAGCGACCCAGAACCTGGTAGCGCTTCATGTAGGAGAGCGTCACGTCCAGGTCATGAGGTGTTCTCAGCAGTTCCATGAACAGCGAGGTGCAGGCCAGGTTCTGGCGGAAAGCATCATCAATGAGGTGTCGATGCGCACGCATGGCGCGGATGGTCGGGGCCCGAATGCCCTTGGCTTCAGGGTGCTGGGCCAGCAGCACAAAAATCTCCAGCAGTGCGTAGGGTGCGTAGGCAAAGACCTGAGTGTTGACCGCCTCAATGTTCTGGTTGCGGATCTGAAAGCGTTTGTTCAGCGGGATAATCTGCTCCGGCTCATTGCCGCGAAGGATGACTTCATCCAATTGCTGCAGGATCGCATCCGCCAGCTCCGCCAGAGACAGCACGCAGCGGTAGTAAGCCTGCATCATCAGCTCCACACCCAGCCGGGCGTCCTGGTCTGTGTAGCCCAGCAGCTTGGCCAGCTCAAGCTGATGATTAAGCAGGAGGCGGTTTTCGTTGCGCCCGGCAAGCAGTTGCAGGCCGAAGCGCAGCTGCCAGAGGAATGTTTCGCCGTCACGCATCAGGCGATATTCCTCGTCGGAGAGAATGCTGAAACGCACGAGATCCGAAGCATCGTTCAGGCCGAAGTGTCTCTTGGCAATCCAGATTATGGTCTGGATGTCGCGCAGTGCCCCGGGGGAGCTTTTCAGATTTGGCTCGAGGTTGTATTCGGTGGCGCCGTATTTCTGGTGGCGCTCCTGTTGTTCCGCACGTTTGGCTGCGAAGTAGTCCTGATCACTGCTCGCCTCGCTGGAGTAGATGCGTCGGGAAAGCGCTTGCATCAGGCGTTTGTTGCCGCCGATGGTGCGCGCCTCCAGCAGGTTGGTGAGAATGGTGACATCCTCGCGGGCGGCGCTGACACACTCCTGCACGGTGCGCACACTGTGGCCGATGTCGAGCTTGAGATCCCAGAGCAGGGTGAGAAAGCCTGAAAGCGCCTCTTCCCAGTGCGCTGTGGTGCCTTCCCGGACCAGTATGAGCAGGTCGATGTCGGAGTAGGGGTGCAGCTCGCCCCGGCCATAGCCGCCGACGGCGACCAGGGCAAGATCCTCGGAGTCGTGCAGTGGGGAGCGATCCCAGAGCACGTGGAGTATCCGATCCATGACCACGGCCCGGCCATGGACCAGCGAGCGGACGTCAGCCCCGTTGCGGAAGGCCGCATCGAGCTGGTGCTGGAGCTCGTCGAGGCATTCACGTACAGCCGGTACGGCTGAGCCTGCCTCATCGATGCGTTGGTGCAGCTGTGCCGATGACAGTTGATTGTACGGATCAAAGACCGGCTTTGGTGCCTCGCTCATGGCGTTGTGCCCGGTTGCATTCTCGGGTCAGGCAAAGTTTTCCTCTCCACGCAGGGTCAGTATTTCGTAGCCGTCTGCGGTGACAAGAATGGTGTGCTCCCACTGAGCAGACAGTTTGCGGTCTTTGGTGACCACCGTCCAGCCGTCGGGAAGTGTTTTGTTGTGACGTTTGCCCTGGTTGACCATGGGCTCGATGGTAAAGGTCATGCCTTCCTGCAGTTCCATGCCACTGCCGGGCTTGCCAAAGTGCATGACCTGGGGCTCCTCGTGGAATCCTTTGCCGATGCCATGACCGCAGTACTCACGCACGATGGAATAGTGGTTGGTTTCGGCGTGCTTCTGGATGACGCTGCCAATGTCGCCCAGCTTTGTTCCCGGGCGAACGATCTCGATCCCCTTGTAAAGGCATTCCTGGGTCACTCGAATCAGGCGTTCAGCCGGTGGCTTGGCCTCACCGGCGACGAACATCTTGCTGGTGTCGCCGTGGTAGCCATCCTTGATAACGGTGACATCGATGTTGAGGATGTCGCCGTTTTTCAGCACCTTCTTGTCATTCGGAATGCCGTGACAGATGACCTGGTTGACCGAGGTGCACACAGACCTGGGAAATCCCCGATAGTTGAGAGGAGCCGGTGTGGCGCCGTGGTCGGTAATGTACTGGTGGCAGATACGGTCCAGCTCCTCAGTGGTTACACCGGGCTGAACATGTTCACCAATCATTTCCAGAACGCTGGCGGCCAGGCGGCCGGCAACGCGCATCTTTTCTATCTCTTCCGGGGTTTTAATCTGGACACTCATGCCACTTCCAAGCCATGTGCATTTGAAAGGCAGCATTCTAGCGATTTGGCGCATTGATTGAAACGCTGCCCCGGCATTGGAGTGTCACCAGAGGCGGTGGATGCGTGTTTTATGGCGGTCGAGCTTCCGTTTTGGTCTCAATTATGGTAAAAAACGCGCGCCGAACGTGCCCGTCCAATACCGGCCGGAGCTCGCGGTAAATACACACACGCATCGACACATTATCCTGGGTGCTCTGACAGTCCGCTGATTCAGGGTTGGGTAATGGGATGTGTGGAGGCCTAACCCAATCCAACATATTAGGAAATCACAATGGTACAGGTAAGCATGCGTGACCTGCTCAAGGCAGGCGCACACTTTGGACACCAGACGCGCTACTGGAACCCGAAAATGGGCAAATACATTTTCGGCGCGCGTAACAAGATCCACATCATCAATCTTGAGCACACAGTGCCCGCCCTCAATGAGGCGCTGCAGCAGATCCAGCAGATGGCAGCGAACAAGAATCAGATCATGTTTGTTGGCACCAAGCGTTCCGCGAGCAAGGTTGTCAAGGAAGAGGCTGAGCGCTGCGGCATGCCCTTCGTCAATCACCGCTGGCTCGGCGGCATGCTGACCAACTACAAAACACTGCGCCAGTCCATTCGCCGCTACCGTGACCTTGAGCAGCAGGACCAGGACGGTACTCTGGACAAGCTGACCAAGAAAGAAGCACTGGATCGCCGCCGCGAAATGGCCAAGCTTGAGCGCAGCATTGGCGGTATCAAGGATATGGGCGGTCTGCCGGATGCGCTTTTCATTATTGACGTGGACCACGAAGACATCGCGGTCAAGGAAGCCAACAAGCTCGGCATCCCGGTCATTGGCGTGGTTGACACCAACAGTGATCCGGCCGGCGTGGATATCGTCATTCCCGGTAACGATGACGCCATCCGTGCAGTCCAGATTTACATCAAGGCTGTGGCAGATGCCTGTATTGAAGGCAAGCAGTCCGGAGCCAGCGGCGCTGACGAGTACGTGGAAGTCAGCGATGCGGAACAGGAAAGCCCGGCGGCCGAGTAAGGCCCCGGATGCTGAACCTTTTTTAACTAGCGAATTGAATGGGGATAGAGAACGATGGCTGCGATTTCTGCCGCACAGGTAAAAGAACTTCGCGAGCGCACCGGGCTGGGTATGATGGAGTGCAAGAAAGCACTTACAGCATCCGGCGGTGATGTGGATGCCGCGATTGAGGAGCTGCGCAAGTCCTCCGGGCTCAAGGCTGCCAAGAAGGCGGGACGTACCGCCGCTGAAGGCGTGGTCATGCTGCACGTTGCTGAAGACAGCAAGAGCGGCATACTGCTTGAAGTGAACTCGGAAACCGATTTTGTGGCGCGTGATGATGGCTTCCTGGCGTTTGCCAAAACTGTCCTTGAGACAGTGGTTGCCAACGACGAAACCGACGTCGCCAAGCTGATGGAAGGTGATCTGGAAAAGCAGCGTGAAGAGCTGGTCCAGAAAATTGGCGAAAACATCACTGTGCGTCGTGCCGAAAAGGTTGAAGGTGAAAGTGTTGGCGGCTATGTCCACTCCAACGCCTCCATGGGTGCCCTGGTGGCGCTCAAGGGTGGCAGTGCCGAGCTGGCCCGGGATGTGGCGATGCACGTGACTGCGGTTAACCCGCGCGTGGGCAAGCCCGAAGACATGCCGGAAGAGGATGTCGAGAAGGAGAAGGCGGTCATCCGTGCCCAGCCGGACATGGAAGGCAAGCCGGAAGAAATCGTTGAGAAAATGATGGTCGGCCGGGTCAAGAAGTTCCTCAAGGAAAACAGCCTTGTGGATCAGGACTTTGTAAAGAACCCGGAGCAGTCCGTGGGTGATCTGCTCAAGGAGCAGGGCGCTGAGCTGGACACCTTTGTACGCTACGAAGTGGGCGAGGGCATCCAGAAGGACGAGACTGATTTTGCCTCTGAGGTTGCTTCCCAGCTCAAGTCCTGAGCCAGCAGGTAGCAGCAACGATGCGCAGCGGGTCAGGTGTTGAGCCTGTATCCGTGCGTCTTCAGCCACGCCGCACGGCCCGTCCTTTTCGGAAGGGGTTGTTGCGGCGGGTTTGTATCTAAACGATGGTAAGAGAGGTTCAGCCAATATGCCGCACCAGAGCCCCGCCCAGACCCGCTACAAACGTGTTCTGCTCAAACTCAGTGGTGAAGCCCTGGTCGGTGATCACGACTTTGGAATCGATCCCGGCGTTCTGGATCGCATGGCAGAGGAAATCGGGTCTCTTGTCGCAATCGGGGTTCAGGTTGGTATTGTGATTGGCGGTGGTAACCTGTTCCGTGGCGCCGTGCTCAGCAAGGCGGGCATGGATCGGGTGACCGGGGACCACATGGGGATGTTGGCCACCATGATGAATGGGCTGGCCATGCGTGATGCGCTCGAGCGCGCCAACATCCAGACGCGTGTGATGTCGGCGATTCCCATGAGTGGTATCGTTGAGCACTACGATCGCCGCGAGGCCATGCGTGACATGAAAGGGGGCGATGTGGTGGTCTTCTGTGCCGGCACGGGGAACCCCTTCTTCACCACGGATTCTGCAGCCTGTCTGCGGGGTATCGAGATTGACGCGGACGTTGTGCTCAAGGCGACCAAGGTGGATGGCGTCTACTCAGACGACCCGGTGAGCAACCCCCAGGCCGTCAAATACGATCGGCTCACCTACGATGAGGTGCTTGAACAGAGACTTGGCGTCATGGATCTGACCGCCATCTGTCTGTGCCGGGACCATCATATGCCGGTCCGTGTATTCAACATGAACAAACCGGGTGCGCTTAAGGACATTGCCATAGGTGGTGATGAAGGCACGCTGATCGAAGAGGCGTGAGCTCAGGCCCGGAACAGGATTAAGGCTCAGGCGAACAACAAGGGGACAGCAAGTGATCGACGATCTCAAGAAAGACGCGGAAGAGCGTATGAAAAAGGCGGTGGAGTCGGTGTCCAAGGCTTTTGCCCGCATCCGCACCGGTCGCGCACACCCCAGCATTCTGGATGATGTGCGGGTGGACTACTACGGCCAGGAGACGCCATTGCAGCAGGTGGCGAATGTGAACGTCGAAGACGCTCGCACACTCAGCATTTCGCCGTGGGAAAAAAGCATGGTGCCGGTCATCGAAAAGGCGATCATGAAATCCGATCTGGGGCTGAATCCCTCAACCTCCGGAGAGGTGGTGCGGGTTCCGTTACCGGCTCTGACCGAGGACAGCCGTAAGGAATACGTCCGTCATGCCCGTAATGAGGCGGAAAACGGCCGGGTCGCTGTGCGCAATGTGCGTCGTGATGTGAACAGCGACATCAAGGAGCTGCTCAAGGAAAAGGAAATCACCGAGGACGATGAGCGTCGGGCGGGCGAAGATATCCAGAAAATCACTGACAAGTACATTGCTCAGATCGATGACATGCTCAAGGACAAGGAAAGCGACCTGATGGCCATCTGAGTCGCTTCTCAGTGCATGTCTTCGGGGCCTGCGGGGCCGAACAAGAGATCCGGGTTTTCAGGGGCCAGGATGAAATCAAGCGCAAGTGAACGGGCGATGGAGTCGCTGGAGGGGTGCCCCCGCCATGTGGCCATCATCATGGACGGGAACAACCGCTGGGCACGCTCGCGTGGACTGAAAGGCGCTGCCGGCCATCGAGCCGGTGTGGCATCGGTTCGGGCGGCCGTAGAAACCTGTGGCAAATCGGGCGTCGAGGTGCTGACGCTGTTTGCCTTTTCCAGCGAGAACTGGCGCCGCCCCGAGGATGAAGTCGGGGCATTGATGACGCTGTTTCTGCGCGCTCTGAAACGGGAAGTGAAGCGGCTCGAGCGCAACAACATCCGGCTGATGTTCATTGGCAGCCGGGAACGCTTCAGTGAGACGCTCCAGCAGAACATGCGTGAGGCGGAGCAGGCGACAGCCCACTGCACGGATATGACCCTGGTGGTCGCTGCTGATTACGGCGGACGCTGGGATATCGCCCGCGCCAGTCGCCGTATCGCCGAGGACGTGTCGCAGGGGCGGCTTTCCCCTGCAGAGGTGGATGAATCACTCTTTGGCCGCTATATGAGTCTTGCGGACTTCCCCATGCCGGACCTGCTTGTCCGCACTGGCGGTGAGACCCGCATCAGCAACTTCCTGCTGTGGCAGTTTGCCTACACCGAGTTCTATTTCTCTCCGGTGTACTGGCCGGATTTCCAGCATGATGAGATGCGCGCCGCGCTTGAGGATTTTGCCGGTCGCCAGCGGCGCTTCGGCCAAACCAGCGAGCAGGTGTCCCAGCTTGAATCGGCTGCACGCAGCAGCGGTGAGCCTCAAACGACAACAATGAACCACTCGGCCAAATCCGTCGTGGGTGGTCAGGAGTAAACGCTGCCGTGCTGAAACAACGAGTTATAACTGCCGTTATTCTTGCTCCCATCGTCGTCGGTGGGCTTTTCTTTCTCCCGCCTGCGGGCTTTGCCGTGTTTACCGCCCTGGTTCTGGCGATCGCTGGCTGGGAGTGGGCCAATCTGGCGGGGATTACCGATTCCGGGCGGCGCTGGCTGTGTGCCGCTCTGGTGCTGCTGCTCATGGGAGGGAGCTATTCACTGCCCGTCGAACCGGTGCTCTGGGTTGCAGTGATCTGGTGGGCGCTCGCCTGGTTTCTGGTGGCCTCCTATCCGGAGCGAACCGGTATCTGGGCGCAACCCTGGATTCGCCTGCTCATGGGGGTGCCAGTGCTGGTGGGTGCCTGGTTGGGGCTCAACCACCTGCGCACGGGAGAGCTGGCACTGGGGCAGGCCGACAACAACCTGCTGCTGATTCTTTATACCTTTGTGGTTGTGTGGGTGGCTGATATTGGTGCCTATTTTTCCGGCCGGGCCTTTGGGCGCCGCAAGCTCGCGCCTTCGGTCAGTCCGGGTAAGTCCTGGGCGGGCGTCTATGGAGGCCTGACGCTGGTATTGTTGCTGGCCTGTGTTATTGCCTGGTGGATCGATGCGGGGATAGCGCCAGCGGTTGGCTTTGTTCTGGTATCTCTGCTGACAGCGTCCGTGTCGATTGTGGGCGATCTGTTCATCAGCATGCTGAAACGCCACCGTGGCATCAAGGACAGCAGTCAGCTGTTGCCCGGACATGGTGGTATCATGGATCGGGTTGACAGTCTGGTCGCCGCCATCCCTGTGCTGGCATTCTGCTTCACTCTGGCGGGCTGGTTGGTGCCAGCGGCCTGAGGGCCAGTTCCCTATCCCATTCTGAGACGATCACCGGCATGTCCTACGATCAGCCACAGAACATCACCGTGCTGGGTGCCACCGGCTCCATTGGCTCGAGTACTCTTGATGTCGTCGCCCGACATCCCGGGCGCTTCCGGGTACATGCGCTCAGCGCGCACCGTCAGGTGGGGGCGTTGGCAGAGTTGTGTCGGCGTTTCCGGCCGCGCTTTGCGGTTATTGGTGATCGCGATGCCGCCACCCGGCTTCAGCAGGAGCTTGAGAGCCTGTCGGTCACGGTGCTCGTGGGTGAAGAGGGGCTCTGTCAGGTGGCGGCGGATCCGGATACGGATACGGTAATGGCGGCCATTGTTGGGGGTGCCGGTTTGGCGCCGACCATGGCCGCCGTGCGTGAAGGCAAGCGCGTGCTTCTGGCCAACAAGGAAGCCCTGGTGATGTCCGGCGGTCTGTTCATGGACGCGGTGCGGCAACATGGCGCGACCCTGCTGCCCATCGACAGTGAGCACAATGCCATTTTTCAGTGCCTGCCACCGGAGCAGATCCGGGCTCCTGAACAGGCGGGGGTGACGCGGATACTGCTGACCGCCTCAGGTGGACCTTTCCGGGAAACGCCTCTGGCCGAGCTTCGTGAGGTGACCCCGGAGCAGGCCTGCGCCCATCCCAACTGGTCCATGGGCCGTAAGATTTCGGTTGATTCGGCGACTCTGATGAACAAGGGCCTGGAGTTGATCGAGGCCTGCTGGCTGTTCAATACCACGCCGGATCGCATTGAGGTGCACGTCCACCCCGAGAGCATCATTCATTCCATGGTGGAATACCGGGATGGCTCCGTGCTGGCCCAATTGGGTAGCCCCGACATGCGCACCCCCATAGCCAACGCCCTGGCCTGGCCGGAGCGTATTGATGCGGGGGTTTCACCGCTGGACCTGTTTGAACTGGCATCGTTTCACTTCCAGCGTCCGGATCTGGAGCGTTTTCCCAATCTGAGGCTGGCCGCCGAGGCGTTTGCCTCTGGCGGTTCCGCGCCCGCGATCCTGAATGCTGCCAATGAGGTCGCAGTGGATGCTTTTCTGGCGGGACGGATTGCGTTTACCGACATGGCGGCGCTCAATGAACAGATGCTCGCCTCCATGGTGAGCCGGGATCTTGAATCCATTGAAGATGTGCTTGAGCAGGACAGAGAAGCGCGGGCCAGGGCAACGCAGTTGCTCAGTGCCTGGGATGTCCGCGTCTAACAGACCCTGAGGGGGATTTGGGAGCACTATGCAGGTTCTACAGACGGTACTGGCACTGATCGTGACACTGGGCATTCTGGTGACCGTGCACGAATTCGGCCATTTCTGGGTTGCGCGACGCCTTGGCATTCGCGTGCTGCGTTTTTCCGTGGGTTTCGGCAAGCCCCTCTATTCCTGGTATGACCGCCACGGAACCGAGTTTGCAGTGGCCGCCATCCCGCTTGGTGGCTACGTCAAAATGCTTGATGAGCGCGAAGAAGATGTGCCCGAGGAGTTCGCCCACCAGGCCTACAACCGCCAGACCCCCGGGCGGCGCATTGCTGTGGCATCAGCCGGCCCGCTGGCCAATTTTATTTTTGCCATCTTTGCCTACTGGGTCCTGAGCGTTGTCGGCTTTGTGACCATTGCGCCGGTCATTGGCGAAGTGAAGCCGGACACACCGGCCGAGCGCATGGAGCTTCAGCAGGAGATGGAAATCCGGGAAATTGATGGGCGTCTGACGCCGTCCTGGCGCCATGTGAGCATGGCGCTACTCAACCGGGCTGGCGAGCAGGGTGAACTGTCCATGGTGCTTGAGCGCGATGGAGAGACGCTGTCACGCTCGGTTGCTCTTCAGGGTTGGCTGGAAGGCGCTCGCGACCCTGATCCCGTGCGCGAGTTTGGTATTGAGCCCTGGCGTCCGGAAGTCCCTGCTGTTCTGGGAGAAATCCAGGACGGCGGGCGCGCAGCTCAGGCCGGCCTGGAGCGTGGTGACGAGGTGTTGGCGGTTGATGGGGAGTCGGTGTCGCACTGGTTTGATCTGGTCGAGCGCATCCGCGACAAGCCGGACACTGAGCTGACCTTTCTGATTCGCCGACAAGGCAGTGAGCAGGAAATCAAGGTGACCCCAGAGCGTCACGAGGATGAAGGCGGTGAGGCCATCGGTCTGGTCGGTGCCGGCGTGGAAAAAATCAGCTGGCCTGAGCACATGCAGCGTGAAAGCCGCTTTGGCCCGATTGAGGCGCTGCCTGAGGCCGTCGGGCAGTTCTGGAATGACACCCGTGTGACCGTAAACGCGGTGGGTAAGATGGTCACCGGCCTGCTGTCGGTTCAGAACATCAGTGGGCCCATTACCATTGCCCGCGTGGCCGAGACTACGGTCAGCTCCGGCTTTGAGGATTTCATGCGCTTTCTGGCCTACCTGAGCATCAGCCTGGGCATCATTAACCTCTTGCCCATTCCGATTCTGGATGGTGGGCACATCATTTTCTACGCGCTCGAATGGCTCCGAGGAAAGCCACTGTCCGAGCGGGCTCAGGGGTTATGGCTGCGTATTGGTTTGGCATTGATTGCCACATTGATGGTGCTGGCACTTTACAATGACCTGTTGCGATTGTGAGAATTGCCGCTTTCTTGCAGTTGTGTCGCGGCAATCCGCTGCATGACATTTCGGTAATGGGTTCAGCCGTACCCTCGGAGGAAGCTGTCCGTTACCCTGTCTTCCCGTTGTTTGCCGGTAGTGTTCCGGTGGGCCTTGACTCAGAACAGGCGTGTACAGATCCATGAAATTCCCGTTTCGGAGAACTCTGTCGGCGTTGATGCTGACGCTGTTGTTGCCACTGAGTGCGGTGGCCGAGCAATTTGTCGTGTCGGACATTGAAGTGGAAGGCCTGCAGCGCGTTTCGGCCGGTTCCGTATTCAACGCCCTTCCCATTGAGATTGGTGATCGTACCGACGGTGTCATGATTTCCGATGCCATACGGACCCTGTTCCGGACCGGGCTTTTTACCGATGTGTCCATATCCCGGGATGGTGACGTATTGATTGTGACGGTGGAGGAGCGCCCATCGATCAGTGATATCACCATTGAGGGTAACCAGAACATTGAAACCGAGCAGCTCATGGAGGGTATGCGCCAGGCCGGTGTTCAGGAAGGGCAGGTGTTCCAGCGCGCCACACTTGAGCGGCTGGAGCTGGAGATTCTGCGATCCTATGTGGCACAGGGGCGTTACAACGCCGATGTGCGTGCGGAAGTTGAAGAGTTGCCCCGTAACCGCGTGGCGCTGAAACTCGATATCGATGAAGGCGATGTCGCCTCCATACAGCACATCAACATTGTTGGTAATGATGTCTTTGACGATGACGAACTTATCAGTCTGATGGAGCTTCGTCGTACCAACTGGTGGAACTCGGTCACCAACCGTGACCAGTACGCTCGCGAGCGACTGTCCGGTGATCTTGAAAGCCTCCGTTCCCATTACCTGAATCAGGGTTTCGTTGATTTCAGTGTGGAATCCTCCAACGTCTCCATTGCGCCGGACAAGAAGCAGGTGTTCATCACACTCGCCATCGAAGAGGGTGAGCAGTATGTTGTGGGTGACACCGAGCTGCGCGGCGACCTGATTGTTCCAGAGGAGGAGATGGAGCGCCTGATCATTATGGAAGAGGGTGACGTCTTCTCCCAGGAGCGCATGACGCTGTCCAAGGAGCTGATCACACGAAGGCTCAGCCGTGAAGGTTACAGCTTCGCCAACGTGGAGGCGGCACCCCAGACCCACGACGATGGCACTGTGACCGTCGTGTTCCGGGTAGACCCGGGTATGCGCACCTACGTAAGACGGGTTGATTTCAGTGGCAACACGGCCACCCATGATGAGGTGCTTCGTCAGGAGATGCGTCAGATGGAGGGCGGCGTGGCCTCCAATGACCGCATTGAACAGTCCCGTAGCCGCCTTGAGCGGACCGGTTTCTTCCGTACCGTCAATGTGGACACCCAGCCTGTGTCCGGCACCGACGACAAGATGGATGTCACCTATCAGGTTGAAGAGCAACCGACCGGGAGCCTGTCGGCAAACGTTGGTTTTTCCCAGGTCGACGGGCTTATCTTTGGCGCCAATGTCTCCGAGCAGAACTTCTTTGGTTCGGGCCGGCGAGCCTCCTTCGGGCTGAACTCCAGCCGATCGGTCAACAGTGCCGATATCTCCTATACCAACCCCTACTATACGGTGGATGGTGTCAGTCGTGGTTTCAGCTTCCAGGCACGGGAAACCGATTTTGACGAGCGTGATATCTCCTCTTTCGTGCTTGATACCTATACCGGGCGTATGACGTTCGGCTATCCGATCAGCAACAATACACGGATCAATTTTGGTCCCGGTTATTCGTACAATAAAATCCGTCCCGGTCGTACTACGGCGCAGGAAATCCTGGACTTTATAGACAGAGAAGGACAGTCCCAGGATGCATTCCTGCTGCGCGGCTCCATTGTGCGCAATACCCATAACCGGGGTATGCTGCCGACTGCCGGCAGTCGCAACAGTCTTTCCGTGGAAAGTGCGGTGCCCGGCAGTGATCAGACCTATTACCGGATCCGCCACGAGACCGACTCGTACTTCCCGATTGATTCCCGCCAGCGCTGGGTCGCGCGCTTTACGACGGAAGTCGGATTCGGTGACGGATACGGTGATACCGACAGACTGCCTTTCTATGAACACTTCTTCTCAGGCGGCTTCGGCTCAGTGCGCGGCTATGAAGCGAACTCACTGGGCCCAAGGGTTGAGCGCCAGATTGACGGTGAGCCGATAGCAGGCAGTGATCGTCCCTTCGGCGGTAACCTGCTGACGGAGGCCAGTGCGCAGTTGATCTTCCCGGTGCCCTTTGCACCTGACAGCCGCTCCATGCGCACCAGCGTCTTCGTGGACGGTGGCAACGTGTTCAGCACGCGCGATATTGCCGAGTCGGAAAACAATAGATCTCCGGCCCCGCGTGAAATTCGCTACTCCGCGGGCGTGAGCTTCCAGTGGATCACCGCGATTGGTCCCCTGGGCTTCAGTCTGGCCGAGCCACTGAACGACAAAGCTGATGACAGTACCCGCCGATTCCAGTTCTCTCTTGGCCAGGAGTTCTGACAGGGCTTGCCTGGGTAAACTTTGCAGCCGCTGTCTTTGCACGGCAGAATACAACAATCACGCCCCCTGGCTGGGGGGCAGCAACCGGTGTCACAGCACAGGAGCCTGTTGAGAATGACAAAGATGCGAAACCTACTGATTGCGGTGATCCTGGCGGCACTGAGTGCCCCTGCCTGGTCTGGTATGACCGTCGGTGTCGTGGATCTGCGCGAAGCTGTTTTTTCCTCAGACGCTGGTTCTGAGTTCGGAGCCGGGATGCAAGCCGACTTCGAAGAGGAAGAGCAGCAGATCCGGGCACTGCAGCAGGAAGCAGAAGAAATGCAGCAGCGCCTCGAGACAGACGGCGCCATGATGAGTGACAGCGAGCGCGAACGCCTGTCTGAAGAGCTGGAAGCCAAGGTTCAGGAATTCCAGCAGCGGGGTGGGCAGTTCGAGCAGGCAGTCAATCAGCACCAGCAGCAGTTTCTCCAGCAGCAACGCCCATTGATTGATGACGTTATGGAGAAGTTGCTCGAAGAGCATGATCTGGACCTGATCCTCCCGGCCGAGGCCGTCATCTACGTCAAGCCCGATTATGACCTGACCGAAGAGATGATCGAGCGCCTGAATGAGGAAGTGGACTGATAACACCTGATGCACGAGGACTGTGGATGAGCAAGCCGCAAATGACCCTGGCGGAGGTGGCGGATCTGGTGGGCGCTGAGCTTCGCGGGGACCCGGCCGTGCGTGTTTCGGGCATAGCGACGCTTAAAAGCGCCGGCGAGGGAGACATCAGTTTTCTCTCCAACAGCCGCTATGAGCGCTACCTGCAAGAAACAAAAGCCACTGCGGTTCTGGTTACCCAGGAGCTGGCTGAGCAATGCCCCGTCAGTGCGCTCGTGCTGGCTGACCCCTATCGTGGCTTTGCCCTCCTGAGCCACCAATTTGATCCGGAGCCTCGCCCCGCAGCCGGAATTCATGCCAGTGCGGTTGTAGCTGAGGACGCTGAGATTGCACCCACTGCCTCAATCGGAGCCAATGCCGTGATCGCAGAAAAGGCGAGGATCGGCGCTAACGTCACGGTGGGGAGCGGAAGTTTTGTTGGCGCACGCAGTCAGATTGGCGAAGGCTCTGTGCTGGCGGCGAATGTCAGTGTCTATCACGATGTGCACATTGGAGCGCGCTGCCGCATCAGTAGCGGTGCGGCTATCGGTTCGGATGGTTTTGGCTATGCCCATGCCGGAACCCACTGGGAGCGCATCGCACAGATTGGCGGCGTGCAGATCGGGGATGATGTGGATGTGGGCGCCAACACCTGCATAGATCGGGGAGCGCTGGACGACACCGTCATAGGCAATGGTGTGAAACTGGATAACATGATCCAGATCTCCCATAACGTTGTCATTGGCGAGAACACCATCATGGCGGGTCATTCCGGAGTGGCCGGCAGCACTCATGTGGGACGCAACTGTGTATTTGGTGGGGCGGCCGTGGTCAGCGGTCACCTGGAAATCGGCGACAACATTCACCTGACCGGCATGGCCATGGTAACCCGAAGCTTGAAAGAGCCCGGTATATATTCCTCCGGGACGGGTGTAGAGCCCAACCGGAACTGGCGCCGGAACGTGGTTCGTTTCCGGCAACTGGACGATATGGCTCAGCGTCTGAAGACGCTGGAAAAAAAACTGAGTGAGTAATACCGAGGCTTCGGACGATGTACATTGAAGAAATAATGGACTGGCTGCCCCATCGATACCCCTTCCTGTTGGTGGACCGGGTTCTTGATGTGCAGGCAGGGAAGTCCATTACCGGTATCAAGAACGTCACCCTGAATGAGCCCTACTTTGATGGGCATTTCCCGCCGCGCAAGATCATGCCGGGCGTGCTCATCGTTGAATCCATGGCGCAACTCGCTGGTATTCTGGGTTTTGTGACCAACGGCCGCAGGCCCTCTGATGGGTTGATTCATTATCTGGCTGGCTGCAACAAGGCCCGATTCAAGCGTCAGGTTGTGCCTGGTGACCAACTGCGACTTGAAGCTGTGTTGCTGGCTGACAAGCACAATATCTGGAAATTTGAGTGTAAGGCCTGGGTCGGTGATGAGCTCGCCTGTGCCGCCGAGATCATGACCGCCGAAGGGGAGGTGTGATGAGCGCCGAGTCGGACAACAACATCCATCCCCAGGCCATTGTTGATTCCTCTGCCCTTCTGGGCAAGGGCGTCAAAGTTGGTCCCTGGAGCTGGATTGGTCCGGATGTGGAAATTGGTGAGGGGACGGAGGTGCTCTCCCATGTGGTCATCAAAGGCCCCACCCGTATCGGTCGTAACAACCGCATCTTCCAGTTCTCCAGTGTCGGTGAGGAGTGCCAGGACAAGAAATACCAGGGTGAACCCACCACGCTGATTATTGGCGATGATAACGTCATTCGCGAGAGCTGCACCATTCATCGCGGTACCACTCAGGACCGCGGCGAGACCCGCATAGGCAATGGCAATCTTTTCATGGCCTATGTGCACGTCGCCCACGACTGTGTCATTGGTAATCACACCATCCTCGCCAACTGCGCCACCCTCGCTGGTCATGTCGATGTGGACGATTATGTGATTCTTGGGGGTGGGACCATGGTCCATCAGTTCTGCCACCTGGGGGAGCACTCAATGAGCGCTGGGGGCAGCATCGTACTCAAGGACGTGCCGGCCTACGTCATGGCCAGTGGTCAGTCGGCGGGTGCCCATGGCCTGAACATCGAGGGGCTCAAGCGCCGTGGCTTCACCAAGGAGGCCATTCATGCGCTGCGCCGTGCCTACCGGGTCATTTACCGTGACGGCAATACACTGCAGCAGGCCATCGAGATCCTGGAACAGGACTTTGAGAGCAGCGCTGAGGTGCAGACCCTGGTCCAGACACTCAGGCGGGCTGAACGCGGCATCGTCCGCTGAGCCTCATGGACCCGATTCTCGCTCGAGGCAGTGCGCCAGCGCCGGGACCGGTGATTGTCATGGTCGCCGGCGAGGTCTCCGGTGATCTTCTGGGCGCGGATCTGATAAAAGCACTGCGTCGTCGCTATCCCCGGGCTCACTTTGCGGGCATTGGCGGGCCCCGGATGCTGGCCGAGGGGTTTCATTCCATTGTCCCCATGGAGCGCCTCTCCGTAATGGGGCTGGTCGAGGTGCTCGGTCGCCTGCGCGAGCTCTTTTCAATCCGCGCCCGCATCCGCGAGTACTGTGTGGCCAACCGCCCGGCCATCCTCATTGGGATCGACTCCCCGGATTTCACGCTTGGGCTTGAGCGCCAGGTCCGGCAAGCGGGCATTCCCACTGCCCACTACGTGAGCCCCTCCGTCTGGGCCTGGCGCCAGGGGCGTGTCAAGGGCATCGCCCGATCGGTGGATCTGATGTTGACGTTGCTCCCCTTCGAGGCCCGTTTCTACCGCGAACACGGCGTTCCTGTGCGCTTTGTGGGCCACCCCATGGCCGACCAGATCCCCTGGGATCCTGATCGGAGTCAGGCGCGCACTGACCTGGGTCTGCCTGAAGACGCGGGCGTGGTGGCGCTGTTGCCTGGCAGTCGCGGTGGTGAGGTCGGGTTTCTCGGGCCGCTTTTTCTGAAAACCGCGCGCTGGCTCAGCGACCATCACGACCAGCCACTGACCTTTGTCGTGCCGTGCATCAACACCGCGCGCCAGCGTCAGATTGAGGCGATGATCGCCGATGAGCCGGATTTCCAGTCACTGGACATCCGGCTCGTTGCCGGCCAGTCCCGGGAAATCATGACGGCTGCGGATGTGGTTCTTCTGGCTTCGGGCACGGCCACACTCGAGGCCGCCCTGCTTAAGTGCCCCATGGTCGTTGCCTACCAGCTCAAACCAGTGACCCATTGGATCGTGTCCCGGATGGTTCGCATTGATCACATCGCGTTACCGAATCTGCTCGCGCCCCAGCCGTTCGTGCCCGAATTCATACAGGATGAGGCAACGCCCGAGGCTATTGGCGCCGCTTTGATGAAGCGCCTGAGTTCGCCGGAGACGATCGACGAAGAGCAGCGCATCTTTGCCGATATCCATCGAGGGCTTCAGCACAGCGCCAGTGATCGTGCCGCTGAAGCCGTTGCGGCGCTGATCGAGGCCCGGCCGCTGCCGCCTGAGCTCGAGGAGGAACACCATGGATGAACTGAATGTTCCGTACCAGGGGCACCTCCTGGCGGGTGTGGACGAGGTGGGGCGAGGGCCCCTGGCCGGACCTGTGGTCACGGCGGCAGTGATTCTTGACCCGGACCACCCGGTGGAGGGGCTGCGCGATTCCAAGAAACTCAGCGAGCGCCGCCGCGAAACACTCTTTGAACAGATCCAGCAGCACGCGCTGGCCTTCTGCATTGCCCGCAGCGAAGTGGCTGAGATCGACAGCCTCAATATCTATCAGGCCACCATGCGCGCCATGGCGCGGGCGGTGGAAGGGCTGACGCCGGCGCCGGAATACGTGCTGGTGGATGGTCACCGTTGCCCGCAGTGGCACTGGCCTTCCCAGCCGGTGATCAAGGGTGATGACCGGGTGGATGCCATTGCGGCAGCCAGCATCCTGGCCAAGGTCAGTCGGGACCGGGAAATGGTGGAGCTGGATCGCCAGTACCCGGGCTATGGCCTGGCCGGGCACAAGGGCTACCCGACCAAAGCACATCTGAGCGCGCTGCGCGAGCTGGGCGCCAGCCCTCTGCATCGGCGTTCCTTCGCCCCGGTGCGCGAGGCGCTTGAAAGCGCCGGGCCCACAGAGAGCGCAGCCTTCGACTTCTGAGACCGGGCTAGACAGTCAGATGCTCCTGGATCAGCTCGTCTCCCAACTCGTCCATGGCGCCATTGGCGACGTTGCGACCGTTGCTCAGGATGCTGAAACGATCCCCCGTGGCACGGGCAAAGGCCAGCTTCTGCTCGACCAGTAGAATCGTCAGCCCCTCTTCCGCGTTCAGGCGTTTTATCACGTCGCTGATTTCCCGCACGATGTTGGGCTGAATGCCCTCGGTCGGTTCATCCAGCAGCATGATGTCGGGGTTGAGCACCAGCGCCCGGCCAATGGCCAGCTGTTGCTGCTGACCACCGGAGAGGTCACCGCCGCGACGTCGTCCCATGTCCTTGAGCACGGGAAACAGCTCATACACCCGCGGGGGAATACTTTTGGAGCGCTTGCCCGCCAGCGGCAGTCTGAGGTTTTCCTCAACCGTCAGTTGCGGAAAGATCTCCCGTCCCTGGGGCACGTAGCCGATGCCCAGGCGCGCGCGCTGCTGGGGTTTGAGCCGGGTAATGTCCTGGCCCTGATAGTGGATCCTGCCTGCACTGACGGGCAGCAGCCCCATGATGCATTTCAGCAGTGTGGTCTTACCCATGCCGTTGCGACCCATCAGGCAGGTGCGTGAGCCCCGCTCAAGGCTCAGATCCACGGACTTGAGTGTGTGCGAGCCGCTGTAGAATTGATCCAGCCCGGTGATTTCCAGCATTGTCATTCCCCCAGATAAACTTCGCGGACTTTGGCATTGTTCTGTACTTCATCCATGGTGCCCTCGGCCAGTACGCTGCCCTGGTGGAGCACGGTGACCTCCCGGGCAATGGAGCGCACGAACTCCATGTCGTGTTCCACCACGATCACCGAATGCCGGCCTGCCAGCGACACCAGAAGCTCTGCCGTTTTTTCCGTCTCCTGCCCGGTCATCCCGGCCACCGGCTCATCCACCAGCAGCAGACGCGGGTTCTGCATCAGCAACGAGCCGATCTCCAGCCACTGTTTCTGGCCATGGGACAGGTTGCCTGCCTGGGTATGGACAAAGGCCTTCAGGCCGGTGATCTCCAGGGTTTCATCAATACGGTCCCGGCGTTCACCGTTGAGCTGCCAGGTCAGGCTGTTCCACAGCCCCCGCTGGGTGTGCATGGCCAGTTCCAGATTCTGGTAAACACTCAGCACCTCATAGACCGTGGGTTTCTGGAACTTGCGGCCGATGCCGGACTGGGCAATCACATGCTCCTGCATCTTCAGCAGGTTCAGGCGCTGGCCGAACCAGGCCTGACCTTCATCGGGCTGGGTCTTGCCGGTGATCACGTCCATCAGGGTGGTTTTGCCCGCCCCGTTGGGACCGATGATGCAGCGCAGCTCGCCGTCGTCGATGTACAGTGAGAGGTCATCGAGCGCCCGGAAGCCATCGAAGGATTTGGTGATCCCCTCGATGTAGAGAATGGGCCCATGACGGGTATCGAGCATGGGACTCGGAGGCGCCGCCTCCTGGATGAACGAAAAGACCTCGTCCCGGTTCTGCAGTTCCCTGAGCGTATCCATCATGCTCATGACTTATTCCTCCCCTTGAGCTGGTCAACCAGGCCAACAACGCCTTTGGGCAGAAAGAGCGTGACCAGCACGAACATGCCACCAAGCACGAACAGCCACAGGTCAGGGTGAGCCGCAGTGACCCAGCTCTTCACGCCATTGACGATGCCGGCACCGGCCAGTGCCCCGATCAGGGTGCCGCGGCCACCAAGCGCTACCCAGACGGCCATTTCAATGGACTCGGCTGGCGCCATTTCGCTGGGGTTGATCACGCCCGTCTGCGGCACATAGAGCGCGCCGGCAAGGCCACAGAGCATGGCGGAGAAGGTCCAGACGAACAGTTTGTAGCGCAGTGGGTTGTAGCCTGTGAAGCGAACCCGACTCTCGGCATCGCGTATGGCCACCAGCACACGCCCCAGCTTGGAGGTGACGATGTAGCGACACACCAGATAGGCCAGAACCAGCGCCAGTGCGCTGGTCAGGTAAAGGACCAGTCGCGTATCCGCCGCCCGCACGGAGAATCCGAGCAGGCTGTCGAAGTCAGTCAGCCCGGTATCACCGCCCAGTCCGGTTTCGGTGCGGAAAAACAGCAGCATGGTGGCATAGGTCAGAGCCTGGGTGATGATGGCAAAGTAGACGCCACGGACCCGTGAACGGAACGCGAAGAAACCGAAGATAAAGGCCAGAGCGCCAGGCACCAGAAAGACCATGATGGCGGTGAACCAGAAATGCTCAAACGGCACCCAGAACCAGGGCCAGTCACTCTCGCCGATAAAGCGGATGAAGTTGGGCACACCGCCGTCATCATAGCGGTTGTGGGTCAGGTGCATGCCCATCACATAGCCGCCGAGGGCAAAGAAGGCGCCATGGCCCAGCGAGAGGATGCCGGTGTAGCCCCAGATCAGGTCCAGGGCCAGCGCCACCAGCGCCAGGCACAGGAAGCGCCCAACCAGAGTAAGCATCCAGTTGGGGACGTAAAAGGCCGAATCCGGTGGCACGGCGCGGTTGAGCACGGGCATCAGAATCATGGCCGCGGCGACCAGCACCGCGAACAGGAGCCAGCCTCGATGCGTATGCAGGCTGGCGATGTGGGTGACGAATGGCTGTCTCATCTGCCTCGAATCCCTTGTTAGTCGTCAGCGGAACGGCCCTTGAGGGCAAAGATGCCCTGGGGTCGCCATTGAATGAACACGATGATGGCTGCGAACAGCAGAATCTTGGCGAGCACGGCACCGGTCACGGGCTCGAGGAACTTGGAGAACACGCCAAGGCCCAGTGCCGAGAAGACGGAGCCCAGGATATTGCCCACGCCGCCGAGGACGACCACCATGAAACTGTCCACGATGTAGCCCTGGCCCAGCTCCGGGCCCACGTTCACGATCTGTGACAGCGCCACGCCACCAAGGCCGGCGACACCGGCACCGGCGCCAAAGGTCCACATGTCCACCCGGTTGGCGGACACGCCAAGGGCTGCCGCCATTTCCCGGTTCTGCATCACGGCGCGCACCTCCAGCCCCAGCCGTGTGCGGTTCATGAGGAACCACACCAGTGCGACCACGAAGAAGGCGAACAGAATGACGCCAACCCGGGAGGTGGACAGGGACACGCCCTGGGCAATCTGCACACTGCCGGAGAACCACTCGGGGCTGACAATGCGCACGTTCTGGGCGCCGAAAATACTGCGCATGGTCTGCATCAGGATCAGGCTGATGCCCCAGGTGGCAAGCAGGGTCTCCAGGGGCCGTGCGTAGAGGTAGCGAATAATGCTTCGCTCCATGGCAATGCCCACCAGTGCCGTGATCAGAAAGGCAATTGGGATGGCTGCCAGTAGATAGAAATTAAAAAGTTGTGGCGCATAGACGGCGAACAGGTTCTGCACGATGAAGGCAGAGTAGGCCCCAATCATCAGCAGTTCGCCATGAGCCATGTTGATCACGCGCATCAACCCGAAAATGATGGCAAGCCCCATGGCGGCGAGCAGCAGTATGCTGCCCATGGACAGCCCGTACACCAGGTCACTGAAGAAGCTGGCAATGCGTTCGCGTGCCTCAATCGCCTCTATGGCGCCTTCTGCCGCGCGTCTGACCTCGACGCTCTGTTCCTCGTACTCGCCATCGGCATCTTTGGACAGCAGCCCTTGCAGCTGGGACTTCATGCGCGATGAGCGCACTTCCGCCACCACCTCCACCGCCGCCAGGCGATCGGATTCACTGTCCGCATCCAGCTTCAGTCGGGCAATGGCGATGTTGAGCAGGCGCTCGATCTCGGCATGGGTCTCACCTTCCGCGGCTTCCTCAAGCTGCGAAAGCATCGGCTCCTGCGGCCGATCCGCCAATTCCTCTGCTGCAGCGAGCCGCAGCTGGACATCGTCTGAGTTGATCTGCAGCTGGGCAATCACCGGTCGCAGGCTTCGCCGCACCGCGTTGGTCATGCGGGGCTCGGTCAGCGACAGTCCTTCTCGCTCCACGGAATCGCCCTTCACAGGGTCGCGGAGGCTTTCATCGATGGCGTCTTCCACCAGAAGGCGCGCATCGTCATCAAAAAAGAGTCGGCCATCACGCAGCGCCTGAAGTACCGGAAGGGCTTCAGGGTCGCCGGCTTCAGCGAGCTCGTTGATGGCGTCCCGAAGTTCCTGCCAATCCGTGGTCGCCATACTCCGGATGATGCTGGCGGTTTCCTCATCCAGTCCATCGCGGCTGACCTCGGCCTGTTCCTGCTGGCCTTCTGCAATCGCCTCGGCCTGCTCTTCCGCGCTCATGTCGTCGGACGCCCCGGCCACAGAGGCCGCTACCAACAGGGCGACAGCCAGCATCCATCGGAAGTGTTCCATTGAGGTGCTCCTGATCAACGGACCCGGCACCAGGAGTCTGCGCGGCAGAAACTCACGCGCTGCGACTTACTGCCGCGCAGACACCTGGTTCGGGGTATTGGTGATGAAAAGGGCGGCCGGAGCCGCCGCATCCGCATCGGTCAGAATTCGAGTCCGTGGGTGGGTTCCTCGCAGTCGCCGCAGATCCAGGGGTAGCGCCAGTTGGCCACCTTGTCCTTGCTCTCTTCGAGGTACTCACTCCAGGGCTCGGCACGAACCGGCTCGTCGGTTTCCCAGACTGCCGCGAACTGACCGTCGGGTTGGATTTCGCCGATGATCACAGGCTTGTGCAGGTGGTGGTTCTCCTCATCCATGCAGATCTCGAAGCCGGAAGGGGAGTCCACACACTGGCCATAGACCGCCTGGCGTACCGCATCCACGTCCGTGGTTCCGGCCTGTTTGACCGCCTGAGCCCACATGCGCATGCCGATATGGGTGGCTTCCATGGGATCGTTGGTCACCCGCTCGTCGCCGCCTGAGAGGTCTTCTTGCTCAACATATTCCGCCCAGCGCTCGGTGAATTTCTCATTCTCCGGGGTGTCGACGGACATGAAGTAGTTCCAGGCAGCGAGATGCCCAACCAGGGGCTCGGAATCCATACCGCGGAGTTCTTCTTCACCAACAGAGGTCGCCATTACCGGAACATCGATGGCATCAATGCCCTGGTTGGCCAGTTCCTGGTAGAAGGCCACATTGGAATCACCGTTGACCGTGTTGATCACCGCCGTGGGTGCCTGGTCGGAGAAGCTGCGGATGTCGCCCACAGCGCTCTGGAAGTCACTGTGCTCGAAGGGGAAGTACTCTTCCTTGATGGCGTCGTCGTCAATGCCATGGGCGTTGAGGTAGGCACGGACAATGCGGTTGGTGGTGCGGGGGAATACGTAATCGGTGCCGATCAGGTAGAACTGCTCAGCGCCGCCACCTTCTTCGCTCATCAGGTATTCCACAGCGGGAATGGTCTGCTGATTGGGTGCCGCGCCGGTGTAGAAGATATTGCGTGAGGCCTCCTCACCTTCGTACTGCACCGGGTAGAACATCAGCCCGTTGAGCTCTTCCAGAACCGGAAGTACCGCTTCCCGTGACACGGAAGTCCAGGAACCGAAGATGACATCCACGTTCTCCCGCTCCAGCAGCTCTCGGCCCTGTTCCGCGTAGCGCGGCCAGTCCGAGGCCGGATCCATCACCACCGCCTCCAGCTCCCGGCCCAGAAGACCGCCCTGTTCGTTGATGTCCTCAATGGTCATCTTGGCCACGTCCCGCAGTGACGTCTCGCTGATGGCCATGGTGCCCGAGAGTGAATGAAGAATACCGACCTTGATGGGATCCTCATCGGCCTGAGCGGTACTCATGCCGAAAACGGTGCCTAATGCCAGGCAGGTCGCACCTGCCCTTCCAATGAATCGTTGTTTGGTCATGCTCATGGCTGTCTCCTTTGCAGCATTGCGTATCCGAAACGCAGGACCCGCAATGCATTGACCATTCCAGCTTGTAGTGAAGTCTTTTTAATACAATGGCTTGGCTTGTATACAAGCCGCTCAGTCGGGAGCCCGGGGTACCGTTTCTGCACCGGGATAGCCCACTCGATCGGAGCTTGATTTATAGACAGGGCTCAACAACAAGATTCACCGTTACTTTCGGATGCCCTTAAAATAGTCAATAAAAACAAGGTTTTAATAGATTGTTTGAGCGGCTGCGGCAGACCGGGAAGGCTTGGCGCACTGTTTGGGGGCGGTCATCAGGCTCCTGGTCCTGTTCTGGTGCGTGCGCTGACTTGGTCTATTTCGGCAGCTGTTGATTAAGTAGTTGGTAAAAAAGGGGAAAGTATCCTTTTTTCAGTATGGCATCTGAATTGCTGAGGCAGGTTGTATACAAGATGACCCCCGATGAGTCCGGTCAGTCTGATCACTTCAGAAGGACGGGATGGCCACTGGATCATCGGCTTCCAAGGAGATACCTGCCATGTTTGATACCGTTCTGATTGCCAACCGGGGCGAAATTGCGGTCCGGACCATTCGAACGCTCAAGAGTCTGGACATCCGCAGTGTGGCGGTCTATGCCCATCCCGATCGTCACGCCCTGCATGTGGAGCAGGCCGATGAGGCCGTCGCGCTGTCGGGCAACAACGCCGCTGAAAACTATCTGGATGGCGAGCAGATTCTGGCCGCTGCTGAACAAAGCGGCGCCCAGGCGATTATTCCCGGTTACGGATTTCTTTCTGAAAACGCCGACTTTGCCGAGGCCTGCGAAGCCCGGGGCATTACCTTTATTGGCCCCACGCCCGATCAGATGCGCCAATTCGGACTCAAGCACCGGGCCCGTGAGATCGCAGAGCGGGCTGGGGTGCCTCTGGCGCCGGGCAGCGGGCTGCTCGCGAATCTGGAGGAGGCGCTGAAGACGGCCGAGGAGCTTGGCTACCCGGTCATGCTCAAAAGCACGGCGGGCGGGGGCGGCATCGGCCTGACCCGCTGTAACAATGAGGCTGAGCTGCGCGAGGCCTTCGAAACGGTCCAGCGTCTGGGCCAGAATTTCTTCAATGACAGTGGCGTTTTCCTGGAACGCTTCATCGCCCGGGCCCGGCACGTGGAAGTGCAGATGTTCGGCGACGGGGAAGGGCAGGTGGTGGCGCTGGGCGAGCGGGATTGCTCGCTGCAGCGGCGCAACCAGAAAGTGGTGGAGGAAACCCCGGCCCCCAACCTGCCCGCAAAAACCCGGCAGGCCATGCTGGATGCGGCGGTGGCGCTGGGGCGGGAGGTCCATTACCGCTCCGCTGGGACCGTTGAATACATCTACGACGCGGATCGGGACGAATTCTACTTCCTTGAGGTGAACACCCGGCTGCAGGTGGAACACCCGGTGACGGAAGCGGTGACCGGGCTGGATCTGGTGGAGTGGATGCTGCTCATCGCCGCCGGCGAGGCGCCGGACCTTGAGAGTCTGGTTGCCGAGCCCAGGGGGGCCTCCATGGAGGTGCGGATCTACGCGGAAGACCCACTCAAGGACTTCCAGCCTTCACCGGGCGAGCTGACCGATGTCCATTGGCCGGAAGGCGGGGTTCGGGTCGATACCTGGGTGGAAACCGGCACGGAAGTCTCCGCCCACTATGATCCCATGATCGCCAAGCTGATCGTACAGGGCAAGGATCGCGGCCAGGCTCTGGAGCGGTTGCGTGAAGCCCTGGATGAGACCCGTCTCATGGGCATTGCCACCAATCTGGACTATCTGCGCCAGGTGGTGGCCCAGGACCGTTTTGCCCAGGGCGATGTCTCCACCCGGGCGCTGGAAACCTTCAACTACCGACCCTCGTTGGCTGAAGTGGTCAGGCCCGGGACCTACACCACGGTACAGGATTATCCCGGGCGGGTTGGTTACTGGCACATTGGCACACCCCCTTCCGGGCCCATGGATGATTATGCCTTTCGCCTGGCCAACCGCATTGTAGGGAACCACAACGATGCCGCCGGGCTGGAATGCACCCTCATTGGTCCCACACTGACCTTCCATCAGGACACGGTGGTGGCGCTGACCGGTGCCCCCACCGATGCCACTTTGGACGGCAATCCGGTCCCGTTCTGGCAGCCCATTGAAGTGGCGGCCGGTGAGACCCTGACTGTGGGCAAGGCCGGTGAAGGGTGTCGGACCTACCTGGCGGTGCGCGGTGGCTTTGATGTGCCGATCTATATGGGAAGCCGCGCCACCTTCGCCCTGGGCCAGTTCGGTGGCCATGGGGGGCGCCCCCTGCGTCCCGGCGATATGCTCGGTATCAGTCAGCCGCAGCTGCCGGCAAGCACCACGCCGGCACCGATCAGCGAGCCGGCGCCCGCCGATCCCGAACTGATTCCGGAGTACCCGGATCGCTGGGAGATTGGTGTGCTCTATGGCCCCCATGGGGCGCCGGATTTCTTCACCGAGGAATCCATCGACAAATTTTTCCAGCAGGACTGGGAGGTGCACTACAACTCCAACCGGCTGGGGATCCGCCTTAACGGCCCACGACCGGAGTTCACCCGCACTGACGGTGGCGAAGCCGGCCTTCACCCCTCCAACATCCACGACTGTGAATACGCCATTGGTTCGGTCAATTTCACCGGCGACATGCCTGTTATCCTGACCCGTGACGGTCCCAGTCTGGGGGGCTTTGTCTGCCCGGTCACCATTGCCAGCGCTGAGCTCTGGAAAGTGGGTCAGGTCAAACCGGGCGACAGCATTCGCTTTGTGCCGATGGACATGGCTACCGCGAATGGGCTGAGACAACGTCAGGAAAAAGGGATCGATACACTTCGTGGGCAGCCGCCAATTCAGTGGGTGACACCCGCGCTCTCTCCGAATGACGGCCAATCCGCGACCCTTCTGGGACACCTGCCGGAGTCGGGAGATCGTCCGGAAGTCTGCTATCGCCAGGCCGGCGATCAGTACATCCTGATGGAGTACGGTCCCAATATCATGGACCTGGGATTCCGTCTGCGTGTCCATGCGGTCATGGAAGCGATCAACGGAAATTGTCCGCAGGGACTGCATGAACTCTCCCCAGGCGTGCGCTCACTGCAGCTGCGTTACGATCCTCTGATTCTGCCCCAGCAGGCGCTGATGGATTATCTGCTGACCCTTGAGACGAATCTGCCACCGACTGATGAGCTTCAGGTGCGCAGCCGGGTCATCCATCTGCCCATGGCCTTTGAGGACAGTGCGACTCTGGAGGCGGTGGAGAGGTACCGCCAGTCCGTGCGCGACACCGCCCCCTGGCTGCCCAACAACGTCGATTTCATCCAACGGATCAATGGCCTGGGCAGTCGTGAGGAGGTTCGGGAAACGCTCTATCAGGCGCGCTATCTGGTGCTGGGTCTGGGCGATGTCTATCTGGGCGCTCCCTGTGCCGTACCGCTTGATCCCCGTCACCGGCTGATGACCTCGAAATACAATCCGGCGCGCACCTACACCGCTGAAGGGACAGTCGGGATCGGTGGTGTCTACATGTGCATCTACGGCATGGACTCGCCCGGGGGTTATCAGCTGGTCGGTCGGACTGTGCCGATCTGGAACAAGCACCTGAAAAATCCCCAGTTTGAACCCGGGAAACCCTGGTTGTTACGGTTCTTTGATCAGGTCTGCTTCTATCCGGTCTCGGAAGAGGAGCTGGAAACCCTGCGGGATCAGTTCCGCGCCGGAAAGCTCACTGTTCAGATGGATGAGGAAACCTTTGATCTGGCTTCCCATAAGGAATTCCTCGCGGAACATACCGACTCCATCGCCGCTTTCCGCGAGCGACAGAAAGCCGCCTACGAGATAGAAGTGGCACACTGGAAGGACAGTGAGGCCCAGGCTCTGGAGGAGCTTGCGCAGGCCTCGAACCGTCCCGACCCGTCGGAACTCGAGGAGCTGGGTGAGTTGGTGAGTGCCGAGATCGCCGGCAATATCTGGAAATGCCTGGTCGAAACCGGCGACACCGTGGCCGAGGGTGATCCATTGGTGATTGTTGAGGCTATGAAAATGGAGTTTGAAGTCAATGCGACGGCAGCGGGTACGGTCAGTGCGCTGCACTGCGAGCCGGGTAAAGCCGTGTCGCCGGGTGAGCCTCTGGTCAGCATTCGTGAATGAGTGCGACTACTGACTGTCTCGGTCGTCGCGTACTGGCCCAGCACCAGGAGGAGTCATGAGCAGTCAGATGGACGGTCGCTCCCGTCGCCGACGCGAAAGCGTGGCGGATCGTGTCTATGAGGCTCTGCGGGAAGACATTTTTGAGTTCCGTCTGGTTCCCGGTGACAAGTTCAGCGAAACCGATATCGCCAATCGGCTGGGGGCCAGCCGGACCCCGGTGCGCGAAGCGCTGTACCGGCTTCAGCGCGAAGGCTATGTGGAGGTGCTGTTCCGCAGTGGCTGGCTGGTCAGGCCCTTTGATTTTGAGCAGATTGAGGAGCTGTATGACCTGCGAATCACGCTGGAGCGGGCGGCCATGCACAAGATCTGCCGGCTGCCCAAACCGCCTGCGATTCTGCAGCAACTCAATGCCATCTGGCACCCGGATCACCCGTCAGAGCGGGCCATCGGCAGTACCGTGCGGGCGTTGGATGAGAGCTTTCACTGTGGTCTGGTGGCGGCTGCGGGCAACGGTGAAATGACCAGTATCCACCGGGAGATCACTGAGCGCCTGCGGATGATCCGACGGTTGGATTTCACTCGCCCCGACCGCATTGATGCCACTTACCGTGAGCATGCAGAGATTCTCAATGCGTTGGCCAATAATAACCCGGGCGAGGCGGCTGAGAGGCTTACCGTGCACATCAGAAACAGTCAGTCCGCGGTGCGCGCAATCACCATGGAGCGCATCCGCGAAGCGGCAGGCATCGCCTCCGGATAGGGGAGGCTAGCCTCCGCCCACCAGGTGATCAAAGATTCGGAAGCCGGCAATGTAGGTGCCGGCGGCCGAACCCGCTGAGGCCAGAATAAAGATCAGCAGTGTGCGTGAGACGCGGTTGCGCCACCAGCCTTTGAGAGCGGCCACGTCATGACGCAGGCTGGAGAAATCCGCCACCTTGGGGCGTCTGAGCATCAGTTCCACCCCGGCGGCCACAAAGCCCGCGCCAATGGTGGGGTTGAGTGAGGTCAGGGGAGCGGCCAGGAAGGTGGCGAATATGGTCAGCGGGTGGGCCATGGCAATGGCGGCACCGGTGGCTGACAGAATGCCGTTGATCAGGAACCATTCCGTGATCATCTGCAGGCCCAGATCCGTGTTGCGGCTGAAGCCAATGGCAAAGCCGGTCAGCACCAGCGCCGCCACCACCCAGGGCAGGTAGCGCAGCACCGGTGTTTTCGGTGGCAGATAGTCCAGAGTGCGACGCTCTTCGGCGGGGTTGGTGATGTCATCCTGCTGCAGGTGATTGGACAGCCCCTTGAGATGACCCGCGCCGATCACCACCAGCACGTTGCGATAGCCTTTGCCGGCGGTTTCCTCCGCCAGCCGCAACGCCATGTAACGGTCGCGCTCTGAGATCAGCGGTGTGTAGAGCTTTTCGGACTGCTCAGCAAACTCCGCGAACGTGGACTCCAGAACATCCCCTTCCTTGAGCTGTTCGATGCTTTCCGGGCTGACCGTCTCGCGGCTGACCAGGCTGGCAAAAAGGCCACTGATCAGCTGCAGCCGCTGCCACCAGGAGACATTGCTGTAGATGCGCTTGAGGGTGGTGCCGATTTCCCGGTCCACCAGCATCACGGGCAGACTGGCGGCATCCGCCTCGCGCAGGGCAGCACGCATTTCCGCGCCCGGCTCAATGCCCGACTGTTCCGCCACACGCTGCTGGAAAGCCCCCATGGCCAGGCTGGCGGCCACCATGCCGGCCCGTCCGCTGCGGATTACTTCGAACAGATCCATGGAGGCCATGTGATCCGGGTTGGCCAGCTGCTGGTGGCGGGATTCGCACAGCTCCAGTGCCACGCCATCATAGTCCCCGGAGCGGATCAGCTCGGCCACCTCATCGGCGGAAGCTTTGGAGACATGGGCGGTGCCGACAATGGTGAAGCGTGTGCCGCGGTATTTAATCACCGCGCGTGGGCCGGACTCTCTTGCTTCGGACATCGTGCCCTTTCCTTGCAATGATAAAGCCGGGATTGTCCCGCAACTCGTCACCGGGAACAAGAAGAGCCGTGACACAGGGACTCAGCCAAGCCTTGAATAGAAAATATGATTTGAAGATGTTTTTGTGATAGGGTTTGACTATTGAATTGGTGAACAAAAGCAACCGAATATACGGGGGTCACACTGGAGGTGTTTATCGTATAGTGTAGGCGTTCAACACGGCGTCTCCCTTAGCCATCCGGGAGCGCGTTGGCGTGTTCCCGAGGGAGTCATCACAGAGCAACAACGAGCGGAGTTAAGCATATGAGTGACAAGCAGACCGGCGGCAAATGCCCGGTGGCACACGGCGCCAACACGGAAGCCAGTGATTCCGTAATGGCCTGGTGGCCGAATAATCTGAACCTGGACATCCTTCACCAGCACGACAGCAAGACCAACCCGATGGGTGAGGACT
>LKMJ01000156.1_pt1 | contig 44354 bp, 61 predicted proteins | sample 643391 | NCBI WGS metagenome assembly LKMJ01 (sample SAMN04112250, study PRJNA286221) | soda lake metagenome | biome: soda lake; feature: Kulunda Steppe; material: water; isolation source: sample PL-Br10 brine of Picturesque Lake | place: Russia: Kulunda steppe | collected 2010-07 | reverse complement strand
TCGATTTTTATTTTATAATATAGAAATCGTAGGAGTTAAGTATAAACCAAGCATTGTTGTATATGTAACACGGAGCAAGTGTAGCCAAGCTAGGTCAAAGGCGGCGGGCTTAAGACCCGCTCCCGTAGGGGTCCGTAGGTTCGAATCCTACCACTTGCACTTTTGACTTTGCGACGTTAAATTTAATTATAAGTATATTTAATATACTAATATGTTAAAAAATTTAAATATTTTGATACTAGAAATATTATTTTTATGGTTTATGGCTATGACTACGGCACATTACTGGTTTAATGATACGACAATATTATTGGAATCTAAAACGTGGGTTTCGATTGATTTTTGGACTCATTACATTGGGTCTATTTTTATGTTTATAATTGCATTAATAGTAATATTTGTTTTATCTATTATTATTTATGAAATATTAAAATATTTATATATAAAAATAAGTTGGTATTTTAAGGATAAAATATATGATTTCCGAAACAAATAAAAAATTATTAAAAATTTTAATGTTATCATATAATTTTTCAATTTTTGTTTTCTTTGCTGAAGTTTGTTATCCAGAAATAAGACTAATTTCTACCATATTAAATCGACGCGTTTAATACAATAGGTACTAAGTATATAGTATGATGAAGTCGGATTCCATTCAGAAGGAATGTGTTCAAGATTACGCTGAAATGAATAATCTTTTCGAAGAACACGGTGTTGAAGATACTATGGAGGAAATGCATTCATGATAAAGATAATAAAGACAAAGTTCTTGAAAAACTTCTGAGTAAATATTCTGATTCAAATTCAATTATGAATTTGAAAAGTAAGAAAATCCCGGTTGTTCTTTCTGAAGAAGAAAATCAATGGTGTTTCCATCTAAAAAGCCACATTCTTGATGTTGTATATTACATTGAACGATTAGGATTCACAAATCGAGACAATCGTCAAGCTCCAATCATTAAAACATATAAACACGCTCACGAGTAAAGTATAATTGTTTAATATCGTATATACAATTATCAATCGGTGATTTTAATTAGGTGTACAATAATGTATTAATTAGAATGTTTGATACCGACAATATCGAAGAGGAGCACAAGTTAGCACAAGAGAGCGGTGAAGTATTCGATTCAGGACGGCAAGAACAAATGTAAATTTAATACAGATTTTTCCATTTGTATATTCAAAAATTCGAAAACAATTGTTTTTTATATGTTCGGTGTATATAATATATTAATATGAGTAGTTCACTATCTGAATTTGATAAAGTTTGTCTTGAAATCATCAAACGTTTGAATGAAAAAGATGACGTTGAGAAAGAAGATGTTGAAAGTATTAAGATGCGCGTCTGTTCTAACTACAGTGCAGAGAAGGTCCCTAGTAACGGAGATTTACTCTCATACGCTGGAGAGAATAAAGATGAACTAGAACGTATATTACAAAGAAAACCTGTTAGAACGGTTTCTGGTGTATCACCTGTAGCAATTATGACTTCACCAAAGATGTGTCCTCATGGAAAGTGTTTATACTGTCCGGGTGGGCCAGCAAGTGAATTTACAAATTCGGCTCAAGCATACACAGGAGATGAGCCAGCTAGTCGAAGAGCCAAGCAGAATGAATATGACCCGTACGGTCAAGTAACTCTTCGACTTAACCAGTTGAGATATATTGGACATCCCGTAGATAAGATTCATCTTATTGTTATGGGTGGAACAATGACATCCCGTTCGCATGATTATCAAGAATGGTTTGTAAAACGAGCATTAGAAGCTATGAATGACTATGACGTTAATTCAGACCCTAATCCAGATGAAGTAACGAATTTTTCACAGTCAGAACCTGAATTTAAATACATTGAAGATGTAATTGCAGAAAATGAAACTAATGATATTCGATGTATTGGTATGACTTTTGAAACGAAACCTGATTGGTGTGAACACGAACAAATTGACCGGATGTTGAATCTTGGTGGGACAAAAGTTGAAATCGGGGTTCAAACAACATATGAGCGTATTAATCGTGAAATGCACCGAGGTCATGGTAACCAAGCTAGTATTAATGCAAATAAATGGCTACGTGATTCAGGATTTAAAATTGGATTCCATATGATGCCCGGTCAGCCCGGAATGACAAAAGAAATGTGTATTCAAGATTTCCGCGAAATATTTAACAATCCAGAGTGGAAACCAGATTATCTAAAGATTTATCCAACACTTGTTGTTAAAGGAACGCGTACATATGATATGTGGAAACGTGGAGAATATGAACCTTTAAGTAATGAAGAAGCAACAGAGGTTGTTTCAGAAATTATGTCTATGGTTCCAAAATATACACGTATTACAAGAGTACAAAGAGATATTCCTGCACCAAATATTGAAGCAGGTGTGACGAAATCTAATCTTCGACAATTAGCAAATAACCGTCTCGAAAATAACGGAGGAAAATGTAATGATATTCGAGCAAGGGAAGTAGGTCGTGTTGATGAATTACCTACAGATGTAGAAATGAACACATATACATATGAAGCTGCAGGTGGCGTTGAACACTTCATTAGTATTGATGGTGTTGATAATGATGCTATAATTGGATTTTGTAGGCTTCGTTTCCCAGATAATCCACATAGAAAAGAACTTCAGAATTCTGCTATTGTTCGGGAGCTTCACGTATATGGAACAGAAGTTTCCATTGGTGATAAAGGAAATTCATGGCAACACAAAGGGTTTGGTGAAAAATTAATGAACAAAGCTGAAGATATTTCATATAATTACGGATATAATAAACTTACCGTAATTAGCGGAATTGGAGCAAGGGAATATTATAAAAATAAATTAGGATATCATCAAGACGGACCATATGTAAGTAAACAAATCTGATTAGTTTTAAATTAGCTCATTATGACATCCTCCCCGTCGTAAACGGCGGGATTCTCTCATTGAATTAGATAGTATAGTAAACAAATTAAATCATATAATTTATATATCTATATATTGTATATTGAAATATGAATGTAATAGTGTATTATATAGCTGTTATAGGAATAGCTTTTATATTTCTTGGTGTATTTTTAGGTGCAATACTAAGTGCTATTGCTATGAAAAAACAAAATGATAAATATAAACAGTTATCAATGGATGTTATCCTATATGTAACAGGCATAGGTTTTTCAATATTTATATTTAGTGGAATTTTAAATTTACTATTCTAAATAATACCAATTATCAGGTTTATCAACAGGTTTAAAATCATATTTACGACAAATATGCTTAATAACATTATTTGTAGGATATATATAAATATCATGTGGGTTAAGATATTTAATAGAATATTCTATAATATTTGTACCAATATTATTATTTTGAATTGATTCATTTACTTTAATTGAATGGATATAACCGACATCATTTGATATTACGCATAATCGACATTCTGCAAGTAATTGATTATTTGACGTAAATTTTAATATTGTATATTTTGTATCTTTACTATCTACAATACTATATTTTAGAAGTTCTTTAGCTGGATTAGATTTATTATAATTATATGTGCTTTTATTAATAGAAACGTCGTTTATGTTAGTATTATTTTTAATTGTATTACATATACTTTCTACCTTCATATAATGACGATTTGTACTATGCATATATAAATTTTTATAATAATTTTTGTGATATTGTATTATTCAATATAACCATATCAACAGATATAAGTATTTAACAGATATACCTTAGAATATGCGAAAACCCAATATTACAAAACGGAGCGTGAATTAATATATGACTATGTTCTTTGTCCGTACAGGGGGTTGGGAAGGTTGTGGTGTTACAAAAGCACGTGCTCTAACAGGTATGGCATCTGCAATGAAATCAAATAATAGAGTTTCAGATGTTCAAACAGTTACGGTTATAGAATTTTATCCTGAAGATTACTTCGGAAAACAAACCGATTGGCATAATCCTGAAAATTGGGCTAAAAATATTACAGAAATAAAAATTTCTTCTACAGGAATTCATGAACTTGCTGAAAGACATAGAAATATGGAAAAAGAAGGTGATATTGTAAATTGTACGGATGATTGGCGGATTGATTATGGTGATGAAAATATTACGTATGTAATTAAATCTGATAATTGTATTGTAGGTTTAGATGAACATTGGGATGAAGCGAAAGAATCACTTAAAGAAGTTAATGCTTGGGATGATGGAGAAGATTATTATATTGAAGAGGTAGAAGACGACCTTGATTTAACATTCTCTAACGTAAATTAAAATATAATAATTTTTAATTTGAAATTCTCGAAAATCTTTTTTCATATCCATAATACTCTGTACATTTTCCTGTAAGATTATATAAATCTACTAACTCTTCATACATTGGTATATTTTCCGTATTAATATCTGTATTTCTTAAAATAGATTCTAATGCTTTATAGACATGATGTAACTGGTTTATAACTTCATCATATTTTTCTACAGCTAATCCTCTTTGTTCCGGTATATAATATTGACGACTAGGTTTTTCATCTGCATTGTCTGCATCTATAGCATGTTGGAGTGCATCTTTAATACTTTTTTCAACATGAGGTATTGGGCTTATTTCGTCATCATATTTACCTGTTCTGTTTGCTAATTCTAAAGTTAACTATGCTGTATTTGGTAATTCACTAATATCAGTATACTTTGTTGAGTTTAATTTACTTTTTATTTTCCGTAATCACTCATATTTGTATATATAATACTAACCCCTAAATATTTATATATTTTACAGTGAAGTTTATAATTTAAAAAATAATATAAATTACTAAATATTATTAGTTATATTACTATATATACATAGTAATATTATTATATATTAATGTTTTTTATCACGAAAATTTTAATATAATAAGATTATATTATAAAGTTAAAATATAAAAATAAATATATTTTTAATTATATTTTAAGCTTCATTCCACCAATCAAAAACGATAACTTCATCTTTTAATAATTGGTACATTGGATTACCATATATTTTTACCACATTTACGTTACCTTTTTTCGATGTAGTCTTAGCGTTATTATAGTCTGAAAGAGGTTCTTTGTCTTTGAAATCACATATAAATTCAATGTGAAAATCACCCGCTGAATTATAAATATAATGTGGTTTCATTACGGTTCCTTCTGGAACGCCTAATTGAGATATATCTTGATTTGCTATAAGAGACCTACCTAACTTAACATTAAAAGTATCTTGAAAAATAAGTTCTGTTATTTCTTTTGTATCTTTTCTATAATTAGGTCCATTTTCGTTTTTTACGAGTTCTTCGACCATATATGAAATTAAAATATCATCGGTTAATAATGTTATGTTTAAGATTCGTGTATTTCTTTGTTTGCTTCAAGTGCAGCATTTATTTTTGAATTTAATTCTTCACTGTCTTCTTGTTTCTGCTCTAGTTTACATATGGTTTCATTAAGTGTATTAGATATAATCGAAACAAATGATTTTGTTACCTTAGATTTATTTTCAATAAATTTCGTCGTTATATCAAATTGATGAGAATCAAATGGTTTGATATAATCCATCTCCCGACCATCTTTATATGCATACACAAATACGAAATATTTATCTGTATTGGATTCTGGTTCAGGACCAACAATTAAATAATACCAATTATCATTAATCATTTTCTTTTTTGCTTTTGCTTTACCATGCGTAACGTCAAATTCTTTCATATACTATATCGGTCACTATATTTTAAATATATTACGATGTTGTTTAACTCGTAAAACAATACAAAATCACAATATTTAATAATATGGTTTTGTAATAATCATATAATGAAAAAATCATCCATAAATCAAAGTAGTTTAATTAATGATAATAAAGAATATAATGAAGAACGGATTAATAATATTGTTAAAGCTTCAGATTTGTTAAATAATAATGAAATTGAAGAAAAAAATGAATCTTCAGAAGATAAGAATACGAAAAGTATTATTAAACGTATTTTATATCCATTTTATGAACAATATCCTGAAATGGAAAAATATGCTCCCGAAGGTAAGATTGTTGATATTACGTTTGATAATGAATTTGAAGAAAAATTAAATAATAAAGATATTATCGAATTATCGAATACAGGTAGTAGACCAGAACTTATTTTATTAGAAATTCAACCAGATTCAAATGAAAACTCATTTACAAAACGAATAGATGTAAATGATAACCAAGAAAAATTTAATAATATTGTTAACCATTATGGTGATGGTAATTTAGATAGTTTAATTAGTTCTTCTATTATCTTAAAACCAAGCAATAAATATGATAAATATGATATTTTTATTCCTACTAATACATTAACAAGTAAATTAAAAGCAAAAATTAATAAATTATATTCTACACATATGAAAAGAGGAGAAAAACAAGCAAGAATTAAATTCTTCACGTTAAATTCTGTTAGAGCCGGAATATCAATTACACAAATGAGTATTATTTTGTTCTTTATTTATTACTTAATAACATTTAATAATATTCCTGAAAATATGACTACTGGTGAATACTTTGAGGGATTAATAGCTTTGGGGATTATCTTAATACTCGGTATTTTCTGTTTACATGTAATATCTCTATGTGTTTATAAGAAAAGTAATAGTGGAAATCAATTCGGGGGCGCATTTGAATTAGGTATTTATATATATCTAAAAAATTTTTATAAATATTTATATACAAAATTTATGAACATGAATGAAACACTCGGTAAACTAATTAAAATAAATTAATTTATGTGTTCTAATAATAAATTTTAATTTAAAAAATATATTTATTATTAAATATAATCAAAAGTATTAACTAACAAGAGTATTATTTAGAAATATGAACATGGGATTATTTATGAGAAATATGTTTAGAATGTATGGATTTATTCCAATAAAAGATAAATCTGAATCAAAAACTACCACCTGTAATAACTCTGACGAACAAAATAATACGGTATCAAACACAACTCTACAAGATGTTGATGGAATCGGTCCAAAATATGAAGAAAAACTTAAACAAAATGGTATTAATTCTGTAAAGCAATTAAATGAGATGTCATCAGATGATTTAAGTGAGAAAATAAGTATTTCTGAGGATTATGCAGATAGATGGATATCTTCTGCTAAAAAATTATTGAATTAATTATAATAATTTACTAATTTATAGTAAGCTAACTATTCAAATTGTTCTTCTAATACAAACTCTCTTGCAAAGTCTTCATCTGTTTTTAAGTCGCATTCTGAGAGGGTCATTTGCAGGAATTTCAAATGCGATATCATCGGGAATTTCAACATCATGTTCTGTTTCGATGGGTTCCATATCTAATTGTATGAGTCTATGTGTTTAAATATTCGATATGCTATGAATGAAAATCAAAGGATTTAATATCCTAAGTAAGCTATAATACAGTGTACAATGTCATACTATTTTGCAGAAGAAGAAACAGAATCATATTATGAATTGCCAGAATCATTCCGTACAAGTGTAGAAAAAACGCTTGAGTCTGTGGGCATTACGCGATTTGGTAATCCAATCATTGAAGAATATCGAAAAGAAGGTACGGAAGTTCTCGTGAAAATTCAACGTGGAACAGGACAAAAACTTGACCTCACAAACGCGCGAAAAGTACATGGTGAAATTTTACATTATGCCACAGTGCTTTACGAAGGTAAAATTGAAACTATTCATGATAATGGATATGTTTCTCTTGCCGTGAGAGCACGTTATTAGGTTATTTTTTATAAAACACGTAATATCGTATTATACTACCGATTAAAGCTGTTATAATGTTAGATGCTGATTTGAAAATTAGAGTAGAGATAAAAATAAATTTAAATAAGAAGTTTGGACTTTCCGAGAGAATGAACCATATTATACAAATTAATTTTATATGCTAATCTATATCATAAGTTTTAATATACAGTCTGCATAATACAAAAGTGTACCAATGGACGACTTTGATACCTTTGAAGATGACGAGGAAGAGGATGAACAACAGTTTGTAATTGAAGCCGAACTGCGTAATGAACAGGGCTATTAATTAACTAATATGAATTAGTTAACAAAACTATTCTTCATCAGGATTAAAGTGAATAATATTATCGGGGCTAGTTATTTCTCTTTTTAGTCTAGATTCCCAATCTTCAGGTGTAAATTCGACATTATCATGGTTTTCTGTAAACATCACAACACCATAATTATAATCTCTATACTCTTCAAATCCATCATTAACTTGGTCTTGTATTACTAAATTAGCCGTATGTTCATCTTGAGCATATACAACACCTTCATACATAACGTTATATTGCGTAATATCTGTAGGATTAGGATTTTCTGGATTATAATTATCTTGTTTTGGTTGTATGTACTCGAAATAATATTCAGGCATAATAAAAAATTATATTTATACTCTTATATATCTACTCCTTAATAAAAGTATTTTCGATAGTGAAACAAATATACGGAAAGAGAACAATGATAAATATTATTATGGTATATAGCAGAATTAAATTTAATAAATGAAGCAAGGTCCGGTGTATATTTAATACCTACGATTTCTATATTATAAAATGATAATCGGAATCTTTTTTACTTTGTGTATAATACATTGAGGTGTAACGATGTTTGAAGACTTTAATGAAGAAGAAGATGAAGATGAACAGTTTGAGATTGAAGCCGAACTGCGCAATGAACAGGGTTATTAATTAAAACTATTCTTTATTAGAATTAAAATCGAGACTAGTTATTTTAGTCTCGATTTCCAATCTTCTGGTGTAAATTTAACACCAGTATAATTCTTTGTAAATAGATAATTCTTCAAATGCATTATTAATTAGTTGGATATATTCGTAATAATATTATTATGTTAACATAGTAACATTACTATGTTTTATTAGTAAAATTATTTATTTTAAATATCTTAAAATATATGCCATAAAGAAAAGTATACTAACAATTTCTATATTCTGACGCTAAATAGTAAGTTTTAATATACACCGTTAACATTGTATTGGTATGGGAGATATTGTTAATCAAGAGGAGTGGACCGGTGTGTACTACAGTATGGGACTCGGTAAATTTTTCACCGTAGATGTTAAAGAAAACGCCGTATTTTTAAAAGAAGCATTTACAGGTTGTATTGATAGAGAACTTGAATACGGATATTTTAATTATTTTGTAAATAATAGTGAATTCATTGCAGTTGATGAAAATGTTGAAAAACATATTTATGATAAATATCGAAAGAAATGTATACAAAATCAAAAAACAATTGAAGAAAATCTTTCAAAAATTAAATCAGAACGTAAAAAGCTTGAACGAAAATATTCAAGACTTAAATCAGAACGACAACTATATAAGAAAAAATCAAACGTTGAAACAGATGATTCAGAAAAGTGGACAGAAAAATATGAAGATGTAACCGATAAATATGAATATGTTGCGAAAAACCTAAAATTGATTAAGGAAAAAGAACAAAAAATTATAAGATTATATAATAAAATTAATCAACTTAAATAATAAATTATTCTACAACGTACGAATCAACAGATTTACCATAATCAGATTCTGATTCGGAAGAAGTAACGCTAATACTTGTACGGTAAATACATTTTCAATTATTATTGTTTGACCTTCTGCATCAGCCCATTCTGTTTGATTATCATCATTAGTTATAGAATAATTATCTTTAAAAAATACCATTACATCTATACTGTATATAAGGCAGATTACTTCACTATAGATAACCAATTAACATCTTTTTATTAATTTGACTGGATATATTATCAATATCCATACAAATTTTTAATGTAATATGTTAAAACATTTTTTATTCCTAAATATTATAATTCTGCGGAATTATTATGAACTAAAATTAGTATGCATATGGTTGAAGCTTTTCTTCTAAACTAAATAATATACTTTTATTCTCGTATTCCTCATTTTGATTTCGAATTGTTCTATTTATACTGCTTATTTTCGTATGTGCAAATTGTAAGTCTTCTTCAAGCACAATGTTTTTTCCTTCTAATTCTTTAATAATAGCATTTAATTCTTTAGCTAAATAATTATTATTCTGTTTTTGTGCTTTATGATATAAATCAACCGTAGCTTCTAATGTTATATGTAAAATATCTCTTTTTGAATTTGCTTTTTGGATGTCAATATTATTTACCATAGTGTATGTTTATTATTGCCCCCCTATATAATTTTGTTTTTGAAATTAGCATTATAATTAAATACATATAATCTTATACTGTCTAAAATAATTTTCATTAAAACGCATTAAATATAATTTTGAACTTACCACTTACATTTTCTAATTTATGATACATAAAAATATTCATACGGATATTTAAAATACAAATAGAAATCGTTATATGTGTATATCACATTGTCTATTGTATGTCGTTACTGAATCAGATTGACAACCCTGATGCACTACAAATTCAAAATGAGCTTCGACTTCTGGCTAAAAAAGTAGAAGGTTCTTTTTCTGTAATTACAGAACATGGAATTACAGAATCAACATACAAAAATGATAATGGAACACGCGTCCATTTGTTTGAACGTGGAAATTATTCATATCTTAAAATTATACAACAACGTAAAAATGAGCCAAACTCTGAAGATGTAGGTAATTATAGTTTGGAAGAAATTAAAAACATTGAATTCTCACAGAATACACTTCAAATTTATGTAACGATGGAAGATGGAGAAATTTCAGAATGGAATCTATGAAATCGTAATTAGCGGCCTATATCCGCTTTTTCACCAAAATTACTTTCCATTATATCTTCCGTGATTCTATTCATAATTTATATTAAAATATAAATTTATTTATTTATCTATATATTTATTTATTAAAAACTTTTAATAATTTAAAATATTTATCACTTTATTCTATATTAAAAAATGATGCGTTATAATAATAAATATATTAGATAAATCGATGTATTTATGTTAATGTATATCGTAACATAACTCATGAACGACAGCCCTACGTTAAAAAATATGATATTTAAAAGTTCGCAGGATTCAGATTCTAGATATTCTGTTGATTATTCAGATAAAGATGATTTTAAATTTAATAAAGTGTATGCAAAACAGAACAAAGAAAAATATATCGTTCTATTTATATACGTTGAATCTGATGAAGTATTAACAAATAATGTTGTAACAAATGAAGAAGAAAATCCAACCACTCTTAAAAAAGCTATCGGTCCACACAAAGAATATCAATTACTCTTTAAATCAATTGAAAAAACAACTTCACTACCAAAGAAAAGAATAGCTAGATTGTTAAGTAAATCTACTTGTAATGATACGACAGATAATATCGAATTTAATATTAAAATTCCTTCAAAAGATATTCTAGATAGAGAAGCTTACTTTGGATTAAAATAATATGGTAGAAAAGAAAATATCGTTATACACAGCAATTAAATCTTCTTATTATAATCAAGATATTTGTAAAGTTAAATATCCTGAGAATGATATTCTTATTGATACTATACAAACAAGAATGGATGATGATATCCTAAAAATTAAAATAAAAATTAACAATAAAAATGTACGTAATTCACGCGGTCAAAATCTAAAAACGTTAATTGATATTGCGGGTCCAAGTAAAGAATTTAAATTATTATTTTATTGTTTTGACCGCGTTACAAATTTTACTAAAAAAGAAAAATCTGAATTTTTAAGGAATCATATCTTGTTTGATATTACGCGTAAAAAACCAGAAAGCAATGTTCGAATATTAACTTCTAGAATAGATATAGATTAAATTTTAACGGATTGTCGGAATTCTTTTACGATTTTAAATTCGTTATGTTCTCATGGAAGAATACGATGGTCATATTTTTCAATTAATGGATGATTTTTCTGTTGAATCCAATACACAATATATAGTAAAATATGAAAATAAAGAAGATATATTATTTACAAATATACATGTTGGCAAATTATTTAGAAATATAAAAATGACAATAAGCATAAAAAATTTAACTGGGGATATAATACCTAAAACAGAAAACGAAGAAAATCCAACGACACTTGTTGAAGCTATTGGTACTGGAGATGAATATAAATTATTATTTAATCTTTTAGAATATAATACAAAATTATCCAAAAAAGAAATTTCTGATATATTACGACATGAAACGGTATGTGAAGACAAAAATATAAACTATATATTTATAATCGAATTTTCACCATATAAATTATATAATTAAAAAATCGTTACGCTTATCTTATTTCAATAAATAGTATAAAATATGAATATAGAATATATCCGCGCAAATTCCATAAACGATGCTTTTGTAAATTGTTTCAAAGAAAATAAAGATTATATATCTATTATTTCATATAAAAATGATGATGATATCAATTATAATGAAATAACTATAAAACCATTACGAAATTACATTCAGATTGATATTTTATTTTTTTATGAAGATTGTCTTGTTGATGAAATTAAAGTCCCCTGTTTAGATGATGAATCAACCACATTTTTCGAAGCAATTGGACCAAATCAAGGTTACTTTTCAGTATTCACAAGTATAAAAGAAGCTACGGAATTATCAAAAAAAGAAATATCTGATTTATTACGAAATTAAATGGTTTGTAACCTTAGTAAAAAAATTCCTAAGTTTACATTACGCATCTCAAAAGATAAATTTATTATTTAATTCTATCATATTTATATATATCTGAAAACAACGGACCATTATCACCACATTCCCCTACAAATACTAACGTGTCAACATTTGTTTTTCCTTTCCAAATAATATGAATAGCTTCATCACAACCATAACTTTGTTGATTAGGCTCAAAAACTTCACCGTCATCACGTTCAACGCGGTCAATAGTATGAATTTCCGTAAACTTCGTTCCATCTTTACATTCAAAAACGGCTTCAGCATAATCACCTTTATTATATACAGCATATAATGAATAATCTGAACATGTCGGTTCTTTTGCTTCAAAACATGGATTGATTCCTGAAATAGGATGAGGGTCTTCTGAAACCATACCTATAGTTTAATTTTTACGCGTATATAATTTTTCATTTGAATCAAGAAATTAAATCTACGCAATTATAAAACGGTATTATTCGAGCTATCGATATTTATATAATAACTAATTTACAACGTTAATCTAAAGATTCAATCCACCATTCATCATCCTCGGATTTTATAATACTATCTTCAGATAAAGATTTACTAACTGAAATTATTATATTATTATCACTATCTGTATTAGTTAATAAATTCATACATTCATCAGGTAATATATGTACATTATCTTTTTTGAAGACCCACGTACAATCTAATTCTTCAGAATAAAATTTTACTTCTGTGGGTGTTATATTCACGTCAGCATTAATTATATTATAATTATATGAATCTTCGATATCTATATTCTCTATCTCGTAAAAACTTCTAATATTTTTATTCAAACTTCTTCTTATACTATATATAAATAAAACAGGTATTATAGCTAAAACATTAGATATAAAAATAGATAAAATACCACCCTTATTTAATATAAGAATATACATACATACAGGAATGCTCCATAATAAAAATAAGTCCATATTATTTATTAAATCTTTTTTATCAGAGAATTTTTTATTAATATAATTTGATATACTATTATTTTCTCTTAATACCGTTAATTCATCATCTGATAATAAACAAAGAAAAGAATCTGTTGATTTTAATTCATTTCGTGCAGAATTTTTATCTATGAACCAACCGGGGGAAAATGTTAATTGTAATTTTTGAAAATTTAAAACAAATACAGGAATGTATATTTTCGAACCTCTCTTTTGAATCTTATCATCTACACTCTTATGAGGTTGTAAATCATATTCATGCCCATTATATTCAAACTTATCTACTTTTTTATGTTTGCCTTCAATTAATTTTCTTGAAACAATGTTTTTTCTTTGAAATGAATTTTTACATTTATTTAATTCATCTTGAATTAATATTTCGTCATCTATAGATAAATCTTCTCGTGTTTGTACAACTTGATTTTCCATTATCTATGTTATATAATTAGAAATATATAATACTTATGAATTCTACATTATATAAAACTGTTAAAAATTTTGTTGATATTGTAAAAAATAAATATTTCTATTTCATATTATACAAGATAAGTCAATTCGAAACATATTTTAAACTGTACGTTTAAAATAGTATTATGATAAAACGTATTGCAGAACTTATATTGTTAGTAATCACATTATTTATTGTGTTTAATTCTATAGGTAATCCTACTATTTTTAATCTGTTTATATTAGGACTAATTTTAATCACAATTTTATCATGGACTGCTACACACAGATTAGTTGACAAAATTCCAAAAACTCCATTAGATATACAAATTGTGAGTTTTATTACAATTTCGTACGGAATTTATGTGTATTTAGAACACAGTATAATTAATTCATCACCTCACATCATAGAAAATTTTTCATTTATATTATTTAGTATGTTAATTGGATTTGTTATATGGAATATACTAATATTTATAATTATGAATATCGTCATTCAAACAATAGATATCGAAAATACTGGTCAGGATGACCCATTTAATGACCGACATGCTGCAAGAATATTAAATGAAGATAATTAATTCACCCACAAGGATTATATAAAAAACCTGTATTATTTTAATCTAAAATATATTTTTACTCTGTTAGGAATACGTGCGATTAATTTTGCACCAGATTAATTCATTCACTATCGATACGATTATACTCAATTAAACACAACTCGGACTTTTATCCTTTACTTCAACAATATTACTTTTGTGAATTCGCCCATCTATACCACAGTCCACATGATTTTCCTCTATAGATTCAATTACAGCACGATGCTCTTGAATACGCGATTTAGGAAACGTCTTCTTTGTCGTGTAAACAATGATATCTCCTTCTTCCATACATACTAATCTGTTGGAAATAACTTAAACATGCCGATTTAGTATTGTACGGTTCTTAAATCATACCCATCTCTCTTAACGGCGAGACGCACCCATCAGGACATTTCCCATCTTGTTCGACGCGATGACCGTGTGGGCAAATAAGTACAGAGGACATACCATATCCATCCGTAGACCACTCATCATAACCGTTGTCTCGAAGTACTTGTTCAAGCATCGTATTTTCTCCGTTCTTTTACAGCCCAACGAATATCTTCTTCCGCGTAACTACTATCTTGTGCAACGTCTTCAACAGACTCACCGTTCAACACTCTTTCTGACAACAAGTGAAGGTCTGACATTGTACCCATCTTTACGCCTCCTTAATATCGATTTGTTTTGGTCCAGCAAAAGCCCAATTTTTCTTTGGAACTTCCCACACTCTAGGCCCTTTGAGGTCTTGAGGATTAATATACCCCCATTCTGCAAATTGTCGGTGTGCTGCCAAACATGCGTACCCGAAAGGATGTTCACCTGAATCATCCGTGATAACCCAATAGTCACCATTAAATGACTCGTATACTTTCTCCACTTCTTCCCCATCAAACGTGTATCTTTTACTGGGCATCTCTATCTATAGATACGCTTCTAATCCGGTTAAGTATTTCGATTTCAATATGAGATTATATCATTATCATGTATCTAAATTTAATCATAAAAAATATTTTTACATCTTAATTCTTCTTGTATATGATTTAATTCTTTTGCAATTCAATTTTTTCTTTGTTTTTTGCATATTCAAATTATTTACAGGGCTATTTAAATGTTGTATTTAAAAAATTTCTTTTTGATTGTATTGACTGTATATCAAATTGCTATACCAATTGATAAAATTGATTGTGACTATAGGTAAAAAAATAAATAATCAAATTTATTAATTTATAAAATAAACTACGTGTATGAGTAATATAAAAGAGTCTAAAACAATATCTGAAGCAATTAAAAAATGTCATGCAAATAAAGAACGTTATATTGTAAGATATAACAATTCGATATTTAGTTATGTTTCAATAGGATATAATACAAATAATAAATACTTATTATATATTAATATATTACAGAGTAAATGTCTCGTAGATAATCTAAATAATTATGCAGATAACGGTGAAACAACAACGTTATCGGAAGCTATAGGATTTGGTGATGAATATAAATTATTATTCACCAAATTAAAATTATCTACCGCTTATTCTAAAAAAGAAATATCAAACATGTTAAGACATAAAATAACATTATCTGGAAAAAGTAAAACTTTGTTCACAGTATATATTAATCCAGACAAAATTGTTAAAAATGCATCGTAATAATTTAAAATGACTTATATCGATATGTTTATTTATAACTAAAATAAATAAAAAATATATGATGCCTAGAAAAAGAGCTTCTGACGTACAAAAAGCTATTTTAAATAGTAATGAAAATGAAATGTATGTTGTAGATTTTGATGATGACATATTTTTTGATTTTATCCGCGTTACACATCTTACAGAAAACCAAGTACAAATTCAAATAGAAATGACAAGAGATAACTGTTTGGTTGATGATATTAATTCTATGCGTGAGAAGCCCGGTAATGCAACTAAACTATATGATGCAATCGGTGTATCCGATGAATTCAAACTGTTATTTTACCAATTAAAATCATCTACAAAATATTCTAAAAAAGAAATTTCAAATATATTAAGAAATGATGCTGTTTGTGAATCTGGTAGAATGCTACTTGTATTTAAAAATATTATTTCCGCAAATAAAATTAAAAATTAATTTTCTAATGATTCAATCCACCACGTACCATCTTCTGACTTAATTAAGCTATCTTCTGACCACGTCTTACGAACAGAGAATACAACCGTGTTCGTAGAATCTATTATATTTAATAATTTAATACCTTTACTAGATAACATATAATTATCGTTTTTTTCAAAGACCCACTCACAATCTAACTCTTCAGAATATAAAATTAATTTATTTTTTGTAATACGAACATCTGCACTAACAACTTTGTATTCTTTACTAGTAGAAATATCATCCAAATTAATATTTTTTAATTCAACCATTATGCTAGAATTATCTGTAACTCTTTGTTTTATAGTATTAATAATCTTACCCGGTATAAAAGAAATACCTATAATTAGAAATGAAGTTATTAAAACGAATACAGAATTCTCGAAATATACCGGATACACAAATCCCGTAAACATATATATAAGAAGATAGATAATAGATTGATAACCCCACAACAGAACCGAATCTATATTCAATATTTTCCGAATAAATTTATTTTGTAAATATTGAGATGTGATATAACTTTTAGAATTAATTATCTGTAAATCTGTATTTTCTTTAAACATACATGTAAATGAATTATACTCATTTAATTTATCCTGAGCATTAATTTTTTTCGTGAACCATCCGGGTGAAAACTTTCGTTCTAATCCGTGGAAATCCAAAACAAATACAGGTATATATATTTCTGTACCTTTGGATATATATTCATTATTTTTACATGATTTCAATTCATATCTAGAACCATTATATTCAAATGTATTTTTATCTATATATTCACCTTTAATAACTTGTTTTGAATCTATATATTTATGACAAAATGAATTGTTAAACTTTCTTAATTCTTTTTGAATTAATTTTTCATCTTGAATAGACAAATTCTTATCTATCTGCATATCTTCCGTTACCATTGAATGAAAAATGAAACTATAGATATATAATATTTATGATTTCCACACGCTAATATGATATTTTATCGTTAGATATAAGAAGTCAATATTTAAATAATAATAGTTTTGATTTATAATTATGTTACAAACATTTATTTAATTTATTAGAATATATAACAAATTTACCAAAAAAAGAAGTATCAAACACAATCCGAAATGAACTTAACTGTACGTATTCAATTAAAAATAATTGTTATATATGTGAAGTTATTATACCTTGCTCACGAATAAAAATATAAATTACTTATAATAACGTGTACGATAATATTCTCTATCCAACTCAGAATTACATTCTGGACAGTCTACAATACCAGAATAACTATCCATAATTACATTCTCAGATTGGTATGTATCATCACATTCAAAACAAGTATAAATTCCTCCTGTATCCCATAGTGTTTCACATTCTGGGCAAATAAGTTCATAATCATCGTTTCTTTCCCATGTAGTTACACTACCACTATAATCACAATGAGAACCAAAACAATTCAAGCTCATATCTTCAACACTTTCTTTTTCCCAATAAATTGATGGCACATCTGATTCTGATACAAAATGAATAGAATCACTCCACCCCGTAACCGTAGAAAATGTAACGCCTGTGCTTCTTGCCATTTTAGACAAATTAAAAAAATCATCTTTCACAGGATGCATACTCCCATCGAAAGTGTGAATAGTATGCAAATCCGTCAAATGAATTTTATCTGTATTCTTTACGGCAGGAGTTTCACTTAATGGAACAAAATATTCATCGAATATATTATTTGACACATCTGTAGTTTTTCTGAATTCGTCCCGACTAAATGCATATGGTTCGACATATTCTTCCGTTTCATCATCAATAATAAATCCATCTTTATCGACAGTGAATCCTGCAGATGCAAGATAATCATGTGCAGAATTAATCCGAATAATTTTAGGAACTTCTGGATTAGGAATTGATTGTATAATGGTTTCAATAATTCTCATTTCTTTCTCCGGTTCAGATGGTTCAATACTTGGCCCGATGGGAGAAATTGTATTTTTCATGTATACAAGTAACTAAGACGCATGTATAATTAAACGTTCTGATTTGGATTATTCTTTAGATTGTATAATTTTAAATATTAACAATACTATTTGGTTCAAATTACCGACAATGAACGGTTGCGCCGACAAGGGGTGGTATTTCGCGGGCCGACGATGGAATCCTGCCGACCGACAAGGAAAAGCCGCTCGCTTTCCTTCGGAAAGCTTCGCGGCACTCTTGGGTCAAATTTTGTAGTCACAAAATTTCTGTGGATAAATGTGAAAGATATAAATTCCCTGTCTTCGGATAAATCTTGGATATGTTTTATATGAAGGTTTTGGGTATGGAATGAAGATGTACAGTTCAGTCAATAAAATATATAATAGTAATTATAAAACCAAAATTTTAGTAGGAGTATTATTTTGGGTAGGAAAATGATAATCGCAATGTTCAGGGTGAGTGAAGTTTTGTAAAGTAGTGGTATTTGGGTATGTAGTATAGTGGGGTATGAGGAAAGCATAAGAAGTTGGAGTATGGGAATAATAGTAACATTGTATGTTGGGTATTCATATGCAGGTTGGGTATGGAATGTTGAGGTGCGGTGGACGCAGGTCATCATTCATGTCTTCGGATGGAATTTAGGGAGTATAGTATAAGTTTGTAAGGGGGGAATTAGTGCAATGGTGGTATGTGGTGGTCATGAGAAGATTTGGGTTTTAGGATATGTTGAGAGGGGCTTATTGACGGTGTCGTATTATTTTAATTACGGGGTTCTCCATAAGGGTACGTCGTAGAGCCTCTAACATCATTTTAAACGGTTTAAACATGGTATACCATGAAACGGTAGTAACACGGTTAAAACGGTTTACCGTTTGAATAAAAAACACCCCCATATCTTGCGATTTTTCACGGTTATTATATATCAATAAAATTAATTTACCATAAATATTGGTAAAGGTATTTTCAGGTTTCTAATTAAAATAAAAATATTTATTTATATCTAAATAGTATATAATATATGGTCGAAATGAATTCTGTTCATCATCTCCCATACAAAAATAATTTTCCACTTACTTTGGTAGTGGATAATAAGTATGCAAAACTAATTCGAAAAACTTCACATGGACAAATAAAATGTGAATATATTCAAGAAAAAACAAATGATTGGTCAAAAGAGAATCTAAATCATAGACTTGCAGATAAAGGTTGGGATAATGGACCAAAAGTTTTGTTCAACTTTGTTAATACAATTATCAATGATTATTATGAAAGTTACATTGATGATGTTGAAGAAATTCCTCTCTATGTGAAAACAAAAAAGACTTCTGAAAATCAATACGAGTTTTATATTGTAGATTCAGAAGGGGGCGAATATATTATGTGGAATTCTAATGAACTTTATCCTAGTGATGAACCATATACAGAATTGATTCAATGTATGCTTGTTGCAATTGCAGATTCATATGAAGAACCAAGTAAAATCATTGCTAAATATAATGACCAACGTTTTCAAGGAAGTGTATAATATGTTTAAATTTAGATTTCAAACGGTTAAAATAGTATAATATATAGATGTGAAACACGGGGGTTTATGATGTATACTTTATGTAGTGTTTTATTTATATTTTGACTTATTACAGGATAATATGTTGTTTTATATTTCTGTATTATTATATAAAATAAGATATAATACACCATGTGTAATATGGTTTGATATGATTTTTACATGGTTAAAATAGTAAAATTTGTTTATTATTGGATTAAATATATAACCCCTTATATTATATGTTTATTTATATGAGTGTTGATGAACTATCCCAATCATTTTTGAAAGTCTTATTAGAATATGGTGGGGATGCTGATACAACTACAATACGGTCAGAAACAGGAATGTCTAGAGGTCAAATAAATCATAGGTATAAAAAATTAGATGGTTTAGGATGGATTAGTATTAGTCGGGCTGAATCTGGAGAAGGTGAAAGAACACCACCAAAAATTGCAGAAATAACAGAAGATGGTATGCAAGCTATTCGGAGTGGTGATGCTGGTAAAAAAGTACTGGGTAAAGAAATTAATGATGAAAAAGAAACGCTTGAATTAACACGGGACCAATTAAAATCATTTCAACAAGAAATTGATGGAATGAAAAATCAATTAAATGTTCTTGTTAATCAAATTAATCAAACAGAAAAATCTCAGATTAGTACAGATGAAAATACGACGGATTCTAAAGAAATTAAAGAATTAAAACAAGAAGTAAATAGATTAAAAGAAACGGTTGAATTATTAAATAAATCATTAAGTGAACAACGTAAAAAAGAATCTAAACATTATAATGAAATAGCTGAAAAATTAAATAATCAAACAGATGGTAATATTGATGAAGAAGTATTATATTCTATACAAGAAAAACAAGATGATTTTGAGGAATGGAAAAGTATAGCTGAATTATATATTCGAGCTATAAGATATTATATGCAAAATGATGATGATATAGATACAAATAAATATCTTGAAATGGCAAAAGAAAATAATTAATTATAAATATTTGTAGTTTATATATTAATATATGACAAAGCCAAACATATTATGTGTAGGACATGTAAATTTGGATGAAATATTATACGCTCATAATGAACTAAGACAAGAACGTTCTTGTAAAGTGGAATCGTTTATTTCTGCGGGTGGTGGGGCAACAAATACAGCTACACTTCTTGCAACAAATAAAAATATTGGTGATGTGTATCTTGCAGGTGATGTAGGTAATGATGATAGAGGTGATGAAGTAATAAATTCATTAAATGAAAACGGTGTGAAATTAGCAAATGTTCGAAATGAAAATAATTCTACGACAAAAATCCGCGCTATTATTTCACCTGATAAAGACCCACAATATATGCATGAGGACCAAAGTCTTGATTATTTTGAACCGAGCGATATTTCAGATGAGGTATGGAATTCTTTAGACCATGTTCATATTACATCGTTTGATGTTGAGATGGCAACGTTATTTGCAGAACGTGCAAAAAAAGAAAAATTAACCGTTAGTTTTAATCCAACGCAAGGTTATTTTGATGAATCATTTGAAAGTGTTGTAGAATTATCAGACCTTATACAAATGAATCGTGGGGAGTCAGAGACATTTACAAAACGTCATGGTTCTATAGGTGCTGTAGTTAATAAAGAAAAAGATGTTGTTGTAACGCATGGTCCGGCAGGTAGTACATTTTATTCCTCTAATGGGATTGCTCATCACGAAGGATACACGGTTGAAACTGTTCTTGATACGGTTGGTGCAGGAGATTCATTTATGGCTGGTTTAATTTCTTCATGGGTAAATAATGAATCTAAAGAGGATAATTTGAAAATGGCTAATGCACATGGAGCATTATCTGTTCAAACAAAAGGCGCACCGAAATCAATATCTAAAAAAGAAATTCAACAATTAATTAATTAAAAGTCGTATTATATCGTTTAAATCTAATTCGAATTGTTAGAAACAAATTTATGGTTGGGTTCTAATCTTGTAATTATGAGTGTAGATTTTGAAATTACAGTTAAAAAGATAATTCAAGAATTACCCGCGTCATATCTTCAAGATGTATCTAATGTAGATAAGTATAATTATACTTTTAAAAATTTAACAGAAAATAAATCTATTGGATTGTGGTATGATAAGGGATTATATTATATTGATGAATATGAACATTCAATAATTGAAAATAATAAAAGTTTTGAATCGGAAGAAGAATTACTCAGATATATTAGGCGTAATTATTAACTAATCTTTAAGGTAATTTTCTAGATATTCAATTGTTCGTGTACCTTTGATTTCTGATAGGTCTCCGGTAACTAATGCAGAATCATAACGTGTATCTTCGTTAATAATTTCTGCTACCAATTCAACAGGAGCTTCATTTTCATCACCATCTCCATAATCTACATTTGGAGATAGAGCCATACACGCAGAATCACTATTTTTCATAATAATGAGTGGTCGTTCTTCTGTTGTATCTCCAATTGTATATCGAAGCCAAAGTGATTCTGCATGAACGTGAATATCTTCATCTGTAACTGTATCCTTATGGTAATGTTTCAATTCCCACGAATCAACTTCATCAATAGCTGGAAGATATTCAAACGGATATCGTTCTCGCCCATCAATATCTGTAAGTGGATTATTAAATAGCGTTGATTCATTATCGTACTTTTTATCCATGTATTTATGGGCGGATTCATACATCATCCGATACAAAGTTTGTGGTGGATGGTTCGTTGTTGTATATGTAAGAAGTCCTGATGCAATTTCATGTTCTACATCATTGAAATACGTATCATCATATTTTTCAATTTCGTCTACCCATTCTCCCTTTTCCATAGATTCATATAGGTATGAAGCATATTCAATAACATTTTCTGAAATAGCTTCTAATGAATTATTTTGAATGAATTTTTCTGGATATACGGTATGTCCACTAGTTGTGGCGAGATAAGGAAACGGTCGGGAAAAACTTTCTAGTGGTTCATTTGTTCCAAATTCATCTGTATCTTCCGTTTGAACATAGTCTTGAACGAGCATGATAATCTCGTTATCTTCGCTCGTAATGATACCCATACGCTCGTGTCGAAGTGAGTCCATTGCTGGAATGTGCATACTACATAAGATGGTACGATTCGTGTTAAAGATGTTGATTTGAATATATTGTACGTAATTTAAATGAATTATAATGTTTTATAATAAAATTAACATATAATCGTCATTTTTAAGACGTTTAAACATAATTGTATTAATATGCAAATTCGGGAAGATATTAAAGAAGGAGATGTGATTGTTTTTAAAACAAAAATGTCATTTATTTATGAACGTAAACAGAATCATACTACAGTTGTAAATTCGGTAGAAGAAAACCATGTTGATTGTGGTGTAGATGGTCGGATTCATAAAAGTAATATTGTTAAAATTAAGAATAATCAGGATGAATAATTACTTACATTTTACGTAATTTAGAATAACTTGAACTATGACGAGAAATATTTGATAAGTTATTAATATGACGTGAATTATTACGGAATTGTCGATACGGAAAACCATAATCGAGGTAAGATATTTGTATATTCTTTTATAATATATAATATGATAAAATTTTATACCAAAAGTTTTGACCAGATGAATAAATATAAGCTTGGTTTATCTATGTTTTTAATAAGTATTTTTATTGGATATTTTTATATGTTAACACAATCATGGACTGAGTTGCCATTTTCTACATGTACAAGAATTGCATCTGAATATGGTGATGTTTTAGTTCCTCTAGGAACAGAAGGTATGACTTTTGTTTACTCACCAGATAATGGATTTAATACTTGTCGGACGAATATGTTAACGATGATTACTCCTATAGTATCATTGTTCTTAGGTATTATTATATTTGGTATTGAATTATTTACAGGAATAGATGAAGAATAATATCACCAAGATTCGAGATATTGTGTTAATTTACGTTGTGTGATACGCGTGATATTTTCTACTGTAGGTTGTTGAGCCACCATTGTTTCATTTATTTCTTTCACATGTTTATTTTTATAATATATGTCAATAGATATAACATTTAATTCATAGTTATATTCTGATACTAATCGATATGGATTTTTCGTCCAAATAAACTTTTGATTATTATTTCTCATATTCCAAGTGCTTAAATGTGTAGCTGTTCCTTGTTTATCTCCTTCAAACGGGTTTTTGTTTTTTTGTTTATTATTCATATTTAATAATATGTATAAATAGGTTATATTTATTTCCATTTTTGAATCATTAAAGTATTAGTGATGTAAATATAATTATAGTTATATTATGAATTTAATAGATTTAATTAATTCAAAAAAACTACAATTAATACTAGTAATATTAGCTATATTATTAGTATCAATACCAATTTATATTGGGTTAATGGATTCATCAAGTAATATCACAGATAATGAATATGATATGAGTTATGCTGGTGATGGTATTGTTATTTCACAAGAAAATAGTGACGTGTCAGAGGAATTAAATATGAATATAAAATATAATGATGGTTTTGAGAGAAATAAATCTATTATATTATCTGGTGATAATTCATATATTTCTGTGAGTGAAAGAGAAGATAATTACATAGATAATGTGGAATTATATACAAATAAATCAGGCGAGAGAATTATATTGAGTCAATTAGAATCACAAAATATTAATATAGAAGAATTTACCGTATCTAATTTTTCTTTATCTACGAATGAACCATATGTTTTATCAGCTACAGATTATATATCTGATACAAAAACAATAGAATCATATACATGGGAATTTGAGGATGGTGTTATTTTAAATGGAGAATCGATTAGTAGGGATTTTTCCATGGAGGAATATAATGTTGTGTTAACTGTTGAAAATGAATTTGGAAAAACACAATCAGATAGTTTTACAATTAATATTGAAGAACAATCAAATTTATTACAATCAAAACCAAGTATACAATTAGAATCAGGGGAGAAATTAGAATTATCAGGGGAAAATACGGTTTCATATAATGATGAAGATATTGTATCTTATTCATGGGATTTTGATGATGGTACAATAAAAGAGGGTAAACATGTATCACATTCCTATACAGAAGGTGGATTATATAATATAACATTAACATCGGAAGATTCATCTGGAAATGTTCATACAGATAATATTCAAATAAATGTATTATCGGATATTGAATCAGATATTGAAATTGCGGATAAAGAAGGATTTAAATATACGTTTGATGCGAGCGATAGTGTAATAGAAGATGATATGGATGATTTAACTTATCATTGGGATTTTGGAGATGGTAATACAGATAATACAACGAATCCAGTTATAAATCATACTTATGAAGATGCTAATACATATACCGTTTCATTAACAATTCGTAGTGAAAATAACAGTACATCAACATCAGAGATTGATGTTACAACATTAGTTTCATTAGAATTTAATGATTCAATGCCATATAGTGTTGTTTCTATTAATAATAATTATGAAGATGTTATTTTACCTAATCATGAACTTGGTGATGAATGGCCAGAGATTATCTTTATAGAAAATTCTAGATATGAATTTGTAAATCTACCATCTGATATTGAATTTATTGATGAAAATGATAATATTCTTCTCAGTCAAAGAGAATCAGCGAAATATGAAAATGATGATGAGGTTGATTGGGTTGATGAGAATAATACCGTCCGATTTACGGTTACAGAAGAATTAGGAAATGAATTGTTCGGTTATCAAACGTTTGAATAGTTATTTATCATCAGCATATAGATATCGAAGCATATCTCCGTATGCTGGTCTCGTTAATACTATTCCTGCTATAACACCAATTATCGTAAATATTGCGAAACCTTGTAATTCATTAAGTTCAAGGACTGCGAGTGGTCCAAGTGCTAGTATTGTTGTACCAGCAGCACCAAGAATAATACCTAGTGCTTTTTTAAATCGCCTATCAAATATTTTGCTACTTCTAGCTGGATTTTTCCCACCCATAACTTGGTCTGCAATAATAATAAGGTCATCTACGCCCGTACCGATAACAGCCACAAAACCAGCAATAACAGCAATATCGATAGGATAATTTAATAGTGCTGATATTGCAAGCAAAATAATAACTTCTGCAGATGCTGTTATCATCATTGGCGCAGCTATTTTTATTTTACCGTAACGTAACCCAATGCTTGTAGCAACCGTTAGTGTTGCTAATAATCCAATTATAACAGCAATAAATCTAAATTGGTCTCCTTGTTGTGCTGATACGAAACTAACTTCACCTGCTCCAATATCAAGTTGTGCAGGCATAACACCTGCTCGAAGATTTACAGCTAGATTTTGTGCTTCATTATAGCTACCTGTTTGAAGTATGAAATTAGGGTCATCAGACCAAGTTCCTGAAGACATGCTGCTTGCAAGACTTGGTGACATACCTGCAGAATATACAATTTCTCCATCAACAACTGTTAATAAACATGGTTGTGTATTTTCAGGGTCTGAATCATAAGTACATGTTGAACCACCACTACCTGCAACTCCTGATTCAACAGCTTTACTTTGGAAGTCATGTGCAGATTCAGGTGTAAGAACAACTGGAACGTGTGGAGGTTGTCCTTCATCTCCAGTATTTGCAGAACCAACAGTTCTGAAATCATCTGTCGTTAATACAGTTTCTTGTATATATTCACCATCATTATCTTTATCATAATACACATCAATATTAACTTCTCCACGTTCCTGAATGAGATTAATCGTATCTTCTCTATTAATATCTGGTATTTCAATAAGGATAAATTCTGTTCCATCTGATAATTCTACAACACGAACACTTCCACCAGATAATCCTGATTCATCTATTTTACTTTGTAATACGGAAATAGCATTATCTCTTGTTGTCGGTGTGACACCATCTCTTATAGATTCATATTCTAATTCATTTTTATCTAAAGAGTTTTGTAATATAGTTGTGTTAGCATCTTCTGATGTAACTTCAACATACATATCATTACTATCATCGTCTTCATCCATTTCTGTAATTCGCACATCTCTAGAATTTGCTTTTTCGAAATCTTCCGCTATTGATTCTTCTAATTCATTTATATCCTGTACCCCAATATCAACATTTTCTGCTGTTGCCCCAATTAATGGTGCTCGTATTCGCGTTCCACCAGCAAGTTCAATACTATATTTGAGACTTGTATATTTTTGGTCCCATGCCGGGTCATCATTAGTTGTTTCTGTAGCTTCTCCTATATTCACTCCCGGTATAGCAGGACTAAATATTATTGTTAAACTTAATATTGTTACGATTATGAGGAGATATATTCTCCAATATTGTTTTATTGATTGTTTCATATATAATCACCTTTTTTTGTCATGTAATATCTTAATATACTAACATTTAATAAATACGTTATAACAAGGTCTGCAGCTAATCCTACAGCGAGAACGAAACCCATATGAGCAAGAAGTTCTATTCGGAATAATGTTGCTACAACAGTCATCATAACCATTGCAGATAAACTTGTTATTGTCATTGTTACACCTGTTCTCATAGCCTCATGTATACTATCATTAAATGATATTTTATTTTCTTTTAATACATATGTATTCATAAGTATATCTGAATCAATACCGTATCCAATTAACATTAGTAAAGCACCAACAGTACCCATAGACAACGGAATACTAGCGATATTCATTGCTGCTGTAGCGATTGTTATATTGCTTACTGCACTAAGTATAACAATAAATGATGGTACAATAGACCTAAATAATATAAATACAAATGCACTCATTAATATAAATGATATTCCTAGTGCAGATAATGCCAATTTTTGAGAATCTCCGCCAAGTAATGGTGAAATTTGACTTAACTCACTTATACTCATATCTGGATTTTGTTCTATAATAGTTTCAATCTCTTCTGGACTCATAACTCCAGATGCAAATGTAACAATATATTCTCCTGTTCCCGGTACAGAAGAAATACTATCTTGTTGAGAATTAAATATAGAATCTATTTGTTCTTCAGGATTATCTATACTTCCAACATCAATTCTAACTTCTGTTCCTCCGATAAATGCTAAACCTCTATCAACAGGTAATCCTGTTAACATTGTCCAGAAAATAAGTATAGATACAGCTATTAATAATAATAATATTGGTATCAATAGCAATTGTTTATTCGAATATTTATCATAATCTATTTTTGGTGGTTTATAATATGACACGGTTTATAAGTTATATACGTTTTTATGTTTGATAAGTTTAACCCTAAATTTTATCAAATAACGATTCTTAATATTGAATTGATTTACACCAGTATTTTTTTAATACTAAACGTATATTATATTGTATGGTTAACTATAAAAAGAAATTTAGTCCAGTTATAAAATCAGTATCACCGTTTTTGTTTGCTATTATAACAACAATATTATTTTTAATACCTGCGTATGTATTAATAGGTTTTGAACCAACAAACATATATGAAATTCTATTTTTGTCATCTTCGGAAATTTTTTCATTAGGTTTAGGTGCTATTATATTTATGTATATTGCTAAAGATTTTAGTATTATATCTTCAAAATTAGATAAATTTTCTTATAATTATTTTAAAATAATCCACTGGGATAATTTAAACTTGAAAGATTATTTTGTTTGGGTTATATTTGGTACATCTATATTGCTAGGTATTAATTTTATAATCAATATTACCACGGCGGCGATTGGAATTGAAGCAGCTGAAAATGCATTATTTGGTGTTGCAGAAGATAATCCTGCATACATTCTTTACTTTATACCAATAATGTTATTCCTTGTAGCTCCCGTGGAAGAATTATTTTTCAGAGGTATTTTACAAAGTGTATTGCGAGAATCGTATAATATGAATATAGGTTTATTTATCGCAAGTTTAGTATTTGGTTTAATTCATATCCCTGCGGCTGGAGGAATAAGTATGGGAGCATTAGTATATGTTATCACAACATTTTCACTCGGATATGTATTAGGTTATATATATGAAATTAAAAAATCATTATTAATTCCTATTGTTATTCACGGCATTTATAATTCAATTTTATTAATTGGATTTTATCATATGCAGATTAACATGTAAAAATTTTAACCAAAAACTTTTTATTATTTGGTGCCTTATACATGTGTATGGATAATCTTAAACGATTTATAGAACAATTAAATAAAATGGCACAGGAATATGAACAAGCATCTCGTGAAATAGAACAAAACAACCCATTAGCTGATAATTTCATTGATTTTGAAAATTTCTTTGAAGGTGAATTAAACGTAAATAATTCCGTTCATGAATTATTATATGATATTTCTGAAGAGAATGGAAATGTTGTTGTTGTTTTGGACCTCCCCGGTTTTACTGAAGACCAAATTTCAATCCAAGCAGATGAACGACAAATTCGTATTAATGCTGAGGCAACAGATGATATGCGTCGGGAATCTGTATCACACACATTTTCACTACCTAGTGAAGTTGTTCCATCTGAATCAAAAGCTACATTTGAGAATGGTGTTTTAGAAGTTACATTACCACTAGTAGATGATGATAATGATGATTCTACAAAAATTGATATTTCGTAAAATATAATAATCAAAATTTTTTATATTTTTTAATCGAAATAATAGTGAAATCTAAAACATATGATTGGGGAAATATTTAATATACATATAATATGATATTTATATAGAAGAATATAATATTTATGAGTAAAAATAATAATTCTGGTATACCACGTCCGTATTCGAACAAAAAACTCCCAACACCAAAATATATTATTAGTGAATTTATAAATCCATTAAATATTGGTACATTTTTACTAATTATATCGTTGTTATTTTCTGTATTAGTAATAGGTTTATTACATTATACAAATGAATCATTTAATAATATAATAATGGTTATAAGCGGCACAATTATTTTTATTGGATTAATATTAAGTTTATTAAAACAAAAAGATAATAATATTAAAGATGTCCCATCTATAACTGATGTATCTAAGACAATAGATTATGTTCGTGCTGCTTCAAGATTAACTGTTTTAACTATTTTTAGTGGAATTCTTACGACTGTATTTATAATAATATCTCATGTAAGTGATGCATTTTACTTTATTGATGATTCGACAAGAGTAACGATAGTACTGCTTATCGGATTATCATTTACGTTTTCTTATATAATGGTTAAGACATTATGTTCTTATACATCTATTTATAAAAATACATCTCTTTCATCACCCGTAGAAATTTCATCATTACCAGAATTAATAACGGTTATTGGATTTGTTATTCCACCTTTACTTGTTATATTTACAGGATTAGTATATAACGGACCTCCTATTGTAGATGTGCCATTTTCATTATCTTTAATAGATACAATTGCTATATTAACAGCTTTCCAAATATTGTATATTTCTTTAACAAGTCGAATATAAATATTAAATTTTCAAAAATTCATATATCCGTAACGATTATATACTTTCATTTACATAATAATATGTATGAATATAAATAGAAGAAAATTCATAGTTTCATCAATTGGTACGGGCGGTGTTGCACTTGCAGGTTGTATAGAACCGGGTGAAAGCGTATCAGAATTACCAAGACCGATTCGTGGTGATGAGGATGCTCCATTAACTTTACATGTTTTTGACGATTTTGCTTGCCCTGTTTGTCAGGATTTTATACTTAATCATTATCCGAGTATTGTAGAAGAGTATATCGAAGAAGGGTTAGTTAATTTCCATCATTACGATTGGCCAATTCCTGTACATCCACGTTGGTCTTCTGAAATGGCAAATACAGCAAGAAGCGTTCAAGATAAAGAAGGAAATGAAACGTTCTTTGAATTTAAAACATTATTATATGAAAACCAAGATAATATAAGTGTAGATGTCATGAGTCAATTGTTAGACCAATTGGGTGTAGATAATAATAGTGAAATTCTAGAAGATGGTTCAAACTCTGTATATCAACCAGTTATTGATGCAGATAGAGATGAAGGAACGCAGCGTGGCGTTGGTGGAACTCCGACAGTATTTATTGCTGGTGAAGGATTTGATGAACCAGAACAATTACCTGATTATACATATGATACAATATCTGAAGTTCTAGATTCACAATTAGAATAATTTACGTATCCCATTCATCTTTATCTAGAACGCGTATTTGGTCTCCTCGTACTTCAACAGGAATAGGTACAGTTGCATCATATAATTCAACAGTTACTCTTTCACTCGATTGAGATACTTTTGTAACTTTAGCTTTGTCGCCTTGAAATGGTCCTCCTGTTAATTCTACGACAGAATCTTCTGAAATTCCTTGAACATCGCTTGTGGGCGTAAGAAATTGTTCTATTTCAGACATGCTTGATTCTTTTTCAAGTACTTTTCTAGCATGTGGAACTTCTTCTATAGCTAATTTAACAGCATTGATATCTTTTGCTTCGACTATAATATAACTTGTCATTGTTTCAGGAGATAATACAGCGTATATATCCCCTGATGCATCATTTGCAATCATTTCTCCACACGTTTCTTCGTGACTTGCCGTTGTTTTTACAGCATATAATCCCATATTATTATAATTGTATTTATACAATATGAATGGTTCGCCTTTTTAATTTTTTATATGACTATATTCATTTTCAAGTAATTGTTTGGTTTTATTATTAGCGCAAGAGATAGCTTCATTAAATTTTGATTCTGTGTGAGAATATAATGGATTTTTACTTTCATTATAATCATTTCCATTCCATTCTACGTTGAATATTTGTATAGTCCATTCTATATTGTTTTTATCTTTAAATGGAGTTACAAGTATATGAATACCTTTATTATTTTTATTTCTAAATTTCCATTTGTATTCATTTATGTTTTTATCATCCTCAATAGATAGTTTCGACTGCACACTATCTGGTGTCGTATTGGTAACTATTGGCAGTCGAATAGACATTGTTATATAGAATTTTAGTATAACAGGTTAAAAGCTTTTCCTTATTTATAAATTTTAAATATCATTAAGTAAAATATCTCGGGCTTTTTGAGCTTTTTTAAATTCTTCTTTTGAACCACCTACATCAGGATGTACTTCTTTAACTTTATTTCTAAATGCATTTTTAACATCAGATTTTGTTACCGGCTTTGAAACATTTAATATATTTTGTGCTTCTTTCTGCGTCATGCCATCGGATTTTGTTTTATTTCGTTTATTTGTTTTATTTCGTTTATTTGTTTTATTTCGTTTATTTGTTTTATTAATTTGACAAAAATTACAATAAATATCTCCATTTTTAAACATTGTTACATTATCAATTTTTTTTCTTTTCCCACACGAATCACAAAACCGCGTGGAAAAGAATTCGTTTGCTTGTTTAATTCTTTTGTTTCCTTTTTCATAATATATTTTATATTTAACTTTATCAACAAATGTAAGTTCTGAATAAAATAAAGCTGCTTGACTCATTGCTTCTGCCCCTTCTTTCAAACTAATTTTTTCTTCATTATTTAAAAGATATTCATATTTTTTCTGTGATTTTTTAAACCAATAAAAAGAACGTATCATTTTTTGGTCTTGTAATTTATCCATGCCATTTTCTAAATAGATTGATGCTTTATACCAATCTGTAGATAAATCTGAATATTCATTAATATAAAATTTAGGTTCTGATAAATACTTTCTTGACCTCCAATATAAACTTAAACTATAAGTTAATAAAATTAAAATAATAAATAAATTATAAATTGATGTTAATAAATACAATAACAAATAAGGAATTAAACTTATAGATATTATATAAAATAATCTTCGAATAGATATTGTTAACGTTTTTTCTTCTAAATGTTTTTTATCTGGTTGAATAAATAAATAATTAGATAATGATATTACTGTAAAAGATATAAATATACATGTAGATATAATTAAATTAGAGGTAATATAATTATAATAATAAAATGATAAAATTAATCCTAATATATTAGATTCTAAAAATAAATAATTAAAATTTTGATTTGGTGTAAATATTCTTCGAATATGGTAATATAAATCAAATATTATTGGCGAAGAATCTATATCTTCAGACATATGTAATATTTATTTTACTATACTATATTATTAATGTGTATAATATTATTAAGGTGAATTCTCAAGTTTAGAAATTCTTGATATTAATTCATCTTTACTCTCCGAATCAATAAGTGCTATTTCAAGAACTTCTGTAATATGAGAAACAGGTATAATTTCAATATTATCTTTATATTCTTCCTCAATCATAACATCATCTTCATTAGATTTCGGTATAATAACAGTATCTAATCCATATTTTGCAGCAGCTTCTATTTTATGGGTAACTCCCCCAACCGGTAATACATCACCTTTAACACTTAAACTACCAGTCATTGCAACATTTTGTTTTACAGGAATATTTTCCATAGCACTAAGTACGGCTGTAGCAACAGTAATACTTGCACTATCCCCATCAACACCCTCATGTGTTTGAACAAATTGAATATGAATATCTTTTGAAGTGAAATCAACATTTCCAACAGATTTAATAATTGCACTTACATTATCTACAGCTTCACGAGCAATTTCTTGAAGTTTCCCTGTAGCAATAATCTCACCTTTTTCATTATGTTGAGATGGCGTAACTTTACTCATGACTGGTAATACAATACCTGAATCATTCCCCATTACGGCTAATCCATTTACACGACCTTTTTCTGATTCTTTTTCAATACCTGTATCATATGATTTTTTTGTTTCTATCATCTTATCTACATATTGTGTTTCAATACTTTGAGATACGTCTTTAGCTTCAATTACTTCATTTCTTGTAATATAATCTAATTCTTTTTCTCTTCCAATATCTCCTGCCGTTCTTACAAGACCACCTAGATTTCTTAATTTAAGTGTTATTTTTCCTTTTTTACCTGCTTTTCTTTTTGCTTCTAATACAACTTCTTTTATAGCATCTTTTGTAAAATGAGGTATATTACCATCTCTTTCTACTTCTTGAGCAACAAAACGAGCATATTTTCTTCTAATTTCAGGTGTATCATCTATATTATCATCCATATATACTTCATAACCATACCCTCTAATCCTATCTCTAAGAGCAGGGTGCATATTTTCAATAGCATCCATATTTCCTGCTGCAACCATAATGAAATTTGTTGGTACAGGTTCTGTTTGGACCATAGCACCTGAAGACCTTTCTGATTGTCCTGTTATAGAAAATTCTCCATCTTGTATTGCTGTCATTAACTTTTGTTGAGAACGAACATCTAAAGTATTAATTTCATCAATAAATAAAACACCATTATCTGCTTTGTGTATTGCACCTGCTTCGACACGATTATGTGTTGGTGTTTCCATCCCTCCAGATTGGAATGGGTCATGTCTAACATCTCCAAGTAATGCGCCTGCATGTGCACCTGTAGCATCTTCAAACGGAGCTTCTTCACGTTCTGAATTATCTATAAGTAAATTAGGTATATCAGATTCAATTCCTTTTTTAATATATCTGAAAACAATATATATTACACCAGCAGCAATAATTCCAAATATTATCTGTCCATTTATTATCGAATATAATAAAACACCAAATATTAATATATACATTATTATGGAATGCATACGTACTTTTTTATTAACTTCTTCTTGGTGAGCTTCAATAATCGATTCACCTTTCCCTGCTGGAACTGTTCTTACGCGAGGTTCATTTTTATCTTTATCATTATCATATATTAAAACATCTCGTAATTTTTCTTTAGGCATTATTTCTGTCATTGCCTTAGATAACATAGATTTCCCTGTCCCCGGCGAACCAATCATCATGACGTGTCGATGTTGTTTTGCTGCTTTTTTAATAATCTTTCTTGCTCTATCTTGTCCAATAACTTGGTCAATTAATTTATCAGGAACAGATATATCTTCACTAGTTTCAATATCTAATCCTCCGATTAAATTATCAATTTCATCTTCATTTATAGAATTATTCTGTTTTTCTATATCATTTGTAGTATCTTCCGTTATATAATTACTAGTAGATTCTTTTTGCGTCTCATCCATTTATAATATTATATTATAATTACTACTTATTAATACTTTATGAATTACGTAAATATTATAGCGTTTGGATATAAACATTATTTATGGAACCAAATACACCCCAATGTCCAATATGTGATTCATATATGTATAAACGCCATTGTAAATATATTTGTCCGTCTCACGGTGTCATCTTGGATTGTTCAGACCCTTTTTGGTAATGATTATATTGTATAATATCTTGCATTCGTTCTGAATTTATATCTTTACCAAAACATTCAATTTTATCATCTTTATTAAAAACAACATATATATCTTTACCAATTATATCATCTTTTGTATATTTTTTATCCGGTGTCAAATTAAGTAAATAATTTTGTAACCAACCAAAATTATCAACATGTACTTTTTCAACGGTATCATATTGATTATATAATTTAATTCTAATGAAAGTCGTCGTTCCATCATTAAAAATATCTAAATCATTCCACATATCTATAATCTTTGCACGTTTAACAGAATATATATCCATATTCATATACATATGTTATTTGTGAATTAGATGGTTTAATAATTTCGATTTATCTTTCATTATTTTGCGTTTCATATTTTGTATGCATATTTGATAGTGTAAAGTATGAAACAATACATAAAGATATAATTAATAACAAAGCAATTAAACTATTTGACTTATTAGCGATATAGATAGGAATCATAGCTAATGGTGTTAAAGAATATAATAAAGTAAATAAACCTGTATAATATAAAAATAAATTTACAGTTGTTTTTTTATTATAATCAATAAATTGCAAAAAAGTATAATCAAATTCTTTTAATTTATTTTTTACATCTTGTTCGATATCAAAACCACCTTTATATTGGACTTTTATTTCCTTATCTATTATTGCAGAATATTCTTCTTGAGATATAGGTTGACGACCAATAATATATTCAACTAAAGAAGAAAACATAATATTATCACCATTTTTATTTTTTGAAAAATTTATATATTGTATTTCATTACAAAAAGGAATCTCAAAACCTACTTTAATATATTTATTTTTATCAATTAATTCGACAATTCTAGCTTTTCCATATGATTGTGCTTTTCGTAATAAATATAAATCTTTATATTCATTATTTTTTATATCGCTATTATTAATATCCCATAAATCAATATTCGAATTATGCATCTTTTTAAGTTGTGGTATAGCCTTATACGATGTATTATTATATCTTTTGATATGAATAGGTATATTTTTATTTTTTAATTTATGTAAATTCTGCACATGAATATTAAAATGAAATAATAATTCTGAAAGTAAGATATAGTCTGTATCTATATATTCATTCGAATCTATAAAAGCATCTATTAAAATATCTATTGTTAATAACTCGGATATTTTATCATGCTTTAATTTTAATTGAATAGTTGGAATATCATGAGATAACAAATATTTTATATCTGGTGCATTTATAGATACAATCTTGGCATTTGTAATAATATTATTATTTATTTCAACAGGTTTATCTATAGGATTAAATTCCGTAAGTTTTGTAACGGTTTTTTCAGATAATTTATTATGTTCTTTCTTTGTCTGTTCAACAGTCATAGGAATTATAATTATATTTATTTTTAAACCTTTTTATTGTATCGGTATATTAATAATGAATATTTGACATTGAATTTTTTATTTTCCAACCAGCTACCGTATATATTATATCTATTTTTTCACCGATAACTTTTGTATATTCATCTTGATTCGGTACATAACCTATATTCTCTTTACAAAAATCCCAATAAGTATATGATTTGTTTTGTTTAGGTCCAATTGTACTATCAAATAACGTATGAATATTAACTTTATTTTTAAATTTATGTTTCAATGATAAATTAGCTTTTTTGTCTAATGGTAATTTTTGTGAAAATGTTCCTTTATGTGCTAATTTAAAATCTATATTTACGTAGTTATCAATGGTATTTATATTTTCAACAGTTGCATATCCTAATTTTTTATTATAAACGTGGTTATATATCATATCTATGAATAAAGATTCTATATTTTCATGATATAAATCTTTTTTATTACTATTTATTAAATATTCATAATTCGCTGGTTTTCTGTTATTATTAACAGGTTTTAATGTATCTGTATAAAAACATATATTTTTACCTATTATATCAGAAATAAAATCCCACTCAACATCAGCTAATGATAATAAATTACCCAATAATTTATTTTCTTCATTTTTAAATGGCGGTAAAATAAAAGGGTCAATTCGAAAATCTTTATTTATATTACTATATCCTGTATCAAATTTAACAGTTACGGTTGGAGGGTGTTCTATATCAGAATCAACAGTTTTAATAGATTTTATATTTTTAAAGGTTTCTGTTGATAATTTAATAGATTTTATTTTAAGTTTTATAATATCTTTACGTGGGTTATTAATAGAAATATTTTGTATATTATTTTTTGTATCTCTGTTGTACTTTTTCATTATATTATAAATTTTTGTAGAAATTATTTTAACGTTTTGGTATATTATTCTTCTATTAACTGTACAGTTAATTCTTCATCTTCATTTTCAGATATTGTAATAGATTCTGATTGAGAGTCATATCCTTCTGCTGTTACATCAATATCATATGTTATATCTTCACCATCACCTAATTCAGGTATATCAACGTAGGTTATATCAGAATCAATTCTCGTTTTATCCTCAATATCTTCACTAGTAATATCTATTGTGCTCGTAACGGGGTCACCTGATTCATCATCTAATATATTAATAGTTAATAATGGACTTTCAAAATTATAACTAATTGTTTTGTCTTCATCACCTATTGAAATTATTTCTGTGTTTGAACCTTCTAATCTATCAGGATTAACATCAATTTCATAATCTCCTTTAATCAAATTATCAAAAGTAACAGATGTTCCTGTTTTTGTTTCTCCATTTACGGTGATATCAGAATTTTCAGATGTATCAACAGTTAAATCAACTTCTGGTAATTCTTGAAGCATTATTTCAACAATTTTATTATCCTCATTAATCTCAATATTTTGCGTTTCTGCATAATATTTATCATCATCAATATTAAGTGTATATTCACCATTAATTAATTCGAACTGTGTTACATCACCTGTTTTTATTTCATCATTTATTTCGACAGTTGGTTTTATTTCTTCATCATTTAAGATTTCAACAACAAATATACTTGTATTTACTTCCATATGCTCTTGATTCTCATCTAGTGCAGTATAGAAAACGTCAATTTCCATATTTTCTTCATCAAAATTATAACCTTCTAATGTAGCAAACTCACCATAAAGATGGTTTTCTGATTCAGGTATTACACTATTTGTGTTTATAGTTTCATCACCCTCTTCATTTTCTTCCGTGTTATATCCTTCGATGTCAAAACTATATAATTTTTGTTCAGATTCGATTATATTAACCGTTATATCTTCTTGAATTGTATTTTCATATTCTGGAACATCTGATATAGTATCTCCAACATTTATTACTTCATCATTACTATGTATATTTAAAGTATCCGAATTAGATTCTATGTTTATTAAATTATTTGATTGTATTTTTGGATATTCTTCTGTCACTTCCCATGTATTTTTGAAATCAAATAAAACCATGTTATTTAGTGCATTTGAAGATTGCATTTGTTCAGGTTCTAGAGTATATATTGAATCATCATCAATCACATCACTATCATCTCCGAACGAATTATAATTATTATTTAATTCTTCGTATATATTATTTGTAGAGCCTGTGTTTAGACCAATTACTGTACCAATGGTATCATTAGATTTTTCACCAATTATATTAGAAGTTGTATATGATGTATTAATTGATGATTCTATTCTTTGTATACCAATTAGACCACCTGAATTTTCTTGACCATCTATATTAGCTAAACTATAAGATGTGTCTATGTCTGCTGAAAATGAATTACCTATTAAGCCACCTACATTTTTTACACCGTGTATTTTTTTATTTTGGGGTGTTTGTACAGCACTTTTTTCTATTTGTGTTCCGCTACTTGCATAGCCTGTTATACCACCTACATTTTCAACACCATTTATTGATATGAGATTCCGATTATTAGATATACTAGAATCAGACATATATCCACTTAATCCACCTACATATGTATTTCCTATTATCGAACCTCCAATAGATACATTATTAATTATTCCTCTATTTAATTCTCCTGTAATACCTCCTACATAATTATTACCTTTAACGTATTGACCACTAATACTAAGATTATGGATTGAACCTCCATCAATTTCCGTGAATATTCCAACATTATTTTCATATGGTCGATTAATATGTATATTACTTATTTCATGACCATTTCCATCTATTACAGGTGCAAAATTATCACTATCAATAGGTCTAAATCCATTGTATTCATCAGATTCATAGTCAATATACACAGTATCTTCTTCAGAATAATTATTATTATTTATTAATTCATCACTAAATATAATTTCACCAGTATTATATGATATTGTATATTGAGAATTTGAAATTACATCACCATCAATTCTTATTTCTTCTGTATTTTCAACGATAGAATTATGAATTGTCTCATATTCTGATTTATTATTATTACCTAATCTTTCATCTTCAATATCTCCAACATAATTCCATAATTGAGTTTGTGCTGCATTAATATCATTTCCGAGAATATATGATGCTGTTGGTTCAGCTTCAATAGCTTGCAATTCAGAAATTGTTGTTATTACGTATGGCGAATCTGAACTTCCGTCACCATCCATATTTTCTAATATTAATTCAAATCCTTCTGGTTCCGTAATATCTTCATCTGTTGGAGAATCAGGTTCAATTTCTGTATTAAAATCTTGTTCTGAATCTTCATTTGATAATTCTTCTTCATCAGATAAATCTTCTTCGTCTGAATCTGATATTTCAGACAATCGAATATCTACAACTGAATTATTATCAACGTATTCTGTCTCTGTAACAGAATCATACCCATCTTTTTCAACGGTAATATCATATTCATTTTCTTGTATTCTAAATTGTGCTGATGAACCATCCTCTCCTGTTGATTTAGATATAGCATTATTAATTTCAACATTCGCATCTGTTATTCTTTCACTTGTATGTCTATCAAATACATTTACGTTTAATTGATATGTTTCAACATCATCTTCTTGTTCTAAAACTGTTATATTAACAGAATCTGAACCTTCTCTATTAGTATCTTCAGATATACCTGTAACGGTAACATTATATTCACCTGATTCTTGGAACCAATGACCGATTTCTTCTCCTTGTTTATTAGAATCATCATCTAAATACCAATTAAATGATTCAACATTTTGGTCTGAAATTTCCGTAACATTAAATTGTAATTCTTCTAGAACTTCAACTTCTTTTTTATCTGATTGTGCTTCAATAACAACTTCATCAGGCTCTATAACACGTATATCTTTTTCTGTATAGTAATTTGTGTTATTTAATTCTACTTTTGCAGATATTGTATGCGTATTATTTGCATTAAATGATTGTTCTATTGTAGATATATCTCTTTGTACAAGATTATCATCTATACGCCATTCTATGGATTCGAATTCATTAACATTACTCGAAGATGCTGATAATTCAAATTCATATTCTAAATTATCAATATATGTTTGTGAATCTGAATTTATAGATATAGATTCTTCATCTGGATTATAACTATACGTATCATATAAGTTTCCATCAGAATATGAATTTATAATTATATCATCATTTATTTCTGTTTTATCAAGTGTTATTTGATTATTTTGGTCCCACTGGTAATCTGTATCATCAACTAAAATCTCAATTCTTTCCATTTCAACATCATCATCTAATGTTAAAACAATGCTGTCATCGGTTTCTAATATGTCTACTGCCGTGTTTGCTGTAATTGTATCTGGCGATTCACCAATAAATGGAATTCCTATATATCCTATTGCTAAAAATATAGCTATTAAACCAATAATAAAAGTCGTCATTATTATAACGTTATTTCTTTTTATATCAATATCTGTCATTACATATTAATGAATATATAATGTTAAATATTTAAGGTATATATAGTGATTGTTAATTTGAACATTCTGAAACGATTTCTTGAGCTGTTTTTCCTTCATGTATAATATCTGTATCTGATTTTTTTAAATCTGTAGAGGAATGAATTGTATTATTATCTTCAAAATCAATTGTCGTTGAAGATTTCTCCGAATTTAAACCTGTGATACATAATCCCGAATTAGCTGTAGAACCCATTTCATTATTAATTATATCAGATTCCAATGTTATATTGCTCGAATTTTTATCATTATTTATTGATATTTCCATATTATCCGTATTTATATAAGCTGTAATATGATAATTTTCATTTATATTTAATTTTATTGTATCTGTATTTAATATTGTTTTTTCATCTTCTAAGTCATCTATGTCTTCTAAGTCATCTATGTCTTCTAAGTCATCTATGTCTTCTAAGTCATCTATGTCTTCTAAGTCATCTATGGATGATAATGTTTCTGTATTATCAATATAATTTACACTCGTTATCATAGATAAACCTATGATTAAACTTAGCGTAATAGTTAAAGTCCATAATATAATACTGACTTTCGTATAATTCTCCATAATATTTATATATTTGGAGAGGGTAAATTAATTACTAAAGTTAAATCTTTCGTTATTTTAGATATGCAAAATATTAATATACTTTTATAATAAACATATTATATGGCAAAATATTCCACAGGCTCTTCTAATACACGAACAGAAATAGATGAAGATACTACATGTGAATTATGTAGTTCGAAAAATTCATTATCTAAAACAGACATATCTGGTACTTCAGTTATTGTATGTAAAAAATGCAAAAGTAAACATGGTACAGATAAAAAGAAGAAAAAATCAAATAATAAAGAAAGCTGGCAAAAATATTCAACAACATCAGAACCAGATAATGAGTGGGTTGAAAAAACAAGAGCAGATTATGGAAATGTAAAGACACCATATTTAGTTAATAAATATAATACAGTGTTAGAAAAAACATTATCTAATAAAAACATTACCGTTGAACAATTATCTAATAAACTAAATATATCTACGGACATAATTGAAGCAATTTTAAATTCAAATGCTATTCAAGAAAATGTAACGGAAGAACAAATTTTAAAAATTGAAGAAGAGTTAAATATAAAATTACAGGAATAATTGTAGAAAAATTTATACATTTAATTCATATTAATATAATATATGAAAGAACTTGAAGAACTAGAAGAATATTTTCAATCCAACGGCGTAAAAGATGAAGAATTAATCTTATGTGGTAATTATATTAAAATATATGTTAGAGAACTTTGTTTTGAACATTCTATAAATATAACAAAAAAAGAATTAAATAAAAGTTGTAAATATTTATGTCGTTCATTACTAGATTTAATAGTAACATATGAAGAAACAGCTAATCTTAATATTAAAAAACAATTAAGAGATGTTATTAATGATTTTGAATCTGTTGATGAAAAGGCTATTGGTAATTTATTACCTATATTAAATAATGCAAAAAATTTTGAAGAAACAAATACAAGAATAATAACAGAATTATATTCTATTTTTCTTCCAGAAGATTTTGACTTGTCTGAAGCTCCAGACTTTATGGGTAGTAAATGAGAATACGCTAACTTTGATTGAGGTCAGATATGAACCCGAAGATTTAACTAAAAAGACAAATTATTGTATAATACGCGAAATAATAGTGAATTTAAAGCTTCATAAGCTAGCATTAATCAATCCTTATTATTTCCTTTTATATAGAACGAGAGATGGTCCGAACTCGTGTGGAGATTTCTGAAATGCAAGTCCTGTCATAAAATCAGGAAGCCTGACATGAGATAATTCACATGTTAATCATCATTTTCGTCATCTACATTAATAGTATCTGAAATTTTATATTCACCAACCATTCTACTATCTCCATTCTTCATATCTGCAATTATTCGTATATCTGGAACTTGCGTATCAAAATCTTCATTAGATGTAAGGATTATAGAATCATTTGTTTGACCACTAATATAAAATGTATCTTTTCTTGTTTCAATTCTTATATCTTCAATTATATCTGAAACATCTTCTTGTATTGATATTTTAATATTATCATCTGTTGTTTGTGAAATATCTAAAAATGAATAATATGCATCTGAATATATATTATCATTAGAAGTTAATTCATCCGGTAATACAATAGATTCAACATTTTTATTAATATTACTTATATTAATATTTGCTGTATATTCTTTATCTTCCATATGCACGTCAGATGTAATATTAATAGATTTTATATTATATGAATCATCAATCGTGAGTATATATTCTGTTTGTGATGTTGATGTAAATATAAAATTATGTTCAAATATATCAATATTATCATTTATAGAATTTTCTAATATATTAAGCGATTTATCATTATTATGTAATAATTTGAAAGTATATTCTTCGTAATCTTCATCATATGTCATATTATAATCATTGATATTATTTTCATCAATAATTTGTATATCTTCAAAAATTTGTGTATTTTCTACATCAGAAATAATATCCCATGATTCACCTTCTGATAAATATTGCGTATTTTGAAAATTATATATTTCGTATGTATATGATTCATTATCTATTTTAATCATTGTATTTGTATATGAATCGTTTAAACTATTACTATGAATTTCATATGTATCCATATCTATATCACTATTAGATGAATTATTAGGAATTAATGAAATATTTTTATTAAATTCATATGCGTCAATATTATTAGTTTGCTCATTTACATTATGAGCTACTTCACTTTTAGTTAAATTATCATCTTCAATTATATCAGGTTCATTTTCTGAAGAATAATTAGATATTATTAATATTGTACTTG
>LKMJ01000155.1_pt1 | contig 44368 bp, 47 predicted proteins | sample 643391 | NCBI WGS metagenome assembly LKMJ01 (sample SAMN04112250, study PRJNA286221) | soda lake metagenome | biome: soda lake; feature: Kulunda Steppe; material: water; isolation source: sample PL-Br10 brine of Picturesque Lake | place: Russia: Kulunda steppe | collected 2010-07 | reverse complement strand
TGCTATATAGAATTGCGGATATATCGCCACCCCTTCTATTTTGCTTTGTTGAAGCCTCTATTGGGCGATTATAGTGTTTTAGCGGGTTTTCGATAACTGCTGCGCTATTCGATCTGGGTCTGTATCGTGTATATTTCCCGGTTTTGAGGCTTTATTATACTGTTTTCTCCTTTTAGATGTAGGTATTGATGCCTCTGTTCAATATTTCGAGATCAGTAAGGCATTATACCGGGTAGATCACTACCCGGCCTTTTTCAGACCATGAAGTTAGCCTTGGTGTTGATCCATGCAACGAGCCTCCCGATGCACCGGAATTCTCGGTTAACCCGATATACACGCCCAACGTGTATTGGTGCGTTGTCCTTCGACAACAGCTCTTTCGAGCCTTCGGTTCGGCAATTCCCTGTTTATTTTAGGATTATAAAATGGTAACGGAATATAGTGTTGTTTTCCTGTTTATCGATTCAGCTCGATTTCTATGATCTCGAAATCGTCATCAAGTAAATTTCTTGCCACCTCTAGGGGAGTCTCGTTTCTTATGATTGGGTGGGGTTTCCACCCTTCTCCATTTGTATTCGGTGTGAATGTGTTGATCGTAGGAGCTGAATTTCTGTTTGCTGAGACGTATGCTACGTATGTGGCGAATTCTATTGCGTCCCTCTTTTTCTCAAAAGATACTACCTCAGATTTGCTTTGTTGATCTTCTGCTGACTGCGGTTCTATGAAAATGCTGTAGCAATTGGCTTTGTCTTCTGAAATTTCGTCACGGGTGAAGGTTGAGAGTCCGTTGTATATTTTTGTTCTTGGAGTCACCCATATTGTTTCGCCACCACCTTTTATCTCGATTATGCTGTTCTCCCTGTTCTCAATTAGGCTGTACCCTTTTGGCAGAGCTATCTTCCCATTTTCTGTAGTGAAATTATTTTTGTTTTCGGTTGGTTGGGGACTATCTTGATTCGGCATGGTCGTGTGTATATTATTTGGAGGGAAATGTTTTGGCTCAATTTCCGTCCTGTGTTAGGTTTTATTTTTGAATCTGTTATTCTATATTATACCTGTTTCAATCGTTCATACGTAATATATGGCTATATTATTACGCCCGGCGTAATAATCAGTAGTTTTATTGTATGTTGGTTATACTGATATTGTATGGCAACTGAAGATCGTGCTGCCAAGGTAGAAGAGTTGCTTCAATCAGTAGTTCACAAAATCGGTGATGGAGATCCTGGTGATGTCGCTCTCCTTCCATTCAGTGTGTCCGAGCTGCTTTCTCCGGGTATCGGCACACAATCAGGAGAGGCTAGCGATTTCGTTGAAGCAGGGTTTCACCAATATTATGATAGTACAGATGCCGATGATATGAAGCGTGAGATGGAGCGTATTGCTACTATAGCTGATGAGGAATATGATGATATTGTATATAAGGGTGATCTGTTGTATCGCACACCTCTGTCGTTTGCTTACTTATTAACAAACCAGCAGTGGGATAGTGTGTTTGGTGAAAGTCCAGAATACTTGGATTCTTGGGATGCTATATGGAAATTCTTCAGTGATCAGATCATAGCTAAATCTGATCGTTCTCTTAATGGTGAGGGTCTGATAGCTCCAACTACTGCATCGAAAGTTCAAGATAGGATGGAACACACGTCGAAAGTCCCATTGGTGCTCACTGGCAGTCCATCTGATGAGCTCTGTTCGTTGGGGTTACTCACTGAACAGCAATCTCAGGCGTATTCGCTTAGAGAATTCGGGTATAAGAATCGAGAAGTTGCTAATCTTATGGGCGTTGATACTGGTACTGCTTCTTCTCATATTAATAGGGCCGAGAGGAAGATGGAAGTTGTTCGGCAAGGCTCAATGATTGACAGTAGATTTGAACGTTATAATTCTCGCGATGTCCCACACCCAGAACGTGTTGGCCTGTCATATACTACACCATCTGGCCAGGAGGCGACAGTGCTTGGCGTCGGTATGGATGATGCTTACGAGACGGTTTATGTAGTCGAATATGAGAATGGAAATGTCGAAATAGAGACCTCAATGACCGTAGATAGTTGGGCTCAATATAATTCTGAGTAGTTCTTCGAATTTTCATTGCTGTTTATTTTACTATTTTTGACCGTTTGGGATAGCCCAAACGTTATTTATATGGGTTAGATTGACTGCTGTATGGAAGAATTTGATCAACAGGCTTCCGTTATTGCCAGCATGACTCCTTTGAGTCCACAAGAGGCCAGAGCTGCGATTGTTCTGTCTCAAGGTGGTGGGACCGATGAATTGAAAGATGCTCTTGGTAGAGAGTCTGCGGGTGGTGCGCGTAATGCTCGTGCTTCAGTTAAGCAAAAAACACAACAGTCGCAGATCTTGTCTACCTTTGATGTAGATGAGATAGCCGACCATATCCGATCAGAGGTTCCTGCTGTCCCTTCCTATGGATTGCGTGGCGTTGAAGCTTATATTGGTGATCTCGCTGCTGGTAAGTCGGTACTGTTCAATGCGCATATCGACGAGTTGTTGGATAATGATACTCCTCTTGCTGTGATCTGTCTTGATATAGACGGATTTTCTGGATGTGATGATTTGCATGATTTCCATCCAGGGCGTAAATTGTCTCCCGATGAGGATGATGTGTCACTACCAGAAGAAGGCACTCTTGATGTGTGGGATGCCGATGTTCCTAGGGGCGATAATGTGATGCATGAGAACCTGTTCACGTCCCTAATGTCTGAATTAAAAAGCGCATCTGAACATCTTGATTACCATATTGTGCTGTTCGTTGATGAAGGGAATACTTTCATCCCCGAGGGTTATCGATTGAGCGGTAGACTGCCCGAAAACGTCTCTGTGAGAGCTTCATATTGTAAGGCTGATGGTTCATTCAGGATGGCATGTAATTATCGAGGCGATACTAGGTATCATGTGTTCAGATCCAGCACGATGGGCGAAGATCTGAAACGAGGGTTGAACCTCTCTGATATGGAGTGGGATTGGGTACAGAACGCTACAAAAGGTAGTGAAAATGCTCCTGCTTCTATCTTTGTGAAAGAGGTCTCTCGAGATCCAGATAGCTATTCGAAACCACAATATGTGAGATACATGGCTCCTGAACAATATATCACGTAATGAATTGAGATTGTTCAGCTTGTTTTTCTCCTCGATCAGTTAGAGAAAGAGTTCCTTCTTCCTTGCTCACGTATCTTCCTTCTAGCCGTCTGTTGAGCGATTCTTCTATCAGGCTTCTCGGTCGTGTTGTTTTGTTCTCGATAGTGTCGACTGTTGGTTCGGCCTCTTTATTGATGATCGCTAGAATTTCTTTGCACACTGGGGATAGTTGTCTCATAGTTTGTGGTTGTATCAGTATTAGATAGTAGTATTCGTTTATTTCTCATTGATCTGTTTGTGATAAACAATAGACTCATTTGTATATCCTGATATTCGTCGGGTGTATGCTAAGACTCGTTTTGACGGTAGGGTGTGAGCGTCGGTGCGGTAGATCAACTGTGTATTGTAACACTTCCCAACGCCGTGAACAAAACACCGTCATAAGTGTCAATGAAACCGATAGCCCACCCCCCCTTTGCGAAGTTAAATCGTATACGAGGGTGTGGGGGTGGGTGCAGTTGAGTTAGGCCGTTTTAGGTGCTATACCCGTGTTTTCTCGTTATAGGAGCCTCCAAACGCCGTTTTTACGGGAGAGTATGTCGCACGGAAAAGTTTAAGACTCCACCCTCTAAACAGTATCCGCAAACCATCTAGCGTAGGCTAGTTGTAGTTGTTTTTGTTTTGACTAGAGCGGTTTTCAGCTTGTCGGCTCTACTCCTGTTTCTGGTGGTTTGGGGCCGTCTTTTGGCGGTTCTATAATTTCGAGTTCTTCTTGGGGTTCTACCCCCCGCCTAGTTGCTCTATGGGTTTAACTTCGCAAAAGGGGGGGGTTGCCTCTGGTTCGGTTTTTCGTCGTAATGTGTTCGTCTCAACGAGATCCACAGGCCCGTCGACATCTGTGTGTTTTGACGCTATTCACTCTAGGGTACCGTGTATCGCCTTCTTTGTTGGTACGATGCTTTCACTGGGTGTCACTGGGATTACATTTATGAGTCTGTCGGTCATACGTGTTATCGTATGAATTTCGACCATACAAACGTTCCAGCTGGTATCGAGTTGTCCAAAGAATCAGTTCTTTCCATTCGTGAGAGTGCGATAGATCGTACTTGTAGATTGGATGTTCCGAGTTTTTCTCACAGAGAGGGTTATGCCGACTCTCCTGATGATCTTAAAGCCATTGAGCCTTCTGAGTTGTATGGCCTTTGTGAACAACAGCTTGATGGGTTTGGTGATCTCGATGATAGGGATCAGGATACCTTGTTTGATTATCTTCTGTATTGCATTAATCGCAGTTTGTAGTCTGTATTGTTAGTCGGCTTGTTCGCTATTTCTTCCTCTCCTGTTTGTTCTATTTTATTAGAAGGTTGTTTGGATCAACTTCGATTTAACTTCGCAAAAGGGGGGTTGGTGCTTACATTATGTTAGTAGCAATAGTTGAATTTTATCGAGATAGCATTTAACATCGCAAAAGGGGGGTTGATGGTTTCGTCGTCTATTTGTCATCGTCGGGTACTCTGAATACGATTTTTAACATCGCAAAAGGGGGGTGTATTCTGTGACTATCGATTAATACCGTTTACCATGGGTTTTTGACCTTTGGATCGGATTTAACTTCGCAAAAGGGGGGTGTGTGTTTTTCCTGTATTTTTTAAATTCTTGTGTGTTCGTGTTTCGTCTCTATTTTGTTTTGATTTAACTTCGCAAAAGGGGGGTGTGTTTGTTTTGTGCTTATCTCTGTTTTAACTTCGCAAAAGGGGGTCTGTTTTGGATTGTTTGTTCCTTCGTGTTTTCTCTGTTTTGGGTCGATTTTTCTGTTTTAACATCTCATGTGGGTGATCTTGTTTTCTCCTTTGTTTCGGATTGTGCTGTGTTGAGTCTTCTATTGCTCTTTCCTATTAGGTTGTACTTCTCAACAGGTGAAAACACTTATTTACCCGTCACTCATTGTGGTTGTTATGCCCGATACGGTAGAATCTGATGAAAGTAATCTAGCCAATATGGTTCGGTCTGATAGTAAGGCCATTTTCAACGATAAGGTGTTGTTGGAGCCGAGTCGTATTGTTAAGGATAACCGGATCGTCGGTCGAGAAGATCAAAAGCGGCAGATGGTCGAAATGATTAGACCGATAATGCAAGGCAGCTCACCGCCTAATATTCTTGCTTATGGTCCTTCTGGAACTGGAAAGTCGTTGATCACTCAACGTGTGCTTCAGGAATTTAATACTGCTTTATCTGAGCGTGGTGAGGATATGGCTATAATCGAGGTCAACTGTAGATGGATTAAGACCTTACATCAAGCTGCGATGAAGATCTCTGAGTCCGTTGAGGCTCTTGATAACGTTGATACTGCCATTAATTCGAATGGGAAATCGACACGTCAGGTGTTTACAGAATCGTTCAAAGTATTAGAGGATAATTACGATTGTTGTGTGTTTGTTGTTGATGAGGTTGATACCCTTCGAAATCCCAATTCTAAACCCGATGAGGAAAAACCATTTTCTTCTCTGTTGTATATTCTCACCCGGATCGACGAGCTCGTTGGGATGTATCGAACATCAGTGGTTGCTTTGACTAACAATCCTGACTTTATGGATGACGTTGATGGTCGTGCTGAGAGTTCGTTTAATCCCCGGAATATTCTTTTCAGTGACTATGATTCAAATCAGCTACAAGCAATTCTTCGAAAACGTGAAGATGCGTTCCATGATGATGTTTTGTCTGATGATGTTATTCCCCTTTCGTCTGCTCTCGCTGCCCGGAACAATGGTGATGCCAGGAAAGCGATTGATCTTATTCGCACTGCTGGCGAGATCGCTATCCGTGAGACTTCATCCATGGTTACCGATGAGTATGTCTATGAAGCTCAGGATGAGGTAGAGAAAGACCTTGTTCTGGAAATTGCTAGTGGGTATGCTATGTCTAAACAGATCGTTTTGTTTTCTGCTGCGCTTGCTGATTCTTTGTCTTCAAATAGTTATGATACCGTTCCTAATCCGGTTCTTGAGGAAGTATATGCTGTTGTTCACAATAAGATGGGGTCCACCGATCAACCAAAGTCGAATGATACTATCTTGCGATATATGTCTGAGTATGAGATGAACGGGATTATCGAGTCTTCTCGCACTGGTAGGGGCTTTTCTGGAGGTATGTATAAGCAGTATATGTTCTGTCGACCGTCGAATTATGTTATTGATATTCTTTCTGCCCAAGATGAACGATTTGAGGATCTTCTTCACAGAGACAATTCTGACTTCTTGAATAGTGTCATCTCGAGTCAGTTCGATAAATTCTACAATGGTAGATAGCTGATTGATGTACTGATTTAACTTCTCAAAGACCCCCGGTACTTCGCAAATCGGGTTGGTGTTTAACTTCTCAAAGACCCCCGGTACTTCGCAAATCGGGTTGTTATATTCTAATTGTTCTTGATCTGCACTTCTGCTCCGTTTTTTATCTCTGTGTTTTCGTCTGTCTCGATGATCACTGTGTTCTCGTCTGTGTGAACCACTTTTCCTGAAATAGAGATTGTGTTGTTTGGAGAGTCTTGTGTTTGTTTTTTCTTCGGTTTGTCGTTGTCTACTTGTCTTGGGGGGTATTTGCCTCGCTCGTTATTTGTCTCTTTGATGATTTCGTTGATGTTCAGCCCTTCAGCACCTAGGTTTACTTTCTGGAAGGTAAAGTCGACTTTGCAGGTTTCTATATCTGGAATTTCTAGTTTTGCATCTTGGTGGCGTTTTTTATTTAGGAATCTGTTTGCGACATCCCTATCCATCCAGTCTGGTGCGACCCACCCGTTATTCACATAGAAATAGTGGATTCTATCTTCTGCGTTTGCCCATACGATTGACCTGTACTTGTCTCTGTACTTCCTGAGATCTGCTCCGCTTTGGTGAGTTATGATTATTTGTATTGGGTCTACAGTTCTGACCAGTTGATCTACTGTTTTTTGACTTGGGTGGTTTCGTATCTCAAATTTGTTTACAGTACATCTATTTTTACTTATGGTCTTGTGGTCTGATGAGATTAGCTGGAACAAGGAAGCGTTACTGTTGTCTTTGATCTCGTTGAAAAGCTGCTTCGATCCACCGTCTGTTGGTGTCTCTGGCCCACTGATCGTTATTTCGTTTTTGTTGATCACCTGCTCGCTGTTATATATTGGAAACGAATCGACGTTGGGTACGTTATAATCCAGGTTGTCGTAAATCTTAGCTGCTTGTCCGACAATCGAGATTCTTGTTGATCCACTTTTTCTCTCGACTGTATGCCCTAGAAGGTATGCAATGTGGATAGAGTTTGTACCTGAAGAAGTTACTAATGTTGGTGACCCAGATTTTGAGTGTTCGATGATACTGTTTGTTGCTTGTGTTATGTTCTCTCTGAAATTTTCCTCAGTTGCACCTGTGAGGATGATGCAGTCTGCATCTTTTGGATCGAGTCCTGGGTATCCTGCTACTCTTCTTCGTGTGAAGTCTCCTGTAATCAGTATTGTCTGCTTTTCTCCGTTGTTCTGAAATTGAAGATAGAAAGACGTAGCTCCAGGTGTGTGGCCTGCTGGAGCTGTCTTCAAAGTGAGATCGCCTATAAGATGTTGCTCGCCATTCACTGGTGTCGTCGAATCTAAAATTTTCTTTGTGGGGATGCTCTTCTCGTAGTGTTTATCGGCTGTCGATAGCACTGTTTTTAGCAAATCGTAATTTAGCGATGATGTGTAAATTTCTGCACCGTCTTGAATATTGTCTCCTAATGTGACGTAGTGATCTCGATGCAAATGGGTGAGGAATATTCCACTTAGGTATTCATTGTCGCCTAAAAGGTTGTCAACATCTACACCGTCACCTGAGTCTATTAGAAAACAGTTCGTCTGATTTGAAAATATACCCTTGAACTTTAGCAGAATCGAAGTTCTATCTTTATTTGCATATTGGTAACCGATGTCCATATTTACCATTGTTGTATGTTACTAATAAAAGGTTGGCTCTTGTTGATCTTCCATGATGCCTATGTTGTGTATCCAAATTGGTTCTTAACTAGACATACAAGATCCTCCGATATCGGTTGGTTGTTAGCACAGATAACTCGTGAAAACTGCTGTGTGGTGATCGCGGTAGAGTTGTTCTAGCTGCTAAATTCTCCATATTTACACTTGTAATCAGGGGTGTATGTTGATCGGTGAGAACACGCGAAATGTACTCTCTAGTTTTTGTTGATTCCTTTGCTGTTCCGTGGGATCTCTTTGGTCAGCTGTATACCCGGTGCTACTTGATTTCTATTAGCTTGAAAATGTAATCCTTGAAAGCCTCTATTTCACTGCTAGGATTCCGATACCGCCTACAACCCCTACGGTAATCATTGAAGCGATCACGAAAGGACTGTAACCTATTGCGACTCCAGCGGCAGAAACCCATGATCCCATGAGAATGCCTGCTAACGCGCTCCCCTCGAGTCGTGCTGCTTCGTTTTCACTGTCCAATGCTTCTGTGACCGTTACCATTTTGCTGTCGATTTTGGATGCGATGTTGCTCATGTTTATGAACCTGCTATTGATATTTGTATTTCTGTATCGTCTAGGTGTTCTCTCTCCCACTTCTCTCTGTTCTCAATTACTTGGGTTCCTTCCTCTGTTAATTCATAACAATTCGTCCTTTTATCCTTTTCTCCTTTGTTCACCAAATCAATCTCAACTAGTCTATTCAGGTTGTGGTATAATCTCCCATCGTTAGTGCTTCCGTGGTATTGATCTACCACCTCTTTGATTTTCATGCCGTGAGGCTCGTCCAATCCAGCGATAATATATAGGATATCACGCTGGAAGCCGGTCAATTCTTCCATTACATAATTCTCGTCTAAATACTGGCTACTTTAGAGTAGTGGTAAATATCAACCTCTGGATTCTGGATTAAATCTTATCTGTTATTCCTGTTTCGGATGTGGTAAAACATTCTAACGAAAACGAGTTTTATTTGGTGGTTACCGCTTGCCGTTGATTTATGACACTTTGCTTCGTACTTTTACATCGTCTTCGTACTTTGCCCCGATGATTTCTCTTCGGATGTGTCGTCCAAGCTGCTTTGCCATTGGTGGTGGAACTGCGTTCGCGACTTGTCTGAACTGTTCTGTCTTCGTTCCCGCGATACCGTATTCGTCGTGGAAGCCTTGTATGCGGGCTACTTCTCGTACCGTTAGTCGTCTTACGTCTTCTACACTTTTTTCTGGGTTTGAGGGAGATCTGCCGATGTAGTGGATTGGTGGTGTTCCGTTTGAGACCGTCATTGTTGGAGCTGGCTCGTCAGGATCTAGTCTTCGAGATGTTGTCGGCTGTGTGTTACGCCCTAATTCTCGTTTACTCATTTTCTCTTTGGTCTCGTAGCTATGATCTGCCTTGACGTGGTTTGGTGGCATCCAGATTTCTTCTGATCCACGTTCGATGAACCCTGATACTGTCTGTGGGTCGACTCGAGCTCTTGTGTAGCCATTATTTTCGACCCTGAACGCTTCTGCTAAGCTATTATGTAGTTCGTTTTCATGGGGTCGCGATGGTTCCATTGGTTCAGGGAGATCGTTCAGGACTTCGCTTGTTGTTGTGTATTCGTATGGTTCAAACGTGTGGGTAAATTCTGTGAGGCTTTTTTGACCTTCATTACAGATTGCTGGTGGTTTCCACTGTTCGGGTGGGTTAATGTCGTTTCTCACAGCGATGATGAATACTCTCTTTCTTGATTGGGGGACTCCAAACTTGATGGCGTTGAGTGTGATGATCTTGGTTTGGTACCCGGCATCTTCGAATGCGTCGAGGATCTGGTCTACCGTCATTTCGTGAGACTCTTTCATCCCTTCGACGTTTTCCATTAGGACGACTTTCGGGTTCACCTTCTCTGCCCATTCTACCATCGTGAACGGTAGCTTGTTTCGCTCTGTGTCATGTTCGGTTTCACCTGCGTTATGAGAAAAGTCCTGACATGGGGGGCCGCCACTAACAATATCTATTTTCCCCTCTAAGTCTTCGTCGATATTTGTCGCATCGCTATGCAGGCTGGTTTCATTTGCTTGGCAGTGGTGAGTGTGATACGTAGCTCTCGCCATATCGTCTTTTTCGTATCCTCTGACAACCTTGATCCCGGTGTTCGAGAGGCCGAATGTGAGACCTCCTAAACCACAAAACAGGTCGATGGCAGTTATCGCGTCTTTTGGTCCTTCGAAATGTGGGCACATAATCTAAATCACTTTTACTTGTCTACTATCTGTTCTAACTCTTCACTCCCAATCGTGAGATATAAACAAAATACAACTACAATGGGAAGCTACTGTACTTGATACTAGTTTTGCCGTCTTCTCTTACTACTGTTTCGTTTATTCCTGCTTCTGTGTGTTTGTTTCCGTGTTCCCCGTGGCACTCGCCTCTGCATATGTGTCCCCCGCAGTGTCCTCCGAAAAACATACTGTGGGTTCCCTTGTTTCCATCAATTTCTGTGATCTTTTGCTGTGGTTTCTGAACGTTTGGGAAGTCAATAGAAGGACAGTGATTCAGTAAATGTGCAACGTACTCAAATGGCATAGCAGACCGCACAGCGGATTTTCCCCATTCACTTGGTACATTCTTCGCTTTAGCTAGTTTCTTGATTGATTGGTCCCCGTCGACGTTCATGGTGGCTTCTGCGTCACCAGCTTCGTATACATCTGGACATTCGAATGTTGTCTCAAATACTCGTGTGTTGTCGTAGTTTTTTCCGAACCCCAGACCGTTTAGTTGTACATTTGCGTCTAGATCACCGTGATACGAGGCATTGGGGACGTTTTCGATAATGTAGTGGCCCCCGATAGAAAGAAGCCATTCTCTGAATTCATCTGTGAGTCGTGGGTTTTCTTCTAAGGCTTTTTCTGAACTTCCGTATTGGATTGCTGATGGACTAGCGTAGGCTGTACATGGCCAGCTCACCCAGATTACGTCTGCGGTGACTCCATTGAATGGTCTTCCTTTGGGATTAATCAGATCCGCTTGTGTGAATTGTCCAGGGTATTCTTCGCTGTAGTCTTCGATGTCGACTCCCATGTACATTCGTTCTGGGAGCCAGCTTTCTAGGACTCTCCCCACTCCACCTTTGCCACAAAAGAGATCGAGAACTTGTAGCCTCCATTTTGATGTCCATTCTTGTGGCCAATGGGAGCGGTCGAATCTGGGCTTGTTTCTGAGATGGTTTAATCTATTCATACTATTCTTTATTTATTTCTCTTCAATTTTTACCCGGAGAATAAAAACAATACTATACTCAAACACCCCAAAACTCAGTATTGGTATTGAGCGATTTTCGTCGTCGTATTTTCAGTAGCTTCACTTGCACTGGTGGGGTGTATAGTGAGCCGTTCATGCGGTATTCTTTCTTCTCTGATTGATGAGTAAGATGCCACTAATGGTTTAACTTTCGTTGAAAATAGTTCCATTCCGATTCCTTTGTATCGGTTTCGGAATTAGACCTTGTTATTCGTCGTTGGTCGGCAGCTCAAACTGTTTGTTTTCTTGTGCGGCGTTGAGGACGACACTTGTGTTGGATTCACGAACGTCGACTTCTGAGAGAACGTCTTTGATCTGCTCGTTCATCTCAGTTGTACCTCTGAATTTGCCGATGGAGATGATGTCGTAATCTCCAGTCGTTTCGTAGACGCTGATGATGTTGTGCTGGTTTTTGAGCGTGTCTACGATTTCACCTAGAGCTGTCCCTTCAACCTTGAGGTGCATGATCGCAGTCACATCGTATCCGAATTTACTGTAGTCGATGATGGGTGTGTATCCTTTGATCCCACCAGTACTTTCGAGATCCTCTAGGTGATTGGATACAGTGGTGACTGAAACATCTAGTTCTTCTCCGAGGCTTCTGAGACTTTCTCTACCGTTACCGATAAGTGCATTAACGAGCTTCTGATCGAGGTTGTTGTACGTCATAATGTTATATGTGGACGTACAATTTAAATATTTATCGGTATATTGTTTAGAAGTATTTACTGTTGGGGGTTTTACTAACTAATGTGGAGTATGACGTTATCTAACCAGTGGATTATATATTCAAAAATACGATTCCCAATTCGTTTGTATTTGATACGGGCTAACTGTGTTTCAGGCTATTTTTGGCTTAGTTTCTTCTTGAAATGGAGGTTTATCTTACTATGCTGGTGTCTTGTCTTTGACTAGGTTCCACTCTCCTGGTTCGATTGTTGTCCCACTGAATTCACCTGCTTCTGGGTATGCAGTTGTGATGACTATCTCTGCTGACTCGTCGAAGTAGTTCATGAGTGTTCTGATGTGTTCAGCAGCTAGTTGGCCAATTCCGTCAATGATGATGACTGGACATCTCTCATCGACGTTGAACGTTTTGTGGCCTGCTATAGCGGTCATCACACCGATTAGTTCTATCTCGCCTTCGCTGAGGCTTGTGATCTTACTTTCTTTACCGTTTCTCGCTACTACGACTTCGAATTTGTCTAGTGATCCGTCTGGTTTCGTTTTCTTGTTTAGGTGTGCTACGAATCCTGGGTCGAATCTGTTTTCAAATTCGGTCATAGCACTGTTGAATCGCTCTTTGATCTCGTCTTCTTTTTCCGACCGCTTTTCATGCAGTGATTCTTTTTCGTCTTTTGCATCTGCGAGATCTTCTTCTAATTCATTTCTCTCTTCTACAATGTCGTCAAGCTCATCTAGCCTGTCTTTTTTCCGGCTGAGTTCTGATTCTTTTTTGCCAACTGTTCGTTCGATGTCTGTTAGCTCTGAGTCTAGTTCTTCTTCGATTTCTTCGAAATCGTTTCTGAGCGTTTCTACTTCCTCTTTGATCTCGTCTTTTCTTTGCTTTGCTTCTTCGAGTTCTTCTTCGCTTTCTTTGATATCGAATTCGAGTTGGCTGATACTCGACTCAAGCGATTCTTTCTCATTTTTCTTCTTTCTGATCTTGCTTTTCTTGCTTTCTATTTCTTCAATTTCGCTTTCCAGCTTTGATTTTTTGTTCTGTAGCTTCTTCTTCTTCTGTCGGATTGATTCTAGATTCTCTTCTACGTTCTCGATTGTTGTTTCGTCACCCGAGAGCCAGCATTTGATGTCGTCCCCCTGAATACTTCTTCGGACATCTGTGATCAGCTCAATTTCGCCTTCAGAGATTATATTTTTATTTGCTCTGTATACGTCTCTGATTAGGTTGATCTGACCTGCGAGTTCGTCTATTTCCTCTCTTTTTTCGGCCAGATTGCTCTGCATCTCTGGTTCGTCGGGGATCTCGAGGTTTTCAAGATCCTCTTTTTTGGTCTGGAGCTTGGATTTTTTCGCTTCTATTTTGTTCTCCAGGCTTTTGATCCTGCTTTTGGTGTTTTCTAATCTTGATTCTTTATTTGTGAGATTATCTCGGATCTCTTTTTGCTCTTTGTCTTCTTGCACCTGTTCTTCAAGTTCATCGCGCTCTTCTTTCAGCTCTTCAATCTCGCTCTCGAGAGTTGTTACTTCTTCTTGTACACTTGGGATTTCGCGAGCAGCATCATCTGCATCTTCTTTTTCTTCCTCTAGACGTTCTATCTTTGTTGCCAGCGTATCGATTTTTCTGTCTATGTTTTCGATATCGAGTGGCTTTTTCAGCAGTTCTGTGAGACGGCTAAAGTTTTGTTCACGAACGGCTGATCGGATAGGGTTCTTTTCGTCTAGAGAGGCAAAGAGTCGGGTGCAGATAATATCTTGTTGGTCTGTGAGGTATCCTTCCCCGCTTGCGGTCACTCGATCAAGGTTTCTTGAGAGATCGACCCTGTATTCGTCGTTCTTTATGTCCAGGGAAGCGAAGCCTGTGTCTTCATCCTCTGTGAGTGGGTGTTCTTCCCCCAAGACTCCGGTAATTCCAAGTGCTGTTTTCATACCATCGATCAGGCTTGATTTGCCCTTGAAGTTGGAGGCTTGGATGATGTTCTGGCCTTCATTGAAAGCTGTTGATCCCTTTTCTATTCCACTAATGTTCTCGACGTTGAGCTGCCATTGCATAGTAAATTGTTTGTTATACTGATGTATAAAGGATTGCTTTTTCATTTTTTCGTTAATGCTTTGCCTGTAATAACAACAGAAATGACCGACTAGAAATCAGATGTTATATTTTGTCATACATAAATTGTGGTGTTGTTTATTTATGGAGGGCTTGTATAGATCAAACCTGGGGATTACGACATCTGCGTATTTGCTGCTGACGGGGTTTCTATACTGATTTCGCAATGTTCGTTTGAATGTTCTTTGCATACGTGCCCTTGTTTGATCGCTCGCTCAAACCGAACCTCTCTGTCACAATCGGGGCATGATAGCATGATGTCGATATTAACATCTAATTCTGACCCTCTTTCGATTCTGTCCTTGTTCTCGAGAGATTTCAGGACCGACTCGACATTATCTGTAACTGTGCCTTTGATGTACTCGATTTTCTCTTCTTCCCAATCTGATTTCTTGTTTGGTTGTTTCTTCTCTTTCTTTTCTTCAAGGCACTCGGTGAGGTGCCTGTACATCGTGGAGGTGGACGCGAAATTGTTTATCAGCTCTTCACCGTCAATTCCGTCGACTTCCAGATCTTGGATGAGCTCTTGCTTCTTTGATTCGTCGTCTCCGATCAGAGTTTCGTACTCTGATTCGATCCGACTTTCGATTGCTCGTCTGTTGTGGTTTTCGTAGACTGTTCTTAGCAGTTTTTGATTGAACCAATCTTTCAGCGGTCGAATACCTGTTTCTGGGTATTCGTTATGCCCTTTCCATCTAGAAATCAGGTATTGGTTTACATCACCTCTTCCAATACCATGCGTCAGATCGAATCTCTCAATGACAGATCCGATTTTGCAGCACTCTGATCTCATGCCTTATCATTGCGGAGCCATACTTACATAGTTTTTGGTTGTTAGGGTCTCACGCCCATGAATATTCGATATGAATTATTTTGGATTCATTAAACCCTACTTGTCATGAAATTCAGACTTAATATGATTCTGCCACTTCTGAGGCATTCGAATGTTTGTCTTTAGTAATCGTATTTGCTTCATCGACTATATTTAATTCAGAACAGCAGTGGGGGCATGTTTCTTTCTTGACCAGATTGTGAATTCTTTTCAGATCCGTCTTCCCTTCACTGTTCTCAATTAATTTTGTCCAATGGACCATTTCTTGGCATTCGGGGCATATGATTTGTTGGTCTATGAAACCCCTTTCTATGTCGGAGAATAGTTTTGTGATGTATCTTGCGTTGATTATTTCCAGTTTCGTTGGTGATTTGTCAAAGTAGAAAGTTATGTAGCTTCTACTACTATTTTCAGCTTCAATTGGCCAGTCTACCGCACGCCAATGGTCTTCTACTGTGTTTTCCCTATTGATGAGTTGGTTGGATTCTGTTGTTTGATTTATGTTGAAAACATATATCGATACTATGGTGTCCCCTATTCTTAGTTTCCCTTCTTCGGTGTAGTTAACGTCTGATTTGAATAGTTGTGTGTGTATAGGCTCGTTTGTATAGTCTCGCTCTTTGTATCCGATATCACTTGCTATCCTTTCCAAGTGCTTCCTTGTCAACGAGTCAGCTGGATTCCCTGTGTTCAGTCTTGAGTTTCCCATATTACCCCCACACCATTTCGGTTCAGCCCACTTCTAAACCATTGGAGTTTGTGTTATGGTTGCTACTTTCTATATAACCCCGGACAATAAACATGACTGTTGCTATGCAACTGCATATACTTGGTTAAAAGTATTTGAGGGTAATTTTATGACTCCTAATTATACATTATAGTAGGTAATGATCTATGAGTAAAGATAAACCCGCTCCTTTCTGCCGATTTTCTATACTGAATTCGTTATTTGTAGTTTAGTTATCGTATTGGAGCCCCCATTCTTCTGCCATCTCGAAGACTTCATCCAGATGCATTAGGCCGCAAACCATTGCCATCTCTCTGATGTCTCCTTTGTTGATTTTTCCGTCGTATTGATCATCGAATTTTCTTCTCCCTTGTTCAATGAGCTCATCGACATCTTGGTTCAGCTCAATCGTGATTCGTTTTCTTCCTGTTGAAGACCCGTTTCTCCACATCACGTATGGGATGCCCGCTTCATTTTCGTAATCATTTGCTGTTAGGGCTTGTGCGATTAGGGATGGGGAGTAGTCTTCGGTCAGATTGATTTCTGTTAGATCTGGGATCTGTTCTGTGGGTTTTTCTGTAGATTCTTTTTCGTTGTTATTTTCCTTTTTCTCCACCTGTTCTGTCTGGTTTGATTTTTTGTTCTCTACTTTCTGGGTTTGGTTGTGTTCGGTTGTTTCTTCTTCGGGTTGCTCTGTTTCTTCCCAGTGATTGTTTGTCTCACTTTCTTCTTCGATGTCTCCCTCGACAGTTCCGAATCCACCCATAGTTATGCCTCCACCTTATTCTTGTTCGCGCCTGCGGGTGTAACTTCACCCCAGAAATCATCTCCATGCCAGAATTCTTCTGAATCCAATTCTGCTTGAGTTAGTGGTTGTCCTAGCTTTTGTTTGATTTGAGCTAGCAAAGTCCGGTATTTTGGCAGAATATCTTCTTGTGAGCTTCTAACTCTGCTTTTTCCTTTAATATGTGCAAACATACTTTCTTGTGCTTTTTCAGCGTCGTCAAATATTGAGAGGTCTTTGAAATAGCAAACACCATCGTATTCGTCTCTAATGGTTTTTGCCATATCCTCTTGTGTTCCTTTGCCGAGATTGGCTCTGGTTGCTAATACGCCAAGGTTTCCGATTGTGATCTCTTTGGCGTCGGCAAAATTGCTAGCTGTATCGAAAACGTCCTCGATGCTCGAAACACCCTTTTCCTTTGTTTCTACTGGAATTAGGATATTTCGTGTAGCGTAAAGCGATGAGTAATATCCTTCATCTGCTTTCGCGTTTGGATCACAGATTAGCACATCGTACTTCTCTGGAATGTTGTTCTCCTTGAGGACTCTGAAAAGCTGTGCGTGTCTGTCGAAGTGTTCACTCTCTGTAGACCTTTTTTCGATTCGCTCTAAGTCGTCGAGCATTTCTTCGAGGTCGTTCAGGTCTTCGTGCCGTGGGATGATGTCGACTCCTGGTTCGGCATTATGAATCAGATCCTCGAAGTCCCCACCGGGTCGTTTTATCATGTGCAGTGGGAGTCTGTCAATTGTCCCGTCGTTTTTGTTGTAGTCAATATCGTAACAATTCGTCACGCTTCCTTTCTGCGCGTCCATGTCGACGATGAGAACTTTATCGCCCATTTCTGCGTGAGCGGCAGCGAGATCGCGTGTACAGATTGATTTCGCCTGTCCTCCTGCTCTGTTGTAGATCGTGTATGATTGCAACATCAGCGGTTGATTATAATCAAGAGTGTAAATAAATGTTTGTCAGACATGGTTAAACTCATTGATGATAATGATTCGTGAACACTATTGATGCTCACCATTGTTGCTTCTGATGTGTTTTCACCACTTGTCTTCATCAGTGTTTATCATCATGAGCGTTCATCATGAGCGTTCATCATGAGTGTTCATCATGCGTGTTCATCATGTGTGGCCATACAGGATCATCTGGAATGGTGTTCTGCCTTTGTGAGCTTTCTTAGTGGTAATTATGCGTGTTCTCTAATTGTGGACACTCAGAAGTATCACTATTTCTTCCCATCATTTCTCATAATAATGTGTTAAAACAATGGGTGGGGTACAAATGTTCTCGTCATTGGCGATCAACAACCAACCTCACCAATGGTTGCCACGCTTCTTTCAGATCATGTGTTGTCGGTGTTTGTTGACACGGATTCTTGTTTTGGTTAGTGATCTTTCTCTATGATCTGCACTCGTTGTCGCTTTGTGTGGCCATTGATCTTGTGATTGATTAGTGCCGTCAGAGGAAGTCGTCTAATCCTTTGGTCATTTTCCGGTCTACACTCCCGAGGACGGCTTTTGCTTCTCCAATTGGATTGAAGATTACCCGCTCGCAATGATCATACCCGAGACGGGCAGGAAGGTTCGTTGTGTGGAACGTAATTTGAACAACTTTCCCATCCGGTTTTAGGAGATAGTCAAACCCTTCTTTCGCTATTCTGGCGTGGCCAAGCTGTTCTTTGTCTTCTGGGTTTGGTGTCTCGAATGGTAGTTTTTCGAGGTTTACTCTTGTCTCGTCTACTGGTATGTCGTCGTCTTTGATGCTCTTCTGATACACATGTTTATTATCATAATGTAAATTTGATTGATATGCTGACCACGGGGGGTCAAAGATAATCAAGTCGAATGATTCCTTATTGAATTCTGGATGGGCAGCTAGTTCGGCTACGTCAAGATGGTAGTCGGCATCCCGGTCTGGATTCAAGTCATTTCGGATTATCTCCCCTCTAGGGGGCGGGGTCAGTTTCTTTTTTCCTGCACACGCATTCAGAATCTTCATTCCCGGCTCGAAGTGTGATTCCACCCATTTCCGCATGGCGTCCATCTCAAACGTCCATTTTGAATATTCAGTTGTTTCTACTAAGGCAGTTCTAACATTTGACTCGATGCTACTGAGTGTATCAAGTCCGTTGTTCTCTTCGGCTAGTACTTCTCTCTGTCTTTCGAATCCAGCTGGTGCATAAATCGCCACCCCTTTGATTTGGTCATTTTTCAGCAATGGACCCACTTCTTCTAAGACACTCGCAGCTGGTCCTTTTGGTTGGTCGAGTGTATTGATGATCGTGTTTGGGTTTTTCTCGGTATCGAGTTCCAATGTGATCTCCCCAAGGGTGACGTAGTGTTTCCCTTCGATTTCGTGAAATTCGCCTTGCGGTAATGGTGTGAGATCACCCATATCCATCGCACCACTAAGCGAGCAGATATTGTCTGTGTAGTTCTCACCTAGCGTTGTGTCTGAAAACTCTGCTTTTGGCCCTTCTGATTTTGCACATGGTGTTAGTGTGAAGTGGCGTCTATTGCTGTCTACATCATTCATCGTATAGACGTGATCGTTGAACGTGTCGATGAATCGTAGACCTTCTTGGACGTATTCTCCGTACCATGTCAGGCTGTGTCTGATCTCGTCTTCACAGAAACCTGGAATTGTCTTATTATTGAATGAGCTGATTGGTTCTTGAGTTACTCCCATCTTATACCCTCTACTCTCAATCGGGTTATAAAAATAAAACCTTCCTACCCCCCCTTCTGTGAGTTTATCACTCTAATGGATACGAATAAAAATAGCAGAAAGTAGAAATAGCTTCAGTTTAATTTCCGTTATATCCATCTCTATGACCGAAAATGAGACTGGGAACCAGACTGTAAACCAGACTGGTTCCGTTGAAGATCCTGATACAGATTTTACCTTTGGTCAGGATGTTATAGGGCCAATATCAGATACTCCTCTTGAGACGTTTGTTGATTTCTTTGCTTTGTTCCTTCATGTCTATTTAGTCACTACTACGACGTTTTTGATTGCTATCTTTTTGTTTTACGTTGTTATATATCTGTTTGGCAGTCAGTACCCTGTTCAGTATGGTACTCGTATGCAGTATATTCGGACTCGTCGGGTAGGATTTGGACTACTTGCGATGACTTTGTTCCTCCCGATTCTCTACCTGATTATGTGGATCTCGACGGGTTCACAAACGCCTGGAGGTCGGGGGTTACCATCTGATGGTGTTTTTGGAACGTCATTTGAGGAATGGATTGTAGGTGGTGTAGCAGATCCAGACACTAGAATATCTAATGTTGAAGAGATCGTTGGTGATCTCCCGATAGAGTTTGCTGCCGTTCTTGATTCACTTGGTCTTTTTGCGCGTGTGTATTTGATGACTACTGGCACCCTACTTGTTAGTTTCTTGATTATATTTGTTGTGGCTACTGCTGTTGGCCAGACCCAAAAAATAGCGGGTCGGTTCTTCCTTGCGAAGACGTTTCGTACTGCTGCTGGTCTCGTTCTGTTGACTTTCTTTTTGCCTGTTATGTATATGATGACTTGGGTGGCTAGTGGTGGCCGCTCTGAGTCTGCTGATGAAATCTATGATTTTGAGACTGATGGTGTGTTTGGAACATCGTTTGAAGATTTCTTCCTTGGGCCTGATCCTGGTTCTGGTGGATTTGAACAGATGGTTGCTTTCTTTGGAAGGATACTTGAAGCCTATCAGGTTACTCTTTCTCTGTTCTTATTGACTATTGTAGTTTTCTTGGTTGTTGTGTATGCGACACTTAGATGGCCTGATGCTATTGGTGCTCAAAATAAATTAGAGAATGTTTATCGGAGTCTGTTTGCTTTCGTTGCTGTTCTTGCCTTTATTCCGATAATGCATCTTATTGGATGGGTTGCTGTTGGCGTATATCGCCCTGATGAATCTTTTACACGGGTGGCTCCTGAAGTTGAGCTTCCATACGATACTGTATTTGGGAATCGCCAACACCCATTCTTCGAAAGTTTAAGTAACAATCCAGACCCGATTGCTGCGGTTATATCGAGTGTTATTGAGTTGCAGCTTGCGGGTCTCATGACCGTTGGATTAGTCGCTCTTATTTCTGGTGCTGTGGTCTATACTGTTGTTAATCACACTTCTGTTGTGAAGGGTGAGTACGGTATTCAGTTCTTTAGAGGTGGGGCTATCCTCGTTATTGTTGTTCTGTTTACTCCGGGTATTCTGACTACTGCTGCGTTTGTTGCAACTGGAGACGGTGAGTTTGGTGTTTGGGGTTCGTATTCGCATGAGTTGGGTGCTCAGTGTCAGGATTTCGAATCAGGTGATCTTGGTGATTGGGAAGTTACTGAAGGTACTGTTGAGATGGCTTCTGATCCGTGGGGTGTTCAGATTGATGGGAAAATGGAACAGCAGCTACCAGAAATACAGCACGGTGATCGATATGCTTCATTCTCAATTAGTAGTATAGATCGTGAGCTTGATGTTCATTTCTACGATGATGGTGAGAGAGTTCTTAGTGAGACTATTACTGATGATGCCTCATTTGCTCATGAAATTGAGGGTGATTTCAGAGTAGTCATGGAAAGTGATGAGACTGCTATCGTGGATCGAACCTGTATTGGTGTGGATGTTGGTTCAGATCCGCAAATCGCGATGGCTCAGCAGGACTTTGATGAAGATGGCCCTATAGTTCTTCGAGAAGGTACGTACTCAAATGCGACTATCTACAATGTTGGAGAGACTCACTCTGTTGATGGGTTCGATATTGGGTATACGATTAATGGAACTGGCCCTCATGGTGAGTGGCGGAATTCGACACAACTTGAACCTGTTTCGTCTATGGCTGGTGGACAGTTCGTAAATATTGAAAGAGATATTACTGAGGCAATGCACGGTGCGCAAGCTGTTGGTGAGGTAGAACTTGTTACTCTTGCTGATCCACATGACGAAATTTCTGAACGGACTACTGTGCCTAATAGAGATATTCAAACTATAGAGATTGATTACGCACATTTGATAGCTAATTTGGATGTCGAAAAGACGAGTCCTAATTCAACTCGTCTTGATATGGTTACCGAGAATGATGGTACCTACTATAGTGAATCAACAACTGCTGATGTGACTATTACTGAGGATGGCGAAATCGCCCATGATGGGGAATACTCTGGGCCTGTACCTGAAATAGATGCTCAAGATGAATATGTACACCCGTCTATTGATCATGTTTTCCGCACACCCGGACATTATGAGATAGAGAAAGATGTTAATGTTGAACTGCTCGCGATGGATTCAGTTGATACTGAAACGATTACATTCATTGATAGCGATCTCCGTGGTGATGTGACTGATGTTTCTGATGAAGTCCGTGTAGGCAACGAAGAGGAGTTCACGGTTAATGTGACTAATAAAGGTAATGAAGAATATGAGGGTGATACTGAGGCTGTTGTTGAGCTCGTTCATGAATCTGGAGAGGTGGAAGACGAGATAGTGTATGATGTTCCGCCTCTCGATGTAGACGAATCTGATACTCGCGAACTTTCGTTCACACCGATTAATACTGGTGAGCATGAAGTTCGGATTGATGTTCAGGATAAATATTGGCCGTATGAGTCTACAGATAGTGAGACATTCGATGCTGTTGGTCCGAGTCTCACTGTAGATCTCACTGCTAATGATGTTCTTGAGTTCGAAGAGACTGACATTTCTGCTACGATTCTGAATGATGGTGATGACTTCGTTGAAGAGACTGATTACACTGCAACTCTTGTTCATCCTGATGGGACTGTGCTGAATGAATCAACTCAGGATGTTCCGTCTCTTGATGAAGGTGAGACGTATGAAACTGATGTTCTTGTAGATCAGGTAGACGATACTGGTGATTATGATGTTGAGATTGATGTAAATGGTACTGAGCTTGCCTCTGGCGATATTGATGAGGATGTATTCGAGGTCTTATTCACAGAAATCGAGTATGAGATTGAATCTGAGCCTGTTGATGGGGAAGATGCTGTTGATGTCATAGTGACTGCCTTCAATAATGGTACTACTGAAACTGATGGTGATCATGAGTTCCAGTTTGAAATTGTGAATCAGGAGACTGGTGAAACTACAACTGGGTCAGTCACGTTTGGTTCGATTCCGGCGGATGATAGTCGGACTCAAGAAACACGGGTTCGATTAGAAGATGGTGGTGACCATGTTATTGAACATCCCGGTGATGATGAGGATGATGATGACGATGAATTCGAGCATACATGGCCCGATGTCTCTGGGCAGATTGAGGCAATAGATAATCCTGTATTCGGGACTGATGGCGATGTTGAAACTGAGGTAACTAATGTTGGCTCGGAGGAATCGCCTGAAACTACGGCGACGGTAACTGTTATCGATGACTTTGCTCAGGTCAGAGAAGAATTCACATATCAGGTTCCAGAGCTCACTGTAGATGAATCTGATACTGTAGAGCATACGATTGATTACCCCGAACCGGGTGATTACGTTGCACAGATAGATGTCGACGAGTTCAATGTTGAGGAGAATTCGACTGACTCAACAGAGATTATTGATGTCCGGTTTGCTGATCTTGAGATTGATGTTGATCCACAGCAGGATTACTACACGCCCGAAGAGGATGTTGACATTGATGTTACCATCATAAATGATGGCAATGAAGATAGTGAGGCTGATGATGTACATACCGTATTTGAGGATGAATCTGATGACGTAGTTGCTGAATCGTTCGATGAGGTTGGTACAATAGAGTCTGGAGAACAGGAGACTGTTACTGCTACAGTTGATATAACTGACACCGGAGAGTATGATGTTATCTCAGAATTCGATCCTGCTGAATATGAAGAGATTACTGATTCAGATGTTATCCGAGTTGAAGAACCAAGTCTACAGCTTGAGCTAACCGCTGAGGATATCTTTGTTGATCAGGAGCCAGATACAAAAGCTACGATAATCAATAATCAGGGTGTTGATAGTGAAGAAACCGAGCTTGATGCTACGCTATATGATGATTCTGGTTCGGTTCTGTCTGAGGTGTCTCGAGACATTGATTCCTTATCGTCTGGTGAAGAGGAGGTAGTTGAGTTGTTCGATGAGGAGTTGGACGAACGTGGAGAGTATGATGTTGAGGCGGAATTGTCTGGTGATAATACCGATGAAGAGGAAGAAGATTCGTTCCTAGTCCAACTTCGCACTCTTGATGTAGATGTGAATGCTAATGATGTTTTTGTCGGGGATGAGGCTGATACAGAAGTTGTTTTGACTAATAATCAGGATATTGAAGCATCCGAATCTACTCTTACTGCTGATATGGTGTTTGAAGGTGACGTTGTTGAAGATGTGGAATATGATATACCGGCTCTTGATCCAGGTGAGCAGCATCGCGTAGATCTGTTCGAAAGCGAACTTGATGACATTGGAGAGTATGAAGTCGATACTACGCTTGAGCGTGATGGTACGGTCCTTGATGATCAACTGAATACCTTTGATGTTGTCTTCTGGGATCTTAAGGGCGAGTTGGATGTTCGGGACTTCGATACCACTCCTGAAGCTCACTTTGATATTGTAGTTCCTAATGAGGGTGATGGTGAGAGCAATCCGACTACTGCTGATGTTGTTCTTGAGGCTCCAAATGGATCTGTTATTTACGATGAGGAAGTTGATATTCCAGAGATAGCTGGTGGTTCTGAATACGTAGAACAAATTGACTTCATGGCTCCTGAAGATGGGGAATATACTGCTTCCATTGATGTGGATGATGAATCGAATCCTGAAGGAACGACTGACGAAGCCTCATTCGATGTTAGTTGGCCTATGTATGCTGCCTATATTAGCTCTGAGGATGAGGTAGAAGGGAATACTGCTGAGCTTGATGTTGAGATTATCAATTACGGTTCAGCTACGACTACTGGCGGTGATGCATTCGTAGACATTTATGATGACTTCGGTAATGAAGTTGAGACCTATGTTGTTGATGTGCCTACGATAGAATCTGGTGGTGGATACACTACTACAGTAAGCCATCAATTCGAAACGCCAGGAGAATATGATGCTCGAATCCTTGCTGATGAGGGTGCATACAACCTTGCCTATGGGTGGCTTAGTGATGGGGAAGATGGCCCAGAAGATGACGATTCAATCGATGATGACGATGGAGATTATGAGGATGACGATGGCGATGATCATCTGGATGATGACCCACAAGGCCCTGGTGATGATCCTGCTGAACCACCGGATGATGGAGATGATGGTATTGTGATAGTCCATGGTAATCTCGTAACAGAGGTTGAATTCATCAACGAGGAGGCTGAGGTTGGTGAGAATTCCTTCATTAGACTTATCGTTGAAAATAGAGGGAACGCCCCTTCAGAAGGGACGGTGGCTGACGTAGAGGTTATTGATCGTGATGGTAATACCCAGTTCCTTGAAGATGTTGAGGTTGATAGCTTGGACGTAGATGAATCACAAGAATTCGAATTTGCTACTGAAATGGAGACACCTGGGGATGCAACAGTTTATTCAGATGTTGATTTCGAGGTCTTCCCTGCTGGGAATACTGATTCGGATACTATCTATGTGCAATCCCCTGATCTTCAAGTTGATATTGATGTTGAGGATACTCGCCTTGGAGAAGAGACAGATGTTCGAGTTGAAATCGAAAATGTTGGGGAGATAGAATCGTCTTCGTCAACGCTTGAATTGTTCATGTATAACGCTGATGGCGATCAGGTAGTTGAGGAATACTTCGAAGTTGATCGAGTGACTGCTGATGATACAGCTGTTGTTGAGCATACACAGCTTATCGCGGTTGAGTGTTGGCGTACAGAGATGTCTTGTGAGCCCGGTGCTGAGATGAATACGGGTGAATACTTAGCTGTCGCTTCCCTTGATGGGGTCGAGTATAACGTAGAAGGTACTGAAGATACTGATAACTTCTATGTTGAGGAAGAAGAAGAAGACGACTGATTTCGAAATTTTGTTTTGGTTTTAAGATGCTAGTATTATCCAGGCTAGGGCTAGGTCTCCGATGGTTACTGAGATTATTATCCCAAAGAAAATTGGGACTAAGAATGGGAACCCTGGAGTGATTTTTACAGTATCGTTATTCACAATGGTTGAGAGACCTCTTCTGAGATTTTCTGGTGTCGTGTTGTATGCGTCGTGATCGATTGAATTGAGGAATGTTTCAGCCCCCCATTCGTCTGCATCGTTGATTTCTATTGTTTCCTCGTCAACACCGAGGTCTTTGTCTTGATGTAGTACATCCATATTGTAGGGGAATTTTTTAGCTTTATCCACTGTGATAGATCCTGTGTTTACTTCGAATGTCCTGGTTATCGTTTTCGGATCTTTGTATTCGTGGCCTTCTCTGGTGAGTTCTGAGATATTCGTCCCCCTCCACCTAAGATACATTCTTAGTGCATCCAAGTCTAAGTAGAATGTGTCTCCATTTTCGTCTTCCCCTGTGAGTTTACCAGTTATCTTTTCTAATTCGTTTGGTGTTTTGTGTGAGGCTGTAAATATTGAAATTGATTTAATGCCTTTTAGGATGTTGTTTTTCCACATCAGTAGTAGATAGATAGTTGCGAACAGGAATCCATTTATGAGTATTGTAACTCCTGTTGGCGTCATTGGATTCATATAAAGTGGTAGTGTGGTTCCTGTAAGTGGGACTATTACTGAAATTCCGGTCGGGAATATCAGCCCTATTGTAAATATTGCTTTTGCGTCTGCGCTTCCCAATGAGCCAATATTGTAGAGGACTACAGATCCTATCGAAAAGATACTCGCAATTATTAGCATACCTCTGACGGTATTATAATTGTCTGCTGTATGGATTGGTGCCATCTGGTTGACTTGCCAAAAGAATGCAACTACACCGATGACAATTAACCATGGCCAAATATTGTTATCTACTCGTCGGACATTGTAATCCGTCCATGCTGCTAAAGCAAATATTGGGATTGCTAAAAGCCTCAGAAAGTTTGGGCCGTGTTCTATCATTGATGTACTAATTCGTGTTTATTCTATTTATGAAAGAAAGTTACGCTTGTGTTTAGTATTAAAATAGCAATATTTGTTAATCCCACTATCCTAACTGCTCATCCAAATCGGCAGACAAAATATAACCATTAACAGAGGATTTATAATATTCCATCAATCTAATAGCTATATGAAATCTCGTAGAGAGTATATTGCACTCCTAGGTTCATCTAGTACTATCGCAATAGCTGGTTGTACTGGTGGGGGACCTAGTGATCTTGGTTCTAGTTCGAGTGATGATGGTGATGAATCAGATGATGGCGATGATGAGGAGAATAGTGATGATGAGGAAAATGAAGATGGTGAGGAAAATGAAGATGATGAAGACGAACAAGAGTCTGTAGATCCTCGCTTGAATGATGATCTCGAAGACGTATTCACAGAAATGCGGTGGTTTGAGACTGAATATGGATCGGCAGAAATGGAACATCGAAATCAGGTTGGCCGAGCTGTAGAGGCTTTGCGTGATGTTCTTCATCCTTTGCAGGATTTTGAAGTTGTGACTACTGAAGAATTCGATGAATCTGCTGAGATTGTTCGTGACGCTTCTGAGAAGGCAATGGAGGCCCTAGAACCGCAGTTTGATAACGTATTCAATTTTGTTGGTCTCAATCACAGTAGGCTTCCAGATATACGCAGATATTTGGAGGTTGACGACTGGGAGGCAGCTGAAGAGGAGCTAGAGGATCTTATACAAATCCATCGAGGAGTTAGTCATGAACGGGCTGTTAATGATCGGTATTCTGAAAGCCCAATAGATAATCGGTTGTATGATTGGCTAGGTGGTGATCTCCTCTATGAAATTCGCCATGTAGGGGATGATGCAAATCATCGTAATACAGGTGATGATACAGCAGGCTATGGTCGGTTTATTTTGGAAGATTCTGAAACCGATGTTCTCCATGATGCTCTCTCAGATATTAGGTCGTATGCACCACTAATTGAGTTCAGAAATGATTTCGATGTATTCCGTGATGACGAAGGCAGGAACTTTGTGATTTATATTCGTGTTCATGATGTAGATGTTGATCAGGATAACATTGATCCTCGAGATATTGATGAATCTGCTCCGGCATTCGTGCAACGATATGATTCTCCCGAAGCTGCTCAATCAGCATTCGAGAGGATCGGTGACCGTCTTGACGTAGATCGTGAATTAGAGGTGGACAATGAGAGTTGGCGGCAAATCGTTTATCGAAATGACGAAGGTAATCGGATATATGGCTATGATATTCTCTCTGGGAAGTTTTTGATCACTTTTGGGGTTTCACGCACGATTTGGGATCAAAGGGATGAGGACTACCATGAGCTCCTTAGAGATACCTTCCTACTGCCTAGTAGTGAACTTGATGAAGATCGTATTGATGAAGGTTGGCCATTCTAGATTTCCGAAATCATGATTTGATTCGTGTTAATGTAGATGTACCCTTCGGAGTCGTCTAAGGGGATGAAGTGTGCTGTATCGCTTGTTTCTGCGTAGTCTGGTAGCTCATTTCCAATAATGCCGAATGCTTTTTCTTCGACAAGGATGCTTAGTTCGGCTTCGCATGACTCGCATGTGTGTGTTCGTGTTTTTGTTGAGATTCGATCATCCCATACCACATCTCCGTCTTCGTGTAGACTGTTTTTAACGTCGGGGCTGATTCCCGATCCACATACTGGGCATTTTCCAAACTCTCTTGTGATGATTGCTGCGATGGATGGTGAAATACCATCGTAGTAGCTGTTCTGCGTCATTGCGTTTGTATTCCAACCAGTATCTTCTATAATCATACTTCTACTCAAAACGAGATATAAAAACACCGTTACATCCATCCATATTCTTTTGCTCGTGTCTTTTTCTTACTAAGTTTTATATGTCTTTACTGAGTATAGTTTACTGATGTCAAAGTCGCAAACGCGCAGTTCGGAGTTTGATGTACCAGAATTGAGTGTCCAGAATGTTGTGGGGACGATTGATTTGGGTCTTGAGTTGAATTTGTCTGAAGTTCAGCAAGACCTTATGGGTTCGCAGTATTCTCCTGAAAAATTCAATGGTGTTGTTTATCGTATTCAGGACCCCAAATCTTCTAATCTCATCTTTAGAACGGGAAGTATCGTTTCTACTGGTTGTGGATCTGTTCAGGATTCAAAGGTTGCTCTACAGCAAACGCTTGATGATCTTTCTGATCTTGGGATTGATACTAGCGAGTCTGGAGATCCTGAAATCGTAAATGTGGTTTGTAGTGGTGATTTCGGCAGTAGTTTCAATCTCAATGCTGTGAGTATTGCCTTCGGCCTCGAGAATGTGGAATATGAACCGGAACAGTTCCCTGGGGCTATCTACCGTATTGAGGATTCTGGATTGGCTGCACTATTATTTGCTAGTGGAAAGGTTGTTGTCGTCGGGGCATCCAAGCGTTCTGAGGCAAAGGATGGGTTGCAACAATTAACCGATAAATTGAATGAGTATGATTTGTTATAGCCAAGTAGGTACTCACCAATGGATGTGGATCTCGTACAAGCGTCGGTTCAATTCTTTGTAGGTTTGGTAATTGGGTCGGTTTCTGGTTTTCTGACGAAGAAGATCGTTAAAGTAACTCTTGTTATTGGTGTTGCAGGATTAGGAGTTGGTTTGTATCTTGATTATGCTGATGTGATCGATGTTGATCGTGAGCTGATCGATACTGTTTCTTCTATTTCTTATGAAGAAGAGCTTACAATGGCACAGAGTGCTCTCTATGATGTGTTCTCTGTTCTTCCTGTTGGTATTGGCTTTACTATAGGTGTATTCTTTGGGTTCAAACGCGCTTGATTTCGGTGGAACGACCTTACTCTGTTTCAGATTTTCCCTTTCCGTTTCTGCTTCTAACCATGGAAAATTATAAATTGTTTGTGTCTTATATTGTTATATGATGAATTCCCAATCTGGTAATAATGGGAATGATAAATCTCGCATTCGAATTCTGTGCCGTAGGGCTGAAAAATGGGATCTTGTTGTAGAGAGTACGTATTCGAATAATCGGGGTCTCTACTGTGTTAAGATCGGGACTCCTCATGGTAGTGTATATTGCATAACGAAATCTTATCAGTATAAAAATTTAGCTTCTTTCCCCAAAAATGTGGTTCAGCGGGCGTATTCCCGGTCTTCCTCATTGGGAATTTTCTTTGGAGATGACTTGTATATGGGTGACGGCTATGTGTTTACTTCTGATACCGTTCACGACTATGGTATTGAGAATAGAGGTGGGTCAGATAAAGATGATAGGAAGATTTGGGTTGATATCGGTTTAGAAGATGGTGTTAATTTCGGAGACTTTGTTACCGGGCGAGAATTTCCTGAGTAATCGGAGGTTATTTGTTTTCTCAAAACAAGGTCGTGTATACGCTATGGAGTCCATTGAATCGTTCATCACTGCCACCCCTCCCGCAAATAAGCATCTTATTGTGAATTGTGATCAACTTCCAGACTCTATCTTTGGGTTGTTTGAGGAGTTTCTTTCTGAGCAGCCTATTTCCATCTCGTATTTTGATGAGTCAGACTCTCTTTTTGATGTAGAAGGTGATGTCGCAATATTAGTTGAGGATGGCGATGTAGTAGCCCAAACTGATTTGTATGATATGGTTTATGGTATTTTGACGGTGAATTCAGATTTCTATACTACTGGTACTCGTAATCTTAGTGATGTTACTTTGCATAGTGTGATTACGTCTCTTGATGAGGTTCCTTTTCGTGTGAGAGGATTTCCCCAATCAGATAAAGAAAAGATGATTTTGATCTATATGTCTCGGGTGATCGAAAGATTGGCATGTGATTCTCCTTCTGGTACATTGAGAGCTTCTTTTCAGCACCTTTCGCGTCTAACTGCCGAAGATGGTACACAACGGGTTTATGAGGCTGTTTCTGAAACTGATACTGATGTGCATGTGTATGGTGTTAATGATCTCGATGAGACGCTATCTATGGATGTAACTGTTCATGGTGGAACCTCACATGAGCATCGCAATTCGTGGTTTGTTATTTACACTCCTGATGGGACCGGAGTGAGTCATTCGCCTTTTGATTTCAAATCTGCTGCTCTGGTTGCGTATCAGATGGGGCCTAATGATTACAAAGGGTTCTGGACGTTTTCAAATTCAATGGTTGAGGAAATAGAAGATTATGTTGTGAGTTCGCTTTGATTCTTGTCTCTGTGTTCTTCTGTGCTTATTAATTCGTTTGGGAAGGCTCTGAAATTGCATTCGAGACATTCGTATAGGGGCTTGTTTTCATTTTTATACATGGAGTGTACGTGTGCCAGCTCTGGTGAATTGCAGTGAGGGCAACAGAAGTCTGTGTTTGTTCTATCAACGAACCTTGGATCTGTTTTCGTTTCCTCTGAAATTGCTTGACCGAGGAATGATGTCTTTCTGAATGGCCCACTTCTTTGAAGCCTTGATCTTTCTTCTTGATCTGTTTTCAATGCTGTCTCATGGTTTGGGTCTGAGGGGTATTTTCTGTAGATCGCAATAGTTGACGGCCCACCCCAGAATTTTCGGTCTTGCCGTAGCCTGATTTCTTCTAATTCAACAAGCTCTGAGTTAGATATCCATGGGCTGTTAATGATGATTCTGCCTCCAAGTCGTGTTATTCTGGAAAGTTCCTCGAGCAGCTTCTTTCTATCTGATCTGCTCATTGATTTCCACGGTGGGTCCGAGATAGTTGTGAAAAATTCACCGTTGTCGAATGGGAGATCTTGGTAATCTGCTGTGACTGCTTTCCCTCCAATTTCGTTGTGAGCGTCTTCGGTAGGGATGATGTCGTTATCTTCAGTTACTTCGAAATTCGCTTTCTCGTCTTTTGCTATTTCTTGAAAAGGAATGGCGTCGACATTAACGCTCGCGATTGGTGAATATCCTGTACAGACTTTGACTGATGGTTCGATGGTTATCTCGGCAATATCTGTTTTGAGTTGGTCGCACCATTTCCACCCTGCTTGTAGCGATTTTTCGTCTTCGATTTCGATTGGGTTGTTTTTTCCTCTCTGTGTTTTGCTGTTCTTGCTCGTTAGTGTTGTTTGTATAGTCATTCTGGGTCCGTGATTTTGTATTCAATTACTATTTGAGGCGTTTTTGAGTTTATATATCCGACAATGTGTGCTTTGATAGGGGTTGCACAATTTGAGGTTCCGAACCAGTATGAGGCTTTACTGTAGTCTCCTCTATTGTTGATTCCTGTAACGGCGATGATCTTCCCACCGTTCTTCACAATTCGGGTTGCATCGTAGAATGGATGGAACCTGTCTTGCTGTGTTCGTGGTTCCAAAAAGAGGAATGCTACGTCGAATCTGTTGCCCTCGTATTCGTATTCTTTGTTGTCTGTGTCAGGTAGATCATTAATGTGGAATACTGTATCTTCGGGGAACTTTAAGTTGTTCTCGTCGGTTAGATGGCTATTTTGGATTGGTATCTGCCTTTCAACCCTGGAATCGTTTGGTGCAATGACGATGTTTTTCCCGCTTTCGCTCCCTTTTGAATCTAGAAGTTCTGTGAGGGTGCTTTCTGATAGCACAACGTTATCTAGGTTGTGCCAAGGTGCTGGTTTTTGATCGTTCATATGTCTAGTCTACCTTTTCCATTAGATTCTCAAAGCTTTTCTTTCCGATCCCGTCTGTATTTTTGATATATTCGTCTCTTGCAGCTGCTAGGTGTATCTTGCTTCTTATCCCCTTTTGCTTCAGATTCTCTGCGTTTTGGGTGCCAATTCCACTGATGTCTGTTAGTGGGATTTGTCTTGTGCTGTTGTTTTCGAAGATATCGATTGCAATTCTGATCGCTTCTACTTTCTGTCCCGTAACGTCTTCATCGGTGTTTTTGAAGCGTTCCTCTAGTAACTTCAGGGTCGTAATGTAGACATTTTCTTCTGGGATGTCGTCTTTGCTTTCTTCGTCAGCTCGTTTTTCGAGACTCCATTCGTTCCCGATACCATTTTTGAATTGTTTGGCTGGCTCATATCGTCTATGTCCATCGAGGGTTTCTAAAACGACTGTCTTATCGTCGGCAAAAACGACTTCGAGCTCGTCCCCACTGGTACTGTTTTTATAGACTTGGCCTTCGTGAATTCCGATTTTTTCGATGTCCATCCCTATGGTCCTACACTTGTTGGGGTGGCATGTGAGTTTTCTGTTGTGGTTACTCGGTACTCTTCTGGATCTTTGCTAATGGGGTCGTTGGGGAATCGGAGGGTTAGATGGTATCGATGTCGGTCTTTGAAGTATTCTCGCCAATTTTGACCGTCGCCATCCCAGTTAGATCCGTCACCAACGAGTGTTTCGTTGTCTTCAGCGAGATCGTATGAATGCGTGTGTTCGTGGATTACCTCCCATTCACCTTTTGGATCACTGTGTGTTGGGTAGTTGTATCCAAATTCTTTTTCGACTTCTCTTACGACATCATTGGACCGTGTATACGTCCGTAACACCGCGAAGTTGCCGATTTTGTTTTTGTAGAACAGCACTAGCTTGTCTTCTCCAGGCTCTAATTCACCGAGGTCAATCGGTAGACCAGTATTGTCACTCATATTACTAACTTCCACTACCAATCGAGTGATAAAAACAAACTAAAATCTAATATCTAACTCAATTTGAATTCAGTTCAATTTGCATTCGTTCTAATTGGGATTCGATTTCGTCCGATATATGGGGGTAAACGTCTCCTACTGGAGTCATTTCAGTAATTCGTTCGTTGTTAACGATAACTGCTGGTGACTCGCCTTCACCTACTGTAAGAAATTCTTCTCTATCTTTTCTTGATTCTTCTTCGAATGTTGTCCAGCTTCCGTGCGATATTGCTTTACACGGTTCCACACCTGTTTCGTTTGCTACGTCTCCGATCAGCTGCCATGAGAATTCAATGTCATTGTCTTCTGTTAGTTCTCGCAGTAGTGTGAGATATGCTTCTTCTCCACCTTCTGCGTATATATATCGGGCTGAGCTTGCTATGTCGTATGCCCATACGTGGCTTTCTTCTACAATTGCGTCGTAGAATTTGATGTTGATGACACCTTCACTCACATAATCTTCGATGAGCTGATCTACTGTGTTTCTGATCAACCCTCTGGTTGGTCCTCTTGTGTAATCGATTGCGATATGAACCGTAATGTCTCGATCTTCGTCCCCGATTGTTGGCCGTGTGTTCTCTGAAATCGCATCTGGTTCGGTTACATCGCAGTCGTATGTGGTATCGACTAGGTTTTGGTTGATGCATCCTGCCAGTCCTATCGCGCTTGTTGATCCGACTCCTGCTATGACTGCCCTTCTGGTTCCTTTCATTGGTCTAGTGCAGCGGTCCTGTTCGGTCTATGCCTTCGATGCCAATGTCGTTGAAATGGTAATATCCATCGCTGAATTCTATCCCACCTGACAATTGTGTTCTAACGTCGAATGCCTTTTCACCGAATAACCACCTCACGTCAAGTGTGATAACTTGGATAGTTTCATCTGTTTGTTCTGGCTCATCTCCTTCGTGAGTGTAGATACCGTCTATCGCGAGCAGTAAGGACTCACCGGATGGGATGAAAAAGTAGTCGTTTTCATAGCCTTCGACCGGCTGTAGGTTGTCTTCATGTGGCTCTCTTGCTATTATTGTTCGTGCAAAGCCTGTTTCTTCGTTCTCTCCTACGATATCTATATTTTGGTTGAAATCGAACAGTGCTAACTCTTCTATCCTTGCTGGACCTGTCCCTTCGTTTTTGATCTCGATTACTGGTGTTGTTTCTGGTTTATAGTTTTCTGGGTTGTAATCCAGTTCTGTAGCTGGTTTTGCGTCAACAATGGTCAGGTCTGTAGTGTAAGTCCATGTTTCAGACCGTCGTACTTCGTCTTCATCGTCGATCACTCTGATCACGATGTCTCTTCCTTCCATTAGGGTTTGGTCTTCTGTACCGATTGTTTCTCTGTTTCCGATCTCGTATTCTGCTGTTGGGTCTTCTTCCGAAATTGAGGCTGATTCGCTGCCCCCACCATCTACATCGAATTCGACTCGATCAGCCAGCTCTGGGTTCTCAATTTCTGCTGTTAGCGTTGTTTCGTCTACCCAGATGTCGGATATTCTTGGGCTAGGATCACTGCTTGCACAACCAGCAATCCCGATACTGGTAGCTGCACAAATGGTTGATAGATACTTCCTGCGTTCCATATGCTGTGAAGATGGTGCGATTTGATAAAATTGTTTATTGGGCTGTTTTTGGTGATCTGTTAATCGAGTCTAGAATAGAGGCCGTTGTATTTTCCTTTGCTATATCTTTCGGCCTTTCTGATACCGACCCGCAGACCATTTCTATATTTTTGACCAGTTTCACGTAGAGTTTGTATACCCCTCTTTCGAGAGCTGTATGGTGATATTGTTCTCTCCATTTCATTGAAGCCCATTCGAGAACAGATATTTCGCTATAAACTGGTGTCCCTACAATAACTATGATATTCGCAGAACCGATCATTTCGACCTCCCCTGTGATACGGTATTTGGGTGTGTTTTCGTATTCGCCGTTGTGGTTTATCCAGGCAACTTGTATCTCTACGTCGTGGTCACATATCTCCGTTCTGTGAGTTCCTAAACTAGTTCTCTCACTACTCATCTCACCCCACTTTTGTTTCAATTAGTTATAATCGTGCTGGTCTTTGTCAGTAGTCCGTGATGCTCTTTCGTTTGTTTGGTGTCTCGAATTCTAGGTCTTCGTCTGTGATCTTCTTTGTATTTCGTGTGTCTGCTAGTGCGTATTCCTCTTCTGTGTGGCTTTTTCTTTCTGAGAAGTCGTGACTATCGATGAAGTCTAGGAGGTTCTCTGCCGTGACTGGACCGATTAGGTCTACCTTCTCGATCATAATTTCCTTGAATTGTTCGTCTCCGCTTGTATGATCGTATAGGGATTTTAGGATGATGCAGATATTCGCTTCAGCATCTACATCGAGTGTTTGTTTTGCCATCTGCTTCAGGTATTTTCTGAGACTTCGCATTCGTGTTCGGCCTAGGGAGTTTACATCTGCTACTAGTGGTGTTGAGTCATGCTGAATTCCTTTGTCGATACGGAACACGAGATTGTCGTGCCAATTCGGTTTTGAAGCCTCTGGAGCTGCCTTTACAATGTGTTTTGTCGCATCTAATGTATCGCTGAGGGAATTCGCCATACTTGGCAGGTATGTAGGGTCGATTCCCGTTTCTTGTTCGATTCTTTCGTTGGAGTAATTTCGCATCCAGTACCAACGGTACAGCCCCGACGTTGTACTGATCTTGTTTAGGTTGTATCCGTAGTCTTGGAGGATTGGTTCTAGTCGCCCGTTAGCCTCCTTCTCGTTCATTTCGAGTCCGAAGTCTTTGACTGTTCGGTGGATATAATCAAGCTGTGTGATTTCGCTTGTTTCTGTGTCGTTGATCCAGTGGTAGAACGATCTGATGTTGAGCAGATCCGTGTCTATCCATGAATTGTAGTGGAAATTGACTGCACCTTGTCCAAGTTTTGTTGTCTCGAAGGCTGAGATTGTGTCGTTCTCGGTGATAAATCCGTTGTCGTTGAGCCAATTGGATGTTTTGTTTAGCCGGTCAGTCAGCATTTTTTCTTTCGATTTCGGCTTTCTTGTTCCCCACCCTTCTTTTGGCGTCAGTTGTTTCCAGTATAGGGTGTTCTTGATGTAGTTTTCAATCTGCTCAGTTGTACTCCATCCGTTCTCGATGAGCTCAAGAACCATCCAACGGAATTGATTATCGCTATCGATGTGTGTTTCAACATCTTCTAGCTCTCTGTTCGGCTCGAAGAATCGTTCTTCTGTCTCTTCTGGATCGTTGGCTAAGGTGAAACAGTAACCGCAATCGTAGTCAAATCTGGGCCGTGCTGCCCGCCCTGCCCACTGTACGTACTCGTAAATGCCCACGTAATTCCCCCGTCGTGTGATGTCTGCAACGATCACGGTCTGAACAGGGCTGTCGAACCCGTAAGCTAGTGATGTGGTTGTTGTAATCGCCTGTAGCTCGCCTTCTTCGTATAGCTCGAGGATGTATTGCTTGATTGATCCAGGCAGATCTGAGTGTACGTATGCGACTCCCGACTGCATCATATCTAACAGTTCTTTGTGTGTGTCTGTTAGTAGGCCGTCTACTCTTGAAGTTAATTCATCTCTGAGGTTGATATCGTCTGATGGCCCTTCAAGGATATTTGCATCTGCAATTGCGCCTGCTCGAGATTCTGTCCACGATTTAGCGAAACAGAATACCAAGAATGGTGGCTTGTCTGTGTTTTCTTCGATTGTCTCGACTACAGTTTGTTTCGTAGATCCTGTGTTGTTATCAACGGAGAATTCTTTGATTGGTGTTTGGCGGTCTTCTGGGCTGATTAGTACGTCTCCTTCCATCCAATCTGCGATTTCCTCTGGATTCCCTATTGTCGCGCTGATCCCGTAAAGGCTAATATCTTTCTTTAGAGCGGCTGAAATAGCCATTTCGATTTCATATCCTCTGAATCCTGAGTAAATCTCGTGGAAATCGTCAAGAACAATTGCGTCGATAGATAGTGCCCCTTCTGTTCCTTTGAGAATTGCTTGATAAAATGATTCGAATGTAGCTACTGCTACGTCACCACTTTCGTATTTGTTTGGCCCTGTCAGTACGTCGTATTCTGGTGTGGCCCATTTTCTGATCGTATTTCGCTTTGCCCACACAAGTTGACGGCTTGGGACGAGGTATGCTACCCGGTTGTCTTTCTCTAGCTCTTGTAGCGTTACTGCTTCCGCTGTTAGTGTTTTTCCGTTCCCCGTTTCTGCGATTAATAGGTTGTTTCCTTCGTCAAGAATTCCTTCGTTGAAGGCGTAAGCCTGCGTATCTTTCAGGCTATCGTACCCGTGTTCGTTCATAATCTGCCCGATAACTACTTGCTGTTCGATTGGGATGTCGAGATTTTGTGGTTTGGTCATGTTTTTTTGGAATGGTTGATTTTTGTATGCGTTGATGAGCAGTGTATATTCGTACTATCTCTTCCTTAATCAACACTTCTTTCAATATAATCGGGAAATAAAAACAAATACACTACTCCTCCAACCCACCATTAGCTTCTATTGCTCGCTTGGCGTCTGATACGTCTATTTCTGGTAATTGTGTGTCTTTTTGGATGACTTCGAATCCTTTTATTGTATCTTCTTGGTATGCTGAGTCTCGGAGTAGTTTTCCGAGTATTCGTGCATAGAGGAAGGGTTCTTCTATGTCTTGGTTTTCTTCTACTACAAGCCATCCTTTGTCTGTCCTGGGATTATTCCATAGTACGAGAACATTGCTGTCGATGATCGCAACAATGCTAGGAATTGATTTTATGTAGTATCCGTCTTCTGTGTCGTCGTGGATTCTGAATATTGGTACGATACCGCTGATCGCTCTGCCTTTTGTAAGCTCTTTGGCTTCGCTGTATGTTAGTGGTCTTTCTGGTAGTGCTTTTATTTCTCTATGGATTGTCCCACATTCATCGCAATGTTCTCCTGCATTTTCGTCTACACAATTTAGTACCATTGGTTGATTGTTTCTATATGATACCGGACCCTAAAATTTGCGCTACAGTATTTCTGCTTGGATCTGTTTTTCTATCTTTGCTTTTTGTCATTATACATCTTCTATTGCTATTAGAATGGTAATATATTTAGTATTCTTTCTTTGATTCCTTTCTTCTTTCCATTATAAATGTTTTCTAGCCCTCCTTCGTAGAAGTCTTCTATATAGAATTCTGTGTTGTTTCCTGTTATTGTCCCTCTTATCTCGACTAAGGCGTTGACAGTGTATTCTTCGATGTCTGTTTTCACTGTGGCTGAAATAACGTAGAATTTTCCTCTATTCTGGATCAGGTTTTTTCTTACTTCTCGTTTGCTCTTTTTGTTCAGATCTGTATATTCAATATCGAGTTCTGCTCCATTTTCGGTATGATTAACAAACAGAGAGTTGTCTAGGAATTTCTCCTCTAGGAATTCAGCAGGTTTTGAGGTTTCTCTGTACAGTATTTTGATTGTATTGGGGTTATTTTCTCTGTCTGGTAACCTTTCTATGCATTTTTCAATTATTTCTTCTTCTTCCCACTCTTCTGCTCTATGGTAAAATCCCATGCTTATCTTTGTTTGCTGTATGTTTCGTAGCAGCTGATTATATGATTATGATCCCGTGTTCTAGCTCTAGATACCAAGCGAAGAATATACCGGCATTGTATGTACCGTGGATGATGATAGGCATCATGAGGTTTTCTGTGTATGCGTATACACCCCCTAGAACCGCTGAAAGAATTAGAACATGAGTGAGGCTAACTAGTATTTCTGCTCCACTTCCTGTTGCGTATGCGGGTATGTGGACGATGGCAAAGATGATACTGCTTATCAGGATTGCGCTTATTTTTGTGTATTCTGAATATAGCCCCTTTTGAACTATGTTTCTGAAAATGAATTCCTCTGAAGGGGCTATTGCTAGGAATGATAGTGGGACTAGTAGTAATACGAAAGTCGGGTTTATGTTTCCTTGCCCTGTGTCTATTATGCTGTGTTGTGATGATCCAGTGTCAAAGACAGTTGTGATGATTGTGAGTAAGTAGATCGTCAATAGGACTGCGACTGTTCCGCCGATTATGATGATCCCGTCTTTTTTGCTTGGGATATGTACATCGATGTATTCTATCTCTTTATCACTGAAAATGAAGAATAGAACTCCGAATGTAATTGTTCCTAGGACAATGGCTAATAGATTCATTATCATTTCTGATTCGAATGTTGGTGAATACCAGGAAAACCGTTGTGCCTCTCTGAATGGTACTGTCCAAACTATCGTTGAGGCGTAACCGATTATTCCTAAACTTCCGTATTTTAGTGCTGATCTGATTTTCCGTATTATTTTCGGTCTTTCCTTCTGTTGTTCCCCCTGTTGAGTTTCTTGTTTGTTCTTCTCTTCCATTTTCTTTCTATTAAAGGATGACGAAGGTCCACAGGACCATACCAAGGTATATGGCCACTGTTATCCCAATAGCTTTGAATTGGCTGAATTCATCTTTGATAGCTACATAAATAGCAACTGACGAGAACATCAATAGTATGAGTAGGATGAAGTGTAGTGCGCCAATTCCGCCGATGAAAGCAATTGTGCTAGTGATACCAGCAGTCAGTGTTGGTAGCATGACTCTGTTATTTCGTTGTATTCTAACACTGTATATTAGTTTCGGTTAAATCTGATCTGGTTGTTGTTAGAATTCGACTTTTTCTCCGACAACCTTTGATACTTCTTGTTCAAGCTCTTGAAGCGTATTGGCTGTTTTCTCGAATGGGACGTGTTCATATACGATTACGAATGATGGGAGAACTTCTTCTCCATCTTCCGTTTTGTATATGACTGGTTCTCCTTCTGTTTCTGTCCACATTGTTCTTCCGGGGACTAATTCTCCCATATTTCTATCAACGCATACTGTAATATCGTTGTTTGTCTCCATTTCAGGGAGATAGAGGTAGTATTCGTGTGTTTCTAATCGTTCATCTACTTCTACATCAATTGTTCCAGGTTCAACTGTAAATGGTTCGTAGAAGATAACTCCAGATTTCAAGATGTTAATCCACGAAGCTGGAGATCCATGTCCCATCTCGTAGAGGAACAGGGTTGGCTCTTCGATGTCTACGTTAAGTTGCTCTACGTTCATGAAATCTGTATCTTCTACTATTTTCTCAAATATTAGGTTGTCAGTCATGGTCTGTTAGTATTGGTGGGGGATGTCTGCTAAGTCTGTTCCGTTAATCTCTACTTTGATTTCTCCGTCTGTCGTGATCTCGTGGTCGATAGTAACTGCTTTTGTTTGATGAGGGTTTTTTGGATCGCAAACACCGAAATCGTCTAGAATTCTGATGTTGCCTTCTTTTGTAGGGACTTCTAGCTCGCCGTTTTCTGTGTCAACGGTTGGGTTGTCTCCGACGATTCTTTGACTCGTTGGTACGTTTAGTCGTGTTCCTGGCAGATCAATTTCTTGGAATTCGCTATCTCTAGCACGGAGAGCTGCTTTTACTTCGAATAGTGCTTTTTGAACCGCTCCCCACTGATTTGGGTTTTCAGTTAGGGATAGATCACTGAGGACCGTTTTTAGACTATTGTATGTTCTTTCGAGCTTTGCTTTCTGTTTCTGTTTTCTGGCCTTTGTCTGTGGGTTTTTGTGATTCATTGTAGTATTGTTTCCTTGTTAGTCGGCAGTTGCTTCTACCTATGGGTTTTCGCTTTCGATGAGTCGTGGTGGGATTTCATCTAGTACTCCTGCTTTGACTTCCTCTTCGCAATAGCTTCGAATTCTCTCTACGAGTTCTGATTTGGAACATTCGAATTCGACTGGTTTATCGAGCTGTGGAATGTAGACGTTGAATAGTGGGATGCAGTTACTCTTGAATCCAGTTGTCGTTTCAACTTCAATCGATCCGTCTTCTGTGAGTGTTAATTGAGATTCTTCGACTCCACTCTGGTATCGTTCGATAAATCAACCTGTATTTTCATTGTTGGATTCTGGTTTAACTGGTTGGCTGTTGAATTCCATTGGGTCGATCAGTCCTACACCTTCTCCGACGATTGTGATCAGATCTCCTTCGTTCACGGTGACTAAAACATTGTCTCGACCGTGTTCTGTTGCAAGCTCGTCGTGTGTCTCTTCGATCACTGCTTCGTGTTCTGAGTCTTCTTCTACTTCAAAAGTCATCCTTCACTCCAATCGGGTAATAAAAACAAAACTCACACACCTGAACCATTCTTCTGTCTTTTATTCTGCTTTGGTGTTGGTTGGTTTGTTTTGGGTTTCTGACTTTGTTTTTGGTTGGCGGGTTTGCTCTCTTGTTCACCCACACTACGTTTCCGGTGTATTTCGTTACGGTGAGTTTGTTGATTGGTGTTCTGGTGATTTCCCCTTCGTTTGTGAGATTCATTTCACGCTAAAACGATGGATGGAAACCCATCTCAAACAAATATATTCATCTAAAGAGGAGGGCCGTGTCAGCGTGCATTCCCTTTCTAACGGCCTATTGGATTCCCCAATGATAGCCGTTATCTTGATTGTTTGTTTTATCGTGTTAAAGAGTTTCGTATTAATACCAATTCATTATTGTTCTCATTTCAACTATTTGTTGCTGTTACTGTTTGGTTTCCATTCTTTGGTTCTGTTTCTGTATCTGTTTCCTCTGTGTCTCGCATCCAATATGCGAATAGGATAACTACACATATTCCCATTGGTATTTGTATTGCTGGTGTGTTTGAACTCAAAAATAGCGGGATGCTGAAATATAAAAAGAAATACTTCAGAATCGCTTTCATTGTGTCTGAAAAAATGAGCTCTCTTATTATTCTGTAGAACAGGATGTAAAATGGTAATGCTGTCATTAGTTCACCTCTTTTTTATTAACTTCTCTTCTACTACATATGAGAGATAAAAACAAATCATAATATCACTCTACACTTTTATCATCCTATATACCATAGGGTTATTGTACTGAATAGATTCCATGATAGATAGATTATGAACATGAATGTCCCGCAATAGAATAGCCAGATCCCTTGTTTATTTTTATTTGTGGATTTTTTGGTTGTAGCCCACCTTAGAAACCCGATAATAATTGTTACTAATCCTCCGTATCTTAATGCAAGAAGTCCGAATACTAGTGTCTCGTTTAGGAAAACATTATCAACCATGGACTAGTTTGTATGTTTGATCTATCTACTAGATCTTGTTCGTTGCTGGTTACTTTGTCTCCAGTGTTAATATTGTTTTCCGTTGTGTGGTGATGCCTAACTTCTAATATGTATTTTCCTGTTCCTTCGTATCTGGTCAGATCTAATTCTGTTTCAGCTGTTTCTGGTTCTGCGTGATGGATGCTTGTGATTTTGCCGTTTCTATCAATGAATATGATGTCGATGGCAAAGTTCATGCCTCTCATCACGTATGCGTATTCATCCTCTTGTTCGTGAACAAATAGCATTCCTTCATTTTCCTCGAGGGTGTCTGTCTCGCTTAGCCCAATGTGTCTTTTTTCCGCTGTATCTGCGATACGCGCGTCTATTGTTGTTAGTTCTTCGTCTGTTTCGTTGTCGGTTATTGTTACAGTTGCTCTATCGTATTCTATACTCCCGCTTGGTAGCCCTCCAATCATTAAAAATCCTGTAACAGATATTATAATTGATGCTACTATTAGCAATTTGTATTGTTTCATTTTCATATTAGTGGACTAAATCATTAACACTTATATGTCTTCTTTTGTAATACTATATTGTGTCACAAACACAGACCCAATCCGAATCTGGTTCACAGGTTGCACAGTTGACTTCTTTCCAGAAAGACATTATGCTTGTCCTTGCGGAAGAAGAGCAGTATGGTCTGGCCATCAAGCGTGAGCTTGAACAGCGTCGTGGGAAGGAAGTTAATCACGGTCGTCTCTATCCGAACCTCGATGATCTCGTTGAAACTGGCTTCGTTGGAAAGTCTGAGCGTGATAAGCGCACTAACAATTATACTCTTACCTTTGAGGGGTATGAGGCTCTTGTAGAAGACTTCAAGTGGGCAATCTCGAAGTTCGTCATTGATCACGATAGAGCACAAGACCTCTACGATATGGTGGATGAAGAAAAACCTGAATCTCTTTGAACGAGAGTTTAGGTAATTTTAGTAACCGAATACTGGTTTTTTATTTGAGTGCGTTTGTGGTTCGATTTGATTGATCTTTTCTTCTATAGCCGCGACTTCGATTCTCATATCGAAGTCTGGGGACATCAATTCGATATTTTTCCCTTTTAGATCGGAGATGATCCAATTGTTGTATGGTGGTGCGTGATCGTACATCTCGTCTAAGTTGACGGCCTCTACAAGCTGAAATAGGTGTAGTCGTTTATTTCCGATTACTCTTGTTGTCGGTACTGTTTCTCTATTTGCGCTATTCTCTTGGCTCTGGTTTCTAACTGGTATCATATCCATACTTCCACTCCTATCGAGTGATAAAAACTGTTCAATATTCACCCTCTCTCATTTTCCATACCACCAACAGCTATTTATACATGGGGGTTATCGTCTTTCACATAATGTCTGTACAAAATAAAGGTATTGATCCTGGCGGTGATCGTATCCCACAAAAAACTGGTCAGTCGGGTGGAAAAATAGAGCTATGGCCTGAATTTGAGTGTCGTATCTGTGGGTATGATGAGGATATTGTTTCGTGGGAGGAATCGGCTTACAGTGATCCAGATGGTGCTCCTGCTGGTCATTATTATGAGGGTGTTGAGCCATGTTGCTGTCGATGTGGGTCTCGAGTCCCGAAAGAGCAGGTGGGTGTTCAACGGCCAGCTGAGTGGAAGCAACCTATATTATTTGTTGTGTCGGGGATTCCTGGTATGGGATACTCTTATTCGGGCATCGAAAATATATTCAATGAATACGAGTCTGATCCGTATTCGTTCCTTATTGCGTCAGTTGACGAACTCAAAACGATTGTTGGTATAGGGGAGGCGTTCGCTGATAAGATTCATACAAAGAGGGCGACTACGTATCCAGAAATCACACCGGAGGTTGATGACGTGTTGTATGAATTCCGTGGTCTCCGGTTGGTTGATGTTTCTCCTGAAAGGATAGCCCGCGACCTAACGATCTCGTTCATTGATGTTGATGATCTCCCATTTGATGAGATCAACTCAGAGGGTCGTGATGTGTTGCGACAAACTGCTCAAATTCTTCGTCAGAATAAGGATGTGAAGGCTTTGCGAGCGGCTCGAACATCGAGTGAGATGGAATCTATGGCTGATCGGATTGAGGATCGGGTCTAATTGTAATCTATTAAGTTGTGCTCATTGAGGCTGT
>LKMJ01000154.1_pt1 | contig 44427 bp, 40 predicted proteins | sample 643391 | NCBI WGS metagenome assembly LKMJ01 (sample SAMN04112250, study PRJNA286221) | soda lake metagenome | biome: soda lake; feature: Kulunda Steppe; material: water; isolation source: sample PL-Br10 brine of Picturesque Lake | place: Russia: Kulunda steppe | collected 2010-07 | reverse complement strand
GGAGCCGCTTTTGCCCCCGATCAGCCTCGCGGATCTCGTCGCGGCGCTGTACGCCGTCCAGTCGACGATGTTCGCGATCTTCGAACGCGACGTCGGGGCGAACGCCAGCGGCGAGGGACAGGTCGTGGACGTCAGCCTCTACGAGCCGCTGTTCCGGCTGTTCGTCGGCGACGTCGAGGGGTACGACAAGAAGGGACGGATCCCCCAGCGGACCGGGAACAAACACCCCAACTCCTCCCCGCGCGGCGTCTACGAGACCGAGGACGGCTACATCGCGCTCTCGGCCTCGGCGCAGGCGATCTTCGAGCGGGTCATGCACGCGATCGGCCGACCGGAACTGATCGAAGACGAGCGGTTCCGGACGAACGAAGACCGGGTCGACAACGCCGAGGCGATCGACGAGATCATTGAGGAGTGGACCCGAAAGCATCCCACCGAGGAGGTCATCGAAGTGATGGACGACAAGGAGGCCATCGTCGGCCCGATCAACGACATGGCGGACATCTTCGAGGACGAGCAGTTCCAGGCCCGGAACAACATCGTCGAGGTCGACGACGAGGACGTCGGACCGCTGAAGGTGCCGAACACGGTGCCGAAGTTCTCGCGGACGCCCGGTGACGTCTCACACGCGGGCCCCCGACACGGCGAGCACAACGAGAAGGTGTACCGCGAACGGCTGGGGCTCTCAAAGGCGGAGCTGGAGGAACTCCGCGAGAAGGAGGTCATCTGATGGAGCTCACCGACGTCACCCTCCGGGAGGGAGGACAGATGCCCGGTCGCTCGTATTCGATCGAACAGAAAGTCGAGGCCGGCCACCAACTGGACCGGCTCGGCGTCTCGGTGATCCAGGCCGGGTTCCCGGTCACCGGCGAGAGGGATCAGGAGGCGACGCGTCGGCTGGCGGCCGAAACCGACGCCGCAGTCGAGGGAATCGCCCGCGCCGTCCCGAACGACATCGACGCCGTCATCGAAGCCGACGCGGATCGACTCGACATCTTCGCGCCGCTTTCGGCGGGCCAACTCGAGCACGTGATGGACAAAGAGTACGAGGAGATGCTGGAAATCATCGGCGACGCGATCGATCACGCCGAAGGGTACGGGATCCCGATGACGCTGACGCTCATGGACGCCTTCCGGACCGACAGCGAACGCCTGATCGACGCCTTCGATCGGTTCTCCTACCCCGTCCATCTGGGATTGGCCGACACCGTCGGCGCCCGGACGCCCCGTTACGTCGAGTCGCTGCTCGAGGATCTCTCGGCGGGTGGCGTCGATCTCTCGAGGGCCGGCGTCCACTTCCACGAGGACCTCGGCGTCGGGACCGCGAACACGCTGGTCGCCGCAGAGATGGGCGTCGGGAAGGCCGACGTGAGCATCGCGAACCTCGGCGAACGCGCGGGCAACGCCGCCCTCGAGGAGGTCGTCGTCTCCGACGAACTCGCCGACGGGTCGGCGGTCGAAGTCGACATCTCGGAGCTCATCCCGGTCTGTCTGGAGGTCCTCGATATACTGGGTGAGGATCTCGATCCGCGGAAGGCGATCCTCGGCGAGGAAGTCACGAGTCACGAGGCCGGGATCCACACCGCCGCCATGCTCGACGAGCCGAGCGTCTTCGAGCCGTTCGATCCCGCCACGTTCGGCGGCCGTCGCGAACTCGTTTTCGGCGAGGGAACCGGCCGCGGCGGCGCCCGCAAACTGCTCGAGCGAGCGGGCGGCGAGCCGACCGACGAGTTGGTCTCGCGGCTGCTCGATCGGCTCGCGGCGGAGGGGCCGCTCGACCAGACCGATGCGACCGAACTGGCTGCCGACGTTCTCGAGGAGTAAACCGCTTTTCAGGTTTCGGGCTCGATCGACGGGAGCGCCACGCAGAGCGCGATCGCGACGAGCGTCGTCGCGGCGAGCAACACGATCGCGAGATCGAAGCTCCCGCCGTCGGCCAGCCAGCCGACGACGGGCGGGGCGCCCGCCCCGCCACCGATATAGATGGTCCGGACCAGCCCGTAGCCGCTTCCCTGCAGCGCTTCGGGGATGAGATCGACGGCATATGTGTGGGCCGGCGGGAACGCCCCGAGCACGCCCGCCGCCGCCAGCGTCGCGACGATGATCGCCGCCCGTGATTCCAACACCGGCAACGCCATGGCGGCCGGAAGCGCGATCGACACGAAGAGCGCGATCGTCAGCCGCTGGCCGTAGCGATCCGAGACGATCCCGGAGACGAACTGCATGACGATCGCCGTCGCGAAAAAGGCGCCGAACACCGTCGACGCGAGCGGCTGGGAGAACCCTTTTATATCTATCAGGTAGGTGGGCAGAAAGCCGGTCATTCCCTGGTAGTAGCTCATCAACGCGAGCAACAGGACCGTGATGAACACGACGTTCCGGTTCAACACCGCTCCGCTCAGATCACGGAGAAACGCCCGGTTCAGTCCCGCATCGACCTCCGGTTCGGCCGAGGTGCGGCGGGGGATGAACACGACAGTCCCGACGATCACGAGCACGAAAAGCGGGATGAGGTAGCCGAACCCGAGCCGCCAGCCGAAAAGCGCCGCGAACAGCCCGGCGACGACAGGCAGCACGGAGGTCCCGACGTTCCCCGCGGCCTGTGTGAACCCGACCGCAGTCGTTCGGTTGTCGTCGAAAACGTCCGTGATAACCGTCACCCGGCTCGTCCCGTAGAGGCCGGCGCCGAACCCGACGAGAACGGTCGCGGCGACGAAGATCCCGTACGTGGGTGCGAACACGACCGCGAGGACGCCGGCGAGGACGGTGCCCACACTCCCGGCGAGCACCAGTCGCTCGCCGACCCAGTCGGCGGCGAGTCCGCCGGGGAACTGCATGAGCGCGTAGGCGATCCAAAGCGCCGACAGGAGGAACCCGCCACCGGTGTAGCTGACCCCGTAGGTGGCCATGATGTCCGGGAGCAGAGCCGGATAAACGATCCGGATCCCGAGCGTCAACAGCCACCCGCCGGACACCGTCAGGAGGATCCAGCCCTTCCCGTCGGCCCACAGCGCGTCCCGAGCGTTCGCTCCGCGCGCTCGGAGCGTCTCAAACATCGTTTCGGGGCACGTTCATCGGATCACCGTCCACTCGTTGTCGATCGGCAGTTCCCTTGACCGTCGCGTGAGCGACCGCCCCCTTCCCTCGACAGTCCACCGGATAGGGACCGCGCTCTCGCGTGTCACTCCGTCGGGTCCCAGCCCTCGAACTCGTCGCCCTCTTCGATCCCCACGCCGAGTGCGTCGATCACGCGCCCGAGGGCGACGTAGCCCGCGGCGGTCGCGGCGGCCCCGACGGTCGCCTCCGTCCCGAGTTCCTCGAGGATCGCCTCGTGGAGCGGATCTGTCACGCGTCCCCGAGCGACGGCTCGGGTGTAGGCGATGAGCGCCTGTTCGTCGACGGCGAACTCCCGTCTGTCGTCGCGACCGATCGCCGCGATCTCCGCGCGTGTGAGTCCGGCGTTGTTTCCGACGTTGACGTGTTGGTGCCACTCGTAGGCCGATCCGATCTCGGAGGCGGCGGTCAGGATGACGATCTCCCGCTGTCGGTCGGTGAGCCCGGAGTGATCCCAAAGTGCCCCGAGAAAGCCACGGAACCCCGAAAGGACCTCCTGGTTGTTGCCGATCGCGCTGTAGACGTTGACCCGTTTGCCGGGCTGTAACGAGGAGACGATGAGGTCGGCGTATTCGTCGTCCAACTCCTCCTGTGACACGTAGTCAACTCGTGGCATACATGCAAGCGAACGAGTGGGGACGTAAATATTTTCATCGCCCTTGGCCGCCTCCCGTTCGATGGGGTCCGTCCTCGTCACGGAACCGCTCCGTTCGGCCGCATCCGTGGGTGTCCGTCGACAGCGCACTCGGCAGATGGCTTTTTGCTCTGTGAGCCCATCCCATACGTATGACCCTCGGACGGCGCGGAGAACGGCTCGCGGTCGCCGTGGCAGTCGGCGTCGCCGTCGTCGTCGTCTCGCGCCTCGTCTCCCCCAGCAGCGAGTACGTCGCCGGCCCCATCGCCGGCGCCCTCGTCCACACGCTTCCGGCGCGGCTGTTGACGTGGACGATCGCGACGCTGGGAGAGTACGCCGGGGCGCTGTTTTCGCTCTCCGCGGCCGCACTCGCTGTCGCGCTGTTCGGCGCCGTGACGCTTCTGGGACTGTGGCTCGCACATCGCCTCGAGGCAGTGGTGTCGGTCCCGCCGCCGGCCGCGATAGCCGCCGCCGTCGCGACCGTGTCGTTCGTGCTGACGTCCAGCGTCGTACACGCGGTCGGTCTGGGCCTCGTGGGTGCCGTGATCGGCTGGCTCGGTGGCCGGATAGACCGGGAGACTGTCTCGCCGGACAGCTGGTCCCGTCGGGAAATACTGACGGCCATCGGCGGCGGGACGCTTTTCGCTATCGGGACGCTGGCGGCGAGTGCGGGTTCGGATACGACCGAGCCGGAGCTTTCCGTTTCCTCGCGAACTCGTCGGGAGATCGACGAACTCAGCGATATCGCCGCCCAAAACGATCTCGATATTCCGGGACTACCGGGACTCCTTACGCCGATCGGTGCGTTCTACGTGGTCGATATCAACATCGATCCGCCGGCCGTCGACGCCGAGAAGTGGGCCGTCACGATCGATGGAGCCGTCGACACCGAACTGCGGCTCACCCGGGATCGGCTGGACCTCTTCGATCCCGTCACCGAACTGCTCACGCTCCGGTGTATCGGTGAAGAGTTGAACGGGACGCTGATGAGCACGGCCGTCTGGACCGGGGTTCCGATCGCCTCGCTTCTCGATCGAGCCGGACCCGATGGGGGATACGCCAGACTCACCGGCGCGGATCGGTACTCCGAGGTCGTCCCGATCGAGATGCTCTCCGACGCGATCCTCGTGTACGCGATGAACGGCCGGACGCTCCCCCGCCAGCACGGCTTCCCGGCGCGGGTGATCGTCCCGGGAAGCTGGGGGAAAGTGAACGTGAAATGGCTGACGGGAATCGAGATACTCACCGAGCGTGAGGACGGTTTCTGGAGCCAGTGGGAGGGAACGAGTTCGGTCAACACGGTGGCGAAACTCTGGAACGCCCGCCCGACCGACGGCGGGATGGAGGTCTCCGGTCACGCCTACGCCGGCGACCGCGGTATCGAAGCCGTCGAAGTCTCGACCGACGGCGGCGAGACGTGGAACGAGGCGACGTTGAGCGACCCGCTTCCGAACCCGGCGACGTGGCGGCAGTGGCGCTACGAGTGGCGTCCCGACGGCGACAGCGCGGAAGTCGTCGTCCGGGCGATCGACGGGGAAGGGGAGCTCCAGACCGAGGCGTTCAGCGAGCCACAACCCGACGGGGCGAGCGGGTGGGTCTCGAGACGGGTCGATACCACCACCGTGACGGATTTCACTCACGGTTCGCTTGGCTGAACTCCTGGGGGTGGCCGATGGCGCCCGTCGACCGAGGAGAAGAGATATCAACCGGATGTCCCTAACCCGATGATATGAAGCGGCGTGCCGTGATCGCGACCCTCGGTGTCACCTTCAGCGCCGGCTGTGTCGGTGGCGGCTCGAACGCCGATATGGGTGCCGACGACGACCTCGAGGGGGTTCGGGCGAACGCCGACGCGGTCGTGGAGATGACCGACGAGCCGCGGTTCGATCCCATGGTTCTCGAAATCGCTCCCGGTTCGACGGTCGCGTGGATCAACGAAACTCCCCGGACGCAGTCGGTTACTGCCTACGAACGTGAACTTCCCGAGGGGGCCGATTACTTCGCCAGCGGCGGGTCCGGTCGCGAGTCAGTCGCGTCGATCCTCTATCCGATCCGCGGCGCGATTCGGACCGACGAGGCGTTTCAGCACACGTTCGAAACGCCCGGCGAGTACAGGTATTACTCCATCCCTTCCGAACACCTCGGAATGGACGGCGAGGTCGTCGTCGAGTGAGTGCCGGCTTCCGCCCGGGTCCGGTCGCTAGAACACCGTCCTGACGACGCCGACCGCGACCGCGACGATGAACGCGTGGTAGATCAGTGTCGACGTGAGCGCAAAGAACACGAGCGGTGCGACCGGATAGCGGGCGATTCCGGCCGGAACGAAGATCAATCCCCGCAAGTAGGGGATGAAGTTCGTCACGAAGACGCCGATCCCGCCGTATCGCTGGAACCACCGTTCGGCCTGATCGATGCGCGCTTCCGGGATCGAGATCCGGGGCGAGGATCGGATGTAGGACATCCCCTTCTGTCGTGCCATATAATAGATGAGCAGCTGGCCGACGACGTAGCCGCTCGAGGAGACGGAGAGAATCACGGCGATCTCGAAGCGATCGGCCGAGATCGCCAGCACGTAGCCGGGCAAAAACACCGATGTCGGAAGCGGTTTGCCGATGAACGCCCCCTTCAGGACGAAAAAGACGAACAGGGCGGGAAGTCCGACGTACAACAGAACGGCGAACGCGGTATCGACGAGGGATTCGAGCATCCGGTGTTACACGTTCGCCCCATACCTACATAACCCCCGTCCCTCGGGTTCAGTATCCGAGCGAAAGCAACCGGTTGCCGACGAGCGCACAGAGGACGACGACGAGCAACGCGGCGAGCACGGCGAAGGCGACCCCCCAGCCGAAGGCGTCCGCCGTCACGCCGGTCGCGACCGGACCTACCCCGGCGACGATCCCGTAGACGCTTCTGACGAGCCCGAACCCGGTCGCCCGCTCCCGCTCGGAGAGGGCGTCCATGAACCGCGGCAACAGTGCCGCCTGATAGCTGAGCCCGGTGCCGACGAGCAGAACCGCCGCGACGAGCCCGACCCAGCCCGGAACGAAGATCAACAGTGCGATCCCGATCGCACCGAGGGCCATACAGCCGGCCGTGGCGAAATCGCGGCCGAACCGATCCGAGAGCCAGCCGATCCCGACCTGTGCCGGCGACTGGACGACGAAGTATCCGGCGAAAACGAGCCCGGCCAGTTCGGCTGATTGACCGCGATGGGCGATGAGAAACGTCGGTAAAAACGACGCGACGGCCTGCCAGACGAACGTACAGAGGATCGCGAGGACGACCGGAAAGGCGATGGTCGGCCGGGCGAGCAGTCCGAACAGGGATTCGACCTCGATCCGTTCCCGCATCGGTTCGTCCGGATGTCTCGGCTCCGTCGGGCGAACCCCCCACGCGAAAAGCAGGAAGATCGGAACGGCGACGGCGGCGCCGAGCGCGACCGCCGGCCGCCAGCCATACCGGACGCCGATCCAGGCCGCGACCGGGGGCGTGAGCAGGCCCGCCGCGGGGGCGCCGATGTTGTGGATCCCGATCGCGGTGCCGAGGTTGTCGTAGGTTCTGGTCAGAAGCGTCGTCGCCACCGAGTAGTGTAGCCCCGCGAGGGCGCCAAGCGCGACCGTTCCGATGACGAAGACGACGAGTACCGGGGCGATCGCGACGAGGAGGCTCGCGGCCGCGGTCCCGCCGATCGCGACGAGGATCACGTACCGTTCGCCGACCCGGTCGGCGAGCACGCCGCTCGGGAACTGGCTCGCGGAGTAGGCCATCCACATCCCGGTCAGTGCGAGCCCGACCACGGCGTTCGAAACGGCGAAATCGTCGGTGATGAACGGGACGACCGGGCTGATCGCTAACCGTCCGACCATCGTCGCGAAGAAGGCGAACGTACACAGCGTCAGGACGGTTTCTCGGTATCGCCAGTGCATTTCGAACGTCTCACCCGGTCGCTGTTGGCACTCGCTTCGCTCCCCGTATGACCGTATCGGTTCCCAATCGGAGTCGCGTCACTCGTCCGAAATCTTCATGAGGGTGAGATCACCGGATGTATACATGCAGGGAGAACGGTTACTCGACCGGCTAGTCGAAAACGACGTGATCGACGATTCGGGGGAACTCCCCGTCTTTTCGTCGTCGTTCCGCGAGCGCGTCGACACCTACGAAACCGACCTCACCCTGCAGGAGGGGAAAGCGATCGCCGAGTACGTCCGCGAAGCGGACCCGGAACTGCAGGTGCCGAACGCCGGGTCGACGTTCGACGCCGACGACGCCCCGTATCTCGCCGAACTCCTCGCGTTGCTCGACCAGCTTGCGGACCTCGAGACGGCGCTGCAGGTGCTCCCGACGCTCGATCTGTTCGGCGAGAATCCGCCGCCAGTCGACGGCACGCCGGACGTTTTCGTTCAGGTCACCGGCCCCCGTCTCCGGACGCTTTCGAAACTGTACGATCGGGCGATCGTGTACGCCTGGGGGTACGAATGTCCGCCGTGTGAGATCGTTCAGAAGGACTTCGACGAGATTCTGGACGAACCGCTCGAGGGGATCCCGATGATGGCCGTCTGCGGGGAGGACTGCGCTAGGCTGTTACACGAGACGTTCGAACTGCGGGGCGCTCCGACCGTCCTCTTTTTGCTCGATGGACGGGTCGATCTCCGCCTCGAGGGGGCACAACACCGGAGGGTTCTCGAACGGGAACTCGAGAAGTTCCCGTCCATTTCCTCATCGCACGCGACCGGCGATGGTGCGGACTCGGGGGAGCCGTCGGACACACCGTCGTAGTCCGAACGGTTTCGCGCGCCCGGTGGAAATACGTCGACCAATGTGAGCGTTTTCGGCTGGATCGCCCCCCAATTAGCAGAGAATCTCCGTCCGTGCCGTTCGATAACACGGATACTATATCCGATCCGTCGCTGATATTGTCTGTTAACCTACCGTCTCTGTATGGCTCTGTTATCAGCTGTATCCTCAACAGATAATCCTTATTGACCGTATACTGGTTTACAATGTATTGTTTAGGGATTCCAGAGATTCAGATGTAATATTATCTCGCTCGTCTTTTTTAATCCCGTGCCACAATCCGGTGACCCTCATGGGAAAACGTTAAGTTTAGTCATTCGTATACCACGGTATGCCGACACCAGACAAAGGCACCGGCAGCAGTGGTAGAATCGACCTCGATCGACGTGATATCCTCAAGTCGCTCGGGGCCGCTGGCGCAGTCGGGTTGGCCGGCTGTGCGGGCAACGGAAACGGCAACGGCAACGGAAACGGAAACGGAAACGGCGCGGAAGATCTCGGCGAGCGAGTCGAAGAGCCGCTTATTTTCGAGTACTGGTCGAACATGGGCGCCGAGACGACCCAGTGGGAGGAGGCCATGCCGATCATGGTCGAGAACCTCGAGGAGGCACTCGACCACGAGATCGACGTCGTCCCGACGGAGTTCTCGACGCAGGTCGGAAACATCACGAACGACCAGCGGACCCACCACCTCGCCGGCTGGTATCACACCAACACGCCGGACCGCCTGGACCCACAGGAGATGTCCCGACGGTTCGCCATCGACTGGGCGGGCGGACAGGGTAACGCCAGCCCGAACAACTGGGCGAACTGTGACTACTCCGAACTGGCGATCGGCCAGGAGAGCGCCCCCGACGAGGAGACACGTCAGGAGATGGTCTCGGAGGCCCACCGAATCATGGCCGACGAGTTCGTCGCGCTGCCGTTCCTCCAGACGATGCTCAACGGCGCGTACAACACCGAAACAGTCACTCTGAACGGTGCCGAGAACGCCGGCATCATCAACACCAACGCGAACGTGTTCATGCTGTCGGAACCAATCGACGGCGACCGATTCACCGTCAACGGGATGCCGACCGAGTGGGAGACCACCAACTTCCCGACGAACCAAAACTCCGGGGCCGTCTCGATCTGGAGTCACCTGATCCACTCGCCGCTCGCCGAGTACGACGAGAACCTCGATCTCGTCGGCGTGCTGGCCGAAGACTGGGAGACCGAGGAGGACGGACGGCTCATCAGAGCCCACCTCGAGGAGGACATGCAGTTCCACGACGGTCGGGAGATCGTCGCCGAGGACGTCAAGTTTACCTTCGATCACATGTGGGGCAACGCGGGCGCGTTCCCGCACGGCGGCGCGCCGCCGTACGACGAGATCGTCGCCGTCGACGACAAGACCGTCGAGTTCACGTTCGACGAGCCGTACCTGCCGCTCATCACACGCGAGTGGCCGCGCTGGGGTATCTTCAACAGCGAGGTGTGGGAGGCCGAGGGGATGCCGGACAGCCCCGACGCCGGGTCGGCGCCCGTCGAGGGAACCGGCTCCGGGCCGTTCGTACTCGACGACATCACGACCGGCGAGTTCGCACAGCTTGACCCCCATGACGGCAACCCCAAGTACAGCCCCGACCACGGGATCGACTTCGAGGTCTACCGGGACACGACGGCCGCGACGGAGGCGTTCCTGGCCGAGGAGATCGACATCTACCAGCAGGCTTCGCCCGGCGCACTCAGCCGCATCGAGGACGACGCCGACGAATGGGCCGAGACGCTCTCCATCCCCGGGTTCATGGGCCATCAGATCTACCCGCAGTGTAACATCGCTCCCGGTAAGTTCCGCGAGTTCCGTCACGCGGTCGGCCTGACGCTCGATATCGACCTGATCAACGAGGTCGCCTGGCGTGGCGACGGTGATCCCGACACGGTCGGGACGTCGTTCCGACAGACCCACCCGTTCCGCGAGGACTGGTGGGACGACGAGTTCACACACTTCAAGGACATCACCGGCCCGGAGGTCGACCGCGCCCGGGAAGTCCTACAGGACGCCGGCTGGGGCTGGGACGACGACGGCGACCTCCGGTACCCCGAGGGCACCGACACGGACGGGCTCTGGCCCGAAGGCAGCCAGCCGACCGAGAACCCCGACGACTGGGACTGCATCGACGAGGACGGCAACCTGATGTTCGACTAACCGCCGCGTAACAACCGTTTTTACGCACAGGACTGACAAAACGCTTAAATTACCCATACTACTCACTCATACACATGTTAAATCGGATACCGATACTGTCCCGGGTTTTAAAAGGGGCATCCGGAGCCAGTGATCACTACGCTGTCCGGAACTTCCGGTCGGGCCTCTCGAAGATGCTCGACTCGAAAGCCGCGATGGTGTACGCGCTGTTCCTCGTCTTCGTGCTCTTCCTCGGGCTCGTCGGACCGTGGATCGCTCCATACGACGCGACCGACCGAATACGCGGCGAGGACGGGGAACTGCTCCGCGGGGAACCGCCATCGGCTGATCACCCGCTCGGGACGACTGAGGTCGGATACGACGTCTTCTCGCGGCTGTTGATCGGCGCCCGACCGACGGCGATCGCCGGACTGTTAGGCGGGACGATAATCATCTCTATCGGTTCGTTAGTCGGGATCACCGCCGGTTACGTCGGCGGGCGGACCGAAAATGTACTGATGCGAATGACGGACCTGGTCTACGGTGTCCCGCTCATTCCGACGGCGATCGTCCTGATCGCCTTCTTCGGTGTCGGGTTCTTCCAGTCGATACTGGTCATCGCTTTGGTGTTGTGGCGGGGGAGCGCCCGCGTGTTACGATCCCAGGTGTTACAGATCAAAGAACGGGAGTTCATCCTGGCTTCGAAAGCGACCGGGACCAGCACGCCCCGGATCATCATGAAGCACATCTTCCCCAACGTGGCGACGATGGCCGTGATGTTCTTCGCGATCGGTGTCGGCTACACCATCATCATCCAGGCCGGACTCTCGTTCCTCGGCGTCGTCGATCCGTTCGTCCCTTCGTGGGGCGTCATGATGCGGAACGCCTACGCCTCCGGTCGCGTCGGGACCTACTGGTGGTGGTCGATCCCACCCGGACTGATGATCGCACTCACCGTCGTTTCGACGTTCATGTTCGGTCGGAGCTACGAGCGCCTCTCCAGTGGTGAGGACGAAGGCGCAATGGCACAGGCGGGGTAATATATATGAGCGACTCACAACCAATCCTCGAACTGGACGACGTCACGATCCAGTACCGGACAAGCGGCGGCATGCTGACGGCCGTCTCAGACGCATCGTTTACCATCGGCCAGGGCGAATACTTCGGGCTGGTCGGCGAATCCGGCTGTGGGAAATCCACCATCGCGAAGACCCTCATCGGCGCCCTCGACGACAACGGCGAAATCGCCTCCGGCGAGATCCGATACAAAGGTGATCCGATAGAGCACTACACGGAAAACCAGTTCAACAAGGAGCTCCGCTGGAAGGAGATCTCGATGATCCCGCAGGGCTCGATGAACAACCTCGATCCGATCGAGAAGATCAGCGATCAGGCGATCGAGATCGCCCAGGTTCACACCGACATGACGAAATCCGAAGCGCTCGAGCGGTTCAAGGAGCTCTTCGAGGTCGTCGGGATCCAACAGAGCCGGATCCACGACTACCCCCATCAGTTCTCCGGCGGGATGGAACAGCGGGCGATCATCGCGCTCGCGTTGTTCCTGCGACCGTCGCTGATCATCGCCGACGAGCCGACGACCGCATTGGACGTCATCATGCAGGACCAGGTGTTCAAATACCTCGATGAAATCCGTGAGGAGGGCAACGCCAGCATGGTGTTGATCACACACGACATCAGTCTGGTGTTCGAGTCCTGTGACGACATCGCGATCATGCACAGCGGGCAGGTCGCCGAGACCGGTGACATCGAGACGATCTACGACAACCCCCGCCACCCGTACTCGTTCATGCTTCAGGGTGCGTTCCCGGATCACCGTTATCCGGATCGGGACCTGGAGATCATCGAGGGCTACCCGCCCGAGAACATGGGTGATGTGAGCTACTGTACGTTCGTCGATCGGTGTCCGTACGCGGTCGACGAGTGCCGTGAGATGGCACCCGAGCTCGAACAGTGGGAGCAGGCGGAATCCAACCATCTGGTCTCGTGCTTCCGAAGCGAGGACGCCTACGAGGAACACCAACGTCAAAAAGAGATGTCTGATAACGAAGCCGAGTCCGGTGCGGACGGCGAGAGTACGGAGGTGCACGGCGATGACTGAGCCGGTGTTGCGGCTGGAAAAACTCCAGAAGTACTTCGCAGAGGAGAGTCTGAAGGACCGACTGTTGGGCCGCGAAACACAGCCGGTGAAGGCGGTCGACGAAGTGACGATCGATCTGGAGGAAAACCAATCGATCGGCGTGATCGGCGAATCCGGCTGTGGGAAGACGACGCTCCTGCGGACACTGATGGGACTTTACACTCCGACAGGCGGGGAGATGTACTACGAGGGCGACCCGACCTCGGAGTTCTCGAAATCCGAGTGGCAGAACTACCGACGGAACGTCCAGATCATCTTCCAGGATCCGTTCAACTCGCTCGATCCGAAGTTCAGGGTCCGTGACACGCTGAAAGAGCCGCTGCAGGTACACGGGCTTGACAACCACGAAGAGCGGATGCACGAGGTCTTAGAGGAGGTACAGCTGAACCCGCCGGAGCAGTACATCGACCGTCTCCCGAAGCAGCTTTCGGGCGGCGAGAAACAGCGCGTTTCGATCGCCCGGGCACTGATCCTCGAACCGGATATCATCCTGGCCGACGAGCCGGTGTCGATGCTCGACGTCTCGACGCAGGCCTCGATCCTGACGCTGCTTTCGGATCTGATGGAGGAGCGCGGGCTGTCGATGTTCTACATCTCACACGATCTCTCGACGGTGTCGTACATCTGCGACGAGATCAACGTGATGTATCTGGGCCGGATCGTCGAACGGTCGCCGACCAGGAAGGTGTTGCACGATCCGAAACACCCGTACTCGAAGGCGCTGATCGACGCGATCCCGGTTCCGGACCCCCATTACGACCGCGAGCGGACGAAGATCGAGGGTGCGGCGCTCGATCCGATCGATATGGGCGACGGGTGCCGGTTCCGCGATCGGTGTCCCGACCGGATGGAGATCTGTGAAAAGAAACCGCGGTTCGTGGAGGTCGACGACGAGACCATCGCGTCGTGTCACCTCTACTACGACCACGAGTCGGACGACGCGGCGGTGGACGTCGACGCCCGCCGGCTTGCGGCTGACGGCGACGGAACGCCGCAACACGGAGCCGCTGGCCAAGGAGGTGATCGCTGATGGGGCGAGTTCGCTATTACGCCATGCGGACGCTACAGACGATCTTCATGCTGTGGCTCGCAGCGACGCTTCTGTTTTTGCTCTTTCGGGCCATGCCCGGCGACTTCACGGATCAGATGCTGTTCGCCGGCGCCGACCCCGAAGTCGTCGAACAGTTCCGCGAGGACTGGGGACTGAACGATCCGCTGTACGTCCAGTATTACCGCTACATCACGAACCTGGCGGTGGGTAACGCCGGAATGTCTCTGGAGTACCGGACTCCCGTCATCGATTACATCCGGATGCGGCTGTTCAACTCCCTCATTCTCATCGCCCCGGGGATCACGTTCGCGTACATACTCGGCTCGCTCTACGGGCTCGTCGCGGGGATGAACCGCGGGTCGCTCATCGAGAAGTACGGTATCGTCCCGATCATCTTCCTCGGTGCGTTCCCGTCGTTCGTGACGGCGATCTTCCTCATCGTCATCTTCGCTAGCTGGCTCGGCTGGTTCCCGACCGGGGGAATCATAACGGCGGACACGAGGCGATTGCTCGCCGAGGCGCCGTGGTGGCGACGCTATCTGACGGGTGATTTCCTGTGGCATGCGACGCTGCCGTTTACCGCAGTCGTCTGTCGGTACCTGTTCTTGCCCTCGCTGATCATGCGGACCAGCGTCTTCGAGGTAAGCGGACAGGGCTTTACGTTCTACAACCGCATCACGGGGCTTCCGAAGGTCAAGCGGTTCCGACACATCGCAAAGCACGCGAGCCTGCCCGTCATCACGCTCTACCCGGTCTCGATGACCCGCGCGATCGGCGGACTGGTGCTCATCGAGATCGTGTTCAACTGGCCGGGGATCGGGGCCGCACTCGTCGATGGGGTGTTGGCGCGCGATTACCCGGTCGTCCAGTTCGTCTTCTTCCTGATCGCGGCGTTCATCATCATCGCCAACTTCGCGGTCGATATCATCTACGGGATCATCGACCCACGGATCAGCGTCGAAGGCGAATAGACGCCGCCGGCTTTCGACTTTTTTGTGCGTATCGTCCCCGTGAGGTCATCCGATCGCTGTCGAAGAAACCGACGGCTGACGGGTGGAGATCGACCGATGAAAACGCGATTCCCTTCGGTAGCGTTACTGTTCCATCACCGAGACGACCGGCCGCTCGGAGTTGAGGATCACCGACTGGGTCACGCTGCCGAACAGCGCCTTTCCGGTCGGCGAGCGGTTCTTGCCGCCGATCACCACGTACCGAGGTTCGATGCTCTCTATCGCCGAGAGTATCTCGTCGGTCGGATCGCCGACCCGTCCGAGTGCTGAGACCGTCCCTGAGGGGTCCTCGCCCAGCGCCCCGTCGATGAACTTCTGGGCGATGTCCTCCGCGCGATCGACCTCGATGCTGAACGAGTAATCGGCGAACTCCTCGACCGATTTGATCGACTCGAAATGTTCCTCCGCCTCGTCTTCGGGGAGCACGTGTAGCACCTGCAGTTCGTCGTCGAACGCGACCGCCAGCTCGTGTGCCGTCTTGATGATCTCCGTGGGGTTCCGTTTCTCGCCGACTGCAGCAAGTATTGCCATACAACACCATCTGATACTGATCACAAATATCTTTTCGTGATTTATTCCTCGATCGGCGCAGGATCGGTATTTAAAAGAATCCGGGTAGAACACTGGGCATGGACGAACGGATTCGCGAGCATGCGGCCGTGTTGACCAAGTGGAGTGCCAGAGTCGAGCCCGGCGACGACGTCGTCGTCGACGTCGCCGAGGACGCCCACGACCTCGCTGTCGCCGTCACGGAAAAGCTCGGAGCGATCGGCGCAAACGTCGTGAGTACGTACGGTTCCGAGGAACTCGCTCGGGCCTACCTCCGGGCGCACAGCGGAGATTTCGAGCCCGCCGACCACGAACTGGCCCTCCTCGAGAACGCCGACGTCTATCTCCGTCTCGGCGGCGGCCGGAACACCGCCGCGACGGCCGACGTCGAAAGCGAGACGCGACAGGCCTACGCGAGTGCCCGAAACGAGGTCCGCGAGGCACGGATGGACACGGACTGGGTATCGACGGTCCATCCGACCAGAAGCCTCGCCCAGCAGGCGGGGATGTCCTACGAGGACTACCAGTCGTTCGTTTATAACGCGATCCTCAGAGACTGGGAGTCGCTCGCGGAAACGATGGGCCAACTGAAGGCGATCTTGGACGACGGAAACGAGGTTCGGATCGTCAAGGACCGACCGGACCAGCCCCGAACGGACGTTCGGATGTCGATCGAGAACAGAACGGCGGTGAACTCCGCGGCCTCGGTCGCTTACGATTCGCACAACCTCCCGTCCGGGGAGGTGTTCACCGCGCCCGCCGGGACCGACGGCGTGGTCTTTTTCGACGTGCCGATGACGATCAATTCTCGACGCGTTCGGGACGTCCAGTTGCACTTCGAGGACGGCGAGGTCGTCGATTACTCGGCCGAGCAGGGCGAGGACGTCCTCGAAGGTGTACTCGACACCGACGAGGGGGCGAGACGGCTCGGCGAGCTCGGGATCGGGATGAACCGCGGGATCGATCGGTTCACCGACAACATCCTCTTCGACGAAAAGATGGGTGAGACTGTCCACCTGGCGCTCGGCCGCGCCTACGACGCCAACCTGCCGGACGGCGAAGGCGGGAACCAGTCAGCGGTCCACGTCGATCTGATCACGGACATGTCCGAACACGCCCGGATCGAGGTCGATGGCGAGGTGATCCAGCGGAACGGGACGTTCCGCTTCGAGGACGGCTTCGATGCCGAACCGTAACCAACCTTGATGTCGTGAAGTCCCATTATATGAGGTATGTCAACGTGGATCGAAGCCGCGATAAACGGCCCGTGGGGAAAGACGAGCCAGCCCGGCTCGCCGACGACAGTCGATGAGTGTATCGAACAGGGGGTCGCCTGCGCCGAGGCCGGCGCGGCGATCGTCCACGTCCACGCCTTCGACCCGGAGGCGGACGAACAGGACGACGATCCGGACGTCTATGCGGCGATCATCGAGGGGATCCGCGAGCGGACCGACGCGGTCGTCTATCCGACCGTTCCGCCGCTGGGAATGGTCGGTGACGGGACGGTCTCGGCGAAAGAGCGCTACGCACACCACGAGGAACTCGGCGAGCGAGGGCTCCTCGAGTGGTCGGTCGTCGATCCCGGAAGCATCAACTTCACCTCGTACGAGGCCGTCGAAGCCGGTGATCTCGGTGGTATCTATCCCAACCCCGAGGACCACATCCGGCGGGGGCTCGAGATCGCCGAACGGTACGGTACCTCCCCGTCCTACGCGATCTACGAGCCCGGGTTCGTCCGTCTCGGGGCCGCACTCGCCGAGCAGTATCCCGACATCGCCACGCCGATCTACCGGTTCATGTTCACCGACGACTACACGTTCAACTACCCGCCCGAGGAGTACGCACTCGAGAGCCTCTGTCGACTCCTCGAAGACGAAGCCGGCGACGTTCCCTGGATGGTCTCCGGTCTGGGCGTCGACGTCACGCCGCTCATCGACGAGACGGTCGAACGGGGCGGACACGTCCGTGTCGGGCTCGAAGACGCTCCGCTGGGGACCGATCTGACGAACGTCGAGTGGGTCCAACACGCAAGAGAGCGGATCGAGGCCGCCGGCGGCGACGTCGCGATGCCCGAAGACGTTCGTAACCGACTTCGGTAAGCAACTCAAGAAGCCGACGGCTCTTCGGTCGAAAGCGGCTGAGGAGAGTAAGCCCCCTTCTGTTCGTCCCGGCATTCGGCTGAGCGCCCGTCGCGTCTCCGGGCTACCAGATGCGACGGGCTTGCACCGGTGAGGGTTCGCCGTTCCATCCGTTCCCATCCGTCTGTTCGCGGCTCTCGCCGCGCGAGGGCGACTTCCGTCGCCCGTCCCTCGACGGGTTAACTCCCTTCCCTTGCGGGTCGGTTCGCACGTTCGCGGGTGTCCCGCGAACGCCGTCGGCCGTCGAAACGGCCGATCGCGTCTCATCGGTCGGGATGGGTGGTCTCGTTTCTGTTCCAGCGCCGACGGTCTCCCGCCCCGGGCTTGCGCCCGGTCACCTGCCCGGAGGGTGGGGGGACTTTCCTCATAAGCGGGACGGCTGCGCCGTCCGGCTCACGGGGACCGAGCTTCCTCTGCCGATCCGAGATAGGCCACTCGATCGTTTAAACCATTCGGTGCCCCGGTTCCTCTCGATCTGCGACCGGCAGTAACACCGATGTCAGGTGGTTACCCGGGCTTCGCCGAACGGCTATATAGTTCGCGAACGAACCAGATATCGTAATGCAACTACTACGTGACGGACGTTCGATCGTACCGACGGACAGCCGAACGCTCGACGGGGGAGCCCGATGACGACGGTCCTCGTCACCGGTGCGACCGGCAACCAGGGCGGTGCCGTCGTCGATCATCTGCTCGCCTCCGAGGAGCCGTTCGAGGTACTAGGATTGACGCGTGACGCATCCGGCGAGGCGGCCGGGGCACTCGCCGACCGCGGCGTTCGGATGGTCGAGGGAGATCTGAACGACCCCGACTCGCTCCGCCCCCACGTCGCCGAGGCCGACGCCGTCTTCGTGGTGACGAACTTCTGGACGCAGGGGTACGACACACAGGTACAACAGGGAAAGAACATCGCCGACGCCGCCGCCGAGGAGGGCGTCGAGCAGTTCGTCTTCAGCGGCGTCGGAAGCCACCACGAGGAGACGGGGATTCCCCACTTCGATTCGGCGTGGGAGATCGAACAGTACGCCGCCGGACTCGATCTGCCGATGACGGTGCTGCAGCCGGTCTTCTTCTTTCAGAACCTCGAGGCGTTCGCCGAGGACATCCTCGAGGGGACGCTCGCGCTCCCGCTCGCGGAGGGGATCTCCTTGCAGATGGTCGACGTCGACGACGTCGGCCGCGCCGCCGCGGTCGCCTTCAAGGAACCCGACGATTTCCTCGGCGAACGGATCGCGCTTGCCGGCGACGAGTTGACGCTCGAAGAGACGGCCGCGGTGCTTTCGAAGATCACGGGCGTCGATGTCGAGGCCGTTCACGTCCCGATCGAGGACGCCTACGAGAGCTTCGGCGAGGAGTTCACCGTCATGTGTGAGTGGTTCAACGAGGTCGGCTACAGCGCGGCTATCGCCGAAAACGAGGCGACGTTCGGCTACGAGTTCACGACGCTGCCCGAATACCTCGAGACCCACGGATGGGCCGACAAGGAGGGAATGGCCTCGATCCCCGGCTGGGTAAAGGCGCTGTAGTCGGACCTCTGTTTCCCTTTCGGTCCCGCGATCGAGCCTACACGCTTAACCGATCGCCGGCCAACGAGTCGGTATGCGGATCGAACGTGTTCCAGTCGACGTGCCGACGCGAGCGCCCGGTGGCCGAACCGCCGCCTACGTCGTCGGTTCCGAGGGGTGCTTGCTCGTCGACCCGGCGGCGACCGACGAACGGATCGACGAACGACTCGACGCCGTCGATCACATCGCCGTCACACACCACCACCCGGATCACGTCGGTCGCGTCGCCGAGTACGCCGAGACGACCGACGCGACGGTGTGGTGTCGCTACGGACGAACGGGCGCCTTCGAGCGGACGACGGGGACCGAGCCGGATCGGACCTTTCGGGACGGGACCGAAATCCCGGTCGTTGATGGCACCGTCACCGTTCGGGAGACGCCCGGACACGCACCCGAACATGTCGGCTTCGAGATCGACAGCGGTATTCTGATCGGCGATCTGGCCGTCGCCGAGGGCAGCGTTACCGTCAACTCCCCCGAAGGCGACATGCGTGCGTATCTCACCTCGCTTCGCCGGGTCCGGGCGATACATCCCGACCGGCTGTTCCCCGCCCACGGCCCGGTCATCGACGACCCACGTTCGGCCTGTGAGCGGCTGATCCGTCACCGTCTCGCTCGCGAACGACGGGTGCTCTCGGCGGTCGAAGCCGGCAACCGAACCGTCGCCGACATTCTCGACGTCGCCTACGAGAAGGATCTGACCGGCGTCCGGGACCTCGCCGGCTCGACGGTCCGGGCGCATCTGGACAAACTGCACCACGAGGGGCGGGTCCGGTGGGACGGCTCTCGGGCCGATCCCGTCACGTGACGATCACTCGCCGTACTGACACGGGGTGATTTCGGCGACGTCACCGGTGACGATGATATTATGCGACTCGAGGACGACGACCGTCCTGAAATACGACTCTCCGACCCGCATCGAATCGGTCTTCTCGGCCTCGATCCGGTCGTCCTCGGAAACGGTAACGCGAAGTTCGTGGGTACCGACCCGGTCCGTCTCGCCGAACTCGATCGTTTCACCGGGCTCTATCGTTCGCGTCCTCTCGATCAGCATCGTCCCGTCGTCGTCGAGCACTTCGACCGTGATCGTTCGCTTCCCCTCGCCGGCGTGTTCGACGCTGATCGATCTGGGTTCGGGGAGCGCCTTCGGCTCGACGGCCTCGAGTGTCAGAGCTTCACTCCCCTCGCTTTCGGAAACCGTCGGGTCGTAGTACTCGCCGTCGAGTGAAACGTACGATTCGCCGGTCTCCATCGCTTCGCGGAGAAATATCCGATCGGCGACGTACTCGCCTTCGAGTGCGGCGTCGATCTCTCTCTGTACGTCTTCGGGAAACTCCTCGTAGGGGATCACTTCCCGTGGGCACGCCTCGTAGCGGCGTTCGTTTCCGCCGGTTTCGCTTCCGTCTGACTCCGGCGACTCGGCCCCGCCGGGGCTTCTCGAGAGACAGCCGGAAAGCGCGGTCCCGGCGAGTGCGGCGACCGTCACGAACGTCCGTCGGCGCATACCCGACCGTACCGTCGTTGTAAATAAATGTCTCGTGAAAAGTCAAACGCCCGTTTGTTCCTGTTCACCGGCTGGTCGGTGTCCCGGCCGTCACCGTATATAGATCCCCCGACACCGCCCGTCTTCCTGGACGATCTCGAACCCGAGTGCGGTATAAAACGGTCGAACCGACGGGTCGAACCCCGCCGTGAGACGGGGCCGACGTCCGGTCGCCTCCCTTATCAGTGCCGCACCGATCCCCTGTCCGCGCCGCCCCGGCCTGACCGCGATCGCCTCGATTTCGGAGCCACGGAGTGCGAGCGCGCCGAGGATCCGTCCGTCCTCGACGGCGACGAGCACCGACGATCGGCGAAGGAGACCCGTCTCGACCTCCAACAGCGCGGCCTCGAGGATCGAGCGGATCGTCACGTACTCGCCGACGGCCGCCGGGCGGATCTCGGTCATCCACCTTTTATAAGCCGGATCACCCGGACCGAGTCGGTATCGACGGGCCGGTCCTCCGGAACGGGGCTGTCCTCGACGAGTACCGACGCCTCGTGTGTCGAGAGACCGACCGCCTCGAGCACGTCGCCGTAGGTCGCCTCGGGGCCCAACTCGAGTTCGTGGGTCCCCTCACCGATGATCTCACACGTCACGTTCGTACTCATACTTCGAGTACGGATCCCGAGCGGTTTCAGCGTGCCGTTCGGGCGTGTCGGGAGGTGTCGCTTTCCCCGTCTCGGGAACTTTATGCCCGACGGGCGTAACCTTCGCGTATGAGTGAGGCCGCCGCAGAGGACCGCGGGCGGGAGATCTGGATCGAGAAATACCGGCCGCAGACGCTCGATGAGGTCGTCGGTCACGACGCCATCACCGAACGCCTCCGGAACTACATCAATCAGGAAGATCTGCCCCATCTTCTGTTCGCCGGCCCGGCCGGCACAGGCAAGACAACTTCAGCGCTAGCCATCGCAAAGGAGGTCTACGGCGACGACTGGCGGGAGAACTTCCTCGAGTTGAACGCCTCGGATCAACGGGGGATCGACGTGGTCCGCGACCGGATCAAGAGCTTCGCTCGCGCCTCCTTCGGCGGGTACGACCACCGGATCATCTTCCTCGATGAGGCCGACGCCCTCACATCTGAGGCCCAGTCAGCGCTCCGCCGGACGATGGAGCAGTTCTCCGATAACACCCGTTTTATCCTCTCGTGTAACTACTCCTCGCAAATCATCGACCCGATCCAATCGCGGTGTGCGGTCTTTCGGTTCTCGCCGCTCGGCGACGAGGCCGTCGCCGAACAGATCGAGGCGATCGCCGACGCCGAGGGGATAGCGGTGACCGCCGACGGGATGGACGCGTTGGTCTATGCGGCCGACGGCGACATGCGGAAGGCGATCAACGGACTGCAGGCCGCCGCGGTGATGGGCGAGGTCGTCGACGAAGAAGCGGTCTACACGATCACCTCGACCGCCCGTCCCGAGGAGATCCGGGAGATGGTCACCGAGGCGCTCGACGGCGATTTCACCGCCGCGCGTGCACAGCTCGATTCGCTTTTGAAGGACGTCGGGATCGCCGGCGGCGACGTTATCGATCAGATGCACCGCTCGGTCTGGGAGTTCGAACTATCCGAGCGTGAGGCCGTCCAGTTGATGGAACGGATCGGCGAGGCCGACTACCGGATCACGGCCGGCGCGAACGAACAGATCCAACTCGAGGCGCTGTTGGCCTCGTTAGCGCTCGAAGAGTAATCGCGTCCAGACATCTTTATTTCCTCCGGGCTATTCCACCGAATATGGTCGATGCAGTCGCCATCGTCGGTATCGTTGGCACGCTCGCAGTCGCATTGATGATCGTCGGAATGCTGTATCTGGTTTTCCTCGGGTATCAGTCCGACAAAAGCGCGTTCACGGCCGAAGCCGAGGCGGCTGACGCCGACTCCGAGGGAGTCGATCCCGAGCCTGACCCCGAGTAACTCCGCCGTCGATCCGATCCATTTAGAACCGCCCCGCCCCTCCGTCACCTGTGGATCCGACGCGCATCGTCGATGAGTTTCCTGCCCCGTCGTTCCGCGGCGCCCAACAGCAAGCGCTCCGTGATATTCGATCGGCCTTCGAGGCCGGCAACGACGTCGTTCTCGTCCGCGCGCCGACCGGGAGCGGGAAGTCACTGCTGGCCCGCGCCATCGCGGGCTGTGCACGCCGCGACGGGGAGGACGCACCGAGTCTCCCGACCGGTGCGTACTACACCACACCGCAGGTCTCACAGCTCGACGACGTCGCTGGTGAGGAATTGCTCGACGATCTGAGCGTCATCCGTGGGAAGCCGAACTACACCTGTATTCTGCCGGGCGATACCTCGACGCCGGTCAACCGGGCGCCCTGCTCTCGGGAACGTGGCTTCGACTGCCCGGTCAAACACCGCTGTCCGTACTTTTCGGACCGGGCGATCGCGTCGAACAAACCGATCGCGGCGATGACGCTCGCGTACTTCATGCAGACGGCCGGCAGCGAGGTGTTCGGCGAACGCGACGTCGTCGTCGTCGACGAGGCTCACGGCCTCGCAGAGTGGGCGGAGATGTACGCGACGATCGAACTCTCACCGGCGTCGGTGCCGGTCTGGGACTCGTGTCGGCCTCCCGAGGTCGAGAGCCTCTCGGACGTCGAACCGTACGCCGAACGGCTGCTCGACGTCTGCGGCCGCAGACAAAAGGAGCTTCGCGGTAAGGTCGAACTCACCGGTTCCGAAGCCGAAGAACGCGATCGGCTCGCGGAGTTGACGCGGGATCTGACGTGGTTCCTCGAGGACCTCAGAGACGCCGACAGCCCGACCGTTTGGGTCGCCGACCAGTCCGACCGCGGGACTCGGGAGGATCCCCGCGGCGGAAGCGTCTCGATCAAGCCGCTCGATCCCGCCCGATACCTGCATCACACGGTCTGGAGCCGCGGTGAACGGTTCGCGCTCCTCTCGGCGACGATCCTCGACAAGGCGGCGTTCTGCCGTGGGGCGGGCCTCGATCCCGACACCGTCGCGTTGGTCGACGTCCCCCACACGTTTCCGGTCGAGAACCGACCGCTGTACGACGTGACTCAGGGGAAGATGACCTACGAACACCGCGACGAGACGCTGCCGAAAGTGGCACGGACGGTCGTTCGGCTGATGGCGAAACACGACGACGAGAAGGGGCTGATCCACGCACACTCGTACGCCATCGCCGATCGGCTCCGGGAACTCCTCGATGAGTTCGGCGTCTCCGGACGGGTTCGAGGTCACGACACCGAAAACAGGGATGCCGCACTCGCGGGATGGAAACGGAGCGACGATCCCGACGTGTTCGTCTCCGTGAAGATGGAGGAGGCACTCGATCTCGACGGCGATCTCTGTCGGTGGCAGGTGCTCTGTAAGGCCCCCTACCCGAACACTAACGACTCGCGCGTCTCGAGACGGCTCGAGGACGGGCAGTGGGCCTGGTACTACCGAACTGCGCTTCGGACGGTGATCCAAGCCTGTGGGCGAGTCGTGCGCTCACCCGAGGACGACGGCGCGACGTATCTCGCCGACAGCTCCCTTCTGGATCTGTTCGATCGAGCCAAAGCCGACACGCCGCCGTGGTTTCGGGAACAGGTCGACCGGATCGAGCGACCCGAACTCCCGGCGTTCGATCCCGAGCGGGCCGGTAGTCGGGAGACGACCTCCGGCACGAACTATCGAAACGAACGCCGTTCGGAGACCCAATCGATCGACGACCACCCGCTTTCGGACGTCTGGGGTGACAGGTGAACGATCGCCGTTCCACACTCGTTGATTTAAGATAGCCCCCGGTCGTACCCGAGGACGTGTCACAGAGCGAGCGGTTCCGTCTCTCGTGCGTCGTTTTCGTCGTTCTCTTCACACAGCTTCTGGTCTATCCCGGTGTCGATCGGCTCGTCGCGGCGCTCGGTGGCGAGCCGACGATCGACGCCGGGACAGCGTTTCTCGCCGTTCAACTCCTTGCATTCGTGCTGTTTTCGGCGGTCTGGGGCGGGATTTCCGATCGGCTCGGACGCCGGATTCCACTCGTGATCGTCGGCGCGCTGGGCGGAGCGGTCGCTTACCTGGTGCTTGCGGCGCTGTTGCTCACCGGTGTCGGTGATTTCCGGACCGCGCTCGCCCTCCGGTTCGTCGAAGGCGCGTTCACGATCGGCGCGTTTTCGCTTGCGATCACGATGCTCATGGATCTCGAGGGGGGTCACGGCAGAAACATGGGCGCGGCCGGCATCGCGATCGGTGCCGGAGCCGCCCTCGGAGCGCCCATCGGCGGACAGCTGTACTCGCTTGGACCGCTCGCTCCGATCCTCGTCTCCGCCGTGTTGCTTTTCCTCGCGGCGGCCGTCGTCACGACGCTCCCGGATCGGACGCCGAGCCAGGCCAGAAGCGTTCGGGCCGCACTCGAGAGCTTCCGTGAGACGCCGGGGCTTGCCGTCCCCTTCGCGTTCGGATTTGCCGATCGCTTCGCGGCGGGGTTTTTTGGCCTGATCGGTACGTTCTATTTCAGGGATGCCTTCGGCCTCGAGCCGTCCGAGATCGGCCTGTTGCTCGCGTGTTTTTTCGTCCCCTTTGCGCTGTTGCAGTACCCATTCGGGACGCTTTCGGATCGGATCGGACGTGTCGTTCCGATCGCCGCCGGATCGGCGGGGTTCGGGCTGGCGATACTGGCGGTCGGGTTCGCACCGACCGTCGGAACGGCGGCGCTGGGCATGGTTTCCGTCGGCGTTCTGGGTGCCCTCGTTGCCCCTGCGACGATGGCGCTCGTCACCGATCTGGTCGACCCGACCGAGCGCGGCGCCGCCATGGGCGGGTTCAACATCTTCGGTAGCTTGGGCTTTCTCGGCGGCGTCATCGTCGGCGGACTGCTCGCTTCCCGATACGGATACACCGCCGCCTTCCTCGTCGCCGGTGGGTTGGAGATCGCGATCGCGATCGTATCGCTTCCCGTGTTGCTCAAGGTTGCGAACGGTTCGATATCGACTTTCGGTATCGAGCGATGAGGCGGCTCAACTCGCATCTCTCGGAACGCGAGGCTCGCGAACCCGGTATCAAAACTACCATGCCAGTTCGACGCCACGTCCCGAGTAACTGGTGGTTCCCGTGACGAAAAAACGCGAGTACAAAGACGACTACCCCGACAAGACGCTGTATCTCCCCGGCCCGACCGAGGTCCGAGCGGACGTCATCGAGGCGATGTGTGAGCCGATGTTCGGCCATCGGATGGACCGGATGACCGATCTCTATACGACCATCGTCGAGGACACGAAGGAGTTCCTCGGAACTGACAACGACGTCATCGTCCTCTCGGCGTCCGGGACGGAGTTTTGGGAGGCCTCGACGCTCAACCTCGTCGACGAGAACGTCCTCTGTCCGACTTCGGGGAGCTTCAGCGAACGCCAGGCCAACGTGGCCGAACGGCTCGGCAAGGACGTCGATCGGATCGAGTACGAGTGGGGGAAAGCGATCAAACCCGAAGACGTCCGCGAAGCGCTCGAAGCCAGCGAGACGGGCTACGATGCGGTCACTGTCGTTATGAACGAGACCTCGACGGGCGTCCGCAACCCGATCGAAAAGATCGGCGACGTGGTCGCCGAGTATCCGGACACGTACTTCGTCGTCGACGCGATATCCGCGCTCGGGGGCGATTACGTCGACATCGAGGCCCACGACATCGACGTCATCTTCACCTCCGTGCAGAAGGCATTCGCCATGCCGCCGGGGCTCGCCGTCTGTGTCGTCAGCGACGACGCGTACGAACGCGAAGTGGGGAAGGAGTCGGCCTCGTGGTACGGGGGCTTCCAGCGCTGTCTGGACTACTACGACCGGAAAGGTCAGACGCACTCGACGCCGGCGATCCCGCTCATGTTAGCCTACCGCAAGCAGATGAAACACATGCTTGAGGAGGGACACGACGCCCGCGACCGTCGCCACCGGGAAATGGCCGAGTACACCCGCGAGTGGGCGCGCGAACACTTCGGTCTCTTCCCCGAAGAGGGGTACCGGTCCCGAACCGTGAGTTGTATCGAGAACACGCGTGGAATCGACGTCGCCGAGACGATCGAAACCGTCTCCGAGGAGTACGACATGGTCTTCTCGAACGGATACGGCGACATCAGCGAGAAGACGTTCCGGATCGGACACATGGGTGAACACGATCTCGAAAGTATCCGAGCTCTGACCGACGCTATCGAGGACGTCGCCGATCTCTGAACGCCATTCGAACCGAACACGTCCGATTTTTGCCGTCCCGATCCGAAGTGTCGATAATGGACGCACCGAAGGAAAACCCGTACGTCGAGGGTCCACGGTTCGAGTTCGATCCGATCGATACGCTCGATGAACCGGCGGCGAAAACAGAAATCGAACGCCTCCGGGAGGCGATCCGGTATCACGATCACCGTTATTACCGAGTCGCCGATCCCGTCATCTCCGATCGCGCGTACGATCGACTCTTTTCACGGCTGAAAACGCTCGAGGAAACCTTCGATCTCCACTCTGAGACCAGTCCCACACAGCGCGTCGGGGGTGAACCGCTTGAGGAACTGGAGACGGTCGAGCACGTCCGTCCAATGCTCTCGATCGACTCGTCGGGCTCCGAATCCGACGTCCGAGAGTTCGACGGTACGGTTCGAGATCGACTAGCGAAGACTGATTACGACGGTCCGATCCAATACCTCTGTGAGCCGAAGTTCGATGGCCTCTCCGTCGAACTCGTCTACCAAGGGGGCGTCCTACAGCGGGCAGCGACTCGCGGTGACGGTGAATACGGTGACGACGTGACGGCGAACGTCCGGACGATACGCTCGGTTCCACTGGAGTTACACGGTGACTACCCGTCGTTTCTGGCGGTTCGCGGCGAGATTTTCATGCCGAAGGGCGCCTTTCAAGCGTACAACCGCGAGCGGATCGAGCGCGGCGACGATCCGTTTGCGAACCCGAGAAACGCTGCCGCCGGGACGCTTCGACAGCTCGATCCCTCGATAACGGCCGAACGACCGCTCGACTGTTTCGTCTTCGACGTCCTCGACGACGGCGGGTACGGGTTCGAAACCCGTCTCGAGGAACACCGGGCGGTCGAGTCTTGGGGGTTTCGGACCGACGAACACACACGGCTCGTCGATGATATCGACGGCGCGATCGCGTTTCGCGATGCGATGCTCGATCGGCGGGACGGACTCGACTACGAGATCGACGGCACCGTGATCAAACTCGATCATCTGGACGCCTGCGATCGCCTCGGATCGACCGCTCGTGCACCGCGGTGGGCATTCGCCTACAAGTTCCCGGCGCGGACCAAGGTGACGACCGTTCGGGATATCGTGGTTCAGGTCGGTCGAACCGGTCGGATAACTCCGGTCGCGCTGCTCGATCCGGTCGAAGTTTCGGGCGTCGAGGTCTCACGCGCGACGCTTCACAACCCCGACCAGATCGAGGAACTCGGCGTCGATATCGGTGATACGGTGCGGATCAAGCGCGCCGGTGACGTGATCCCGTACGTCGAGACGGTGATCGACGGCGACGAAGCGGCGTACTTCGAGCTCCCCGATCGGTGTCCAGTCTGTGACAGTCCGATCGAACGGGATGGCCCGCTCGCGTTCTGTACCGGCGGGATCGGCTGTTCGGCCCAGCTGCGGCGGACGATCCGACACTACGCTTCCAGATCCGGCCTCGATATCGAGGGGCTCGGTGAGAGGGCGGTCGATCAGCTGATCGACGCCGGCCTGGTCGAGACTCTCCCGGATCTCTATACGCTTTCTGAGGCCGACCTCGCGGCGCTCGACGGCTGGGGTGAAACGAGCGCTCGAAACCTGTTGTCGGAGCTCGAAGAGAGTAAAGACCCACCGCTCGCGGATTTCCTATCCGCGCTGGGCGTCCCGGGCGTCGGGAAAGCGACAGCGGGCGATATCGCCCGGCACTTCGGAACGCTCGAGGCTATCGTCGATGCGACGGTAGATGAACTCCAGAGCGTCGAGGGGATCGGTCCGAACACCGCAGCAGAAATCGAGGAATTCTTCGAAAGCGACCGTAACCGAGAGGTCCTTGAGATGCTCCAAGAACACGGCGTCGACCCACGGCCCGCCGAAACTGCCGGCTCGTCGTTCGAAGGACTGACGTTCGTCTTCACCGGCTCACTCGAGGGGATGACCCGTGCCGAAGCACAGGAGCTGATCGAGCGTCACGGCGGATCGGCCACCTCGAGCGTCTCGGGGAACACCAATTATCTCGTCGTCGGCGACAACCCCGGACGGGGCAAGCGCGAGGCTGCCGACGACCACGACGTTCCGACGATCGATCGATCGGAGTTCGAGACGTTACTCGCCGAACGTGGCGTCGAACTGTAGCGAGCAGGCGGAACCCTTCGTCCGATGACCCGTGTTCCGCTACGGTACTCTCGTACCCTCCCGCCTCGGCGGATCACCGGCACTCGCTCAGCGCATACCTCGGCTGGCTGCGTTGTGATATATAAACTGACGGGCCGTCCCCGGCTCTGACAATAACGCATATGCGCGTTGCGTTCGGGTTACGAACGATGGGTATCTTCGAGACGATCCGACAGGCGCTCGGAATGAGTGCGGAATCGGACTCGACGCGTGATGCGGATCCGGAGGATCTCTTCGGGATGGCGACGGCGCACGTGACGATGGAGGCTGATCTGGGCTTTGTCCCGACCGGCGATGCGGCGCTCTGTTTCGCGAACGTCGATAGCACGGCGTTTCAGAAGGCGCGGAGCGAGGTCGAGGCCGTTCTGGAACTCGGCGAGGAGGAAACCGGAACGTCCGCATCGTTCATCGAGGACAGCCACGGCTATCACTGGATCGTCCTCCGGGATCGGGACTTCGAAAATCTCGTTACGAGCGTCCATTTCGCATCCGATACGCTCATCGAGGCCGGGTTCGGATCCCGACTGCTGGCGGCGCTTTTCGCGTTCGAGCGCGAGGAAACGACGGCGTATTGGATTTACTCGTTCCGTCGGGGCGCGTACTACCCCTTCGTTCCGGTCGGCGGACGTGAACGGGACAATCGGCTCGAATTCAAACTCGAGACCAACTTCGACGGCGAACTCGGGACCGAGCCGGATACCGCCTACTGGTATCCGATGTGGCCGGAGGGCGATACTCACCCGTGGGGAGGAGATCGCTGATCGCGTTCGGTTTCCCTTTCTAAACCTTCGCCTCCCCGCTTGAACTGCCCCGCCTCTTTCTCCCGATTATACTTTCACTAAGCTGTTAACGAGGCTTTATGTACCGGGCGGTCGCAGAGAGGAGTATGGCAGCAAGCACGGAAGACCTCGAGGAACTGCCCGGTGTCGGTCCGGCGACCGCTGACAAACTCCGCGAGAACGGTTACGATTCGTATCAGAGCGTCGCCGTCGCCAGTCCCGGCGAACTCTCGAACACCGCCGATATTGGCGAGTCGAACGCGAACGACATCATTCAGGCTGCCCGAAGCGCGGCCGACATCGGTGGTTTCGAGACCGGAACTGACGTTCTCGAACGCCGCGAACAGATCGGGAAACTCGAGTGGCTCGTCCCCGAGATAGACGAGATGCTCGGCGGCGGCGTCGAGACGCAGTCGATCACCGAGGTGTACGGCGAGTTCGGTGCCGGGAAATCGCAGGTCACTCACCAACTCGCGGTGAACGTCCAGCTTCCGGACGAGGCGGGTGGATTACACGGTCGGTGTATCTTCGTCGACACCGAGGACACGTTCCGTCCCGAACGGATCGACGAGATGGTCCGTGGCCTCTCCGAGGAAGCCATCGAGGCGGCGATGGACGACCGCGAGATCGAAGGCGGCCCGGGTGACGAGGCGGCGATGGAAGAACTCGTCCAGACGTTCCTCGATAAGATCCACGTCGCGAAGGCGTTCAACTCCAACCATCAGATCCTCCTGTCCGAGAAAGCCCAGGAGATCGCCGCCGAATACGAGGACGACGAGTATCCGGTTCGGCTGGTCTGTGTTGACTCACTGACGGCGCACTTCCGGGCCGAGTACGTCGGCCGCGGCGAACTCGCCGATCGACAGCAGAAACTCAACAAACACCTCCACGACATCGACCGGGTCGGCAACCTCTATAACGCCGCGACGGTCGTAACGAACCAGGTCCAGTCGAACCCGGACTCCTTTTTCGGCGACCCGACGAAACCGATCGGCGGCAACATCCTCGGCCACAAATCCACCTTCCGGATGTACCTCAAAAAGTCCAAGGCGGACAAACGGATCGTCAAACTGGTCGACGCGCCGAACCTCCCGGACGGCGAGGCCGTCATGCGCGTTCAGGGCGAGGGACTCAAACCCGAGTAAACGTCGCCGGTCGTCCGGATCGTTCACTGGCATGTGAGACCGCACCGCGGCGAAACCCTTTGGAAAGCCTTAAGGTTCGAACCCGGCTACCCGAGAGTGCAGGGAGCCCGGGTGGTGTAGTGGCCCATCATACGACCCTGTCACGGTCGTGACGCGGGTTCAAATCCCGCCTCGGGCGTCCAATTTTACGTCTTTCTAGCACCGCTAGACGAACTTGACGAGGCGTTCGATCACCTTGTCACTCTTCGCTACGGTTTGTATCTCAGTAAAAACGGTGCTGGATCGTGGTCGGACTCCGTCTCAGCAGTGCCAACCGCGATATCAGCTGACGCAGTCGTCACACATTCGGAACACCGAAGCTGACTAATTTGCTCGGGCGATTTTTATGTCTTTCACTCATGGCCGTAGCTGCAGTATACTGTTGAGATACAATATACCAGAGAAAAATCGGATTATTTCACTCATGGCCGTAGCTGCAGTATACTGTTGAGATACAATATACCAGAGAAAAATCGGATTATACCTGATTTGATTTAGGACTTGTGTTCAGTACCATATTGAACGCCGACAGATTCTCGTGTGACGCGAAACGTAGTCGAAAGTGCCAGGTGTCGGTGATCTCGCTCGGTTTGAGGATCTTCGCACGGGGTCTCTCCGGCGGTGAGAGATCGCCGGTACAGCTCCCCGTGATGCTCCCGACCGAGACAGCACTGGTGGGGGGTGTACGTCCAACGCTTCAACGGCCGGTAGTGTTCACGATCCGATAATTCCGTAGTGACTTATCAGAGTATCACAAAGCACGTAGATATGCTTCGCAAACTACTGATCCTGTTCGGTGTCGTCGAGATTATCGCTCCGAAACCGATTATCGACGCCTGTGAGCGGATCGGGCTGGAGAATCCCGAGGATGCACGACTGCGTCCCGGTGCGGATCTCCTCGCCAGACTCGAAGGGGCGCTGTTCGTCTGGCTACTCGTCCGCGGTCGCGAGCAGTCACCCTTCGTGAGCAAACTGCTGGCTGGAACCGGGCTGCTCGCAGCGCTGTATCCAACGCCGCTGATCAGATTCAGTCAATCGTTCGCCTACGAGAATCCGACCGAACTCGAACTGCGATCCTGGGTCAGGCCCGCAGCACGACTGCTCGGTGCGCTGTATCTCCTCGTCGTCGTACTCTCTGGCTCCGGGACAACGGACGATACGGAGGAATGAACGTCCCGACGGCAAAAAAGTTCAGGCGCCTGGTTACTACTGTTAGACAGATAACTTCGAACGAACCCCGCCACACGGGGTGCAATTATCTTCACGAACTTCTGTCTGGGAATATATATTACTCTATTAAATGATCACGCTACGTTTAGAGCGGCCGATCACTGGTGAACTTCGACGTTCGCGATTTCGAACCGGGCACCACCGTGAGACCCGTCAGTAATACGGATGCTCCAGCCGTGGGCTTCGACGATCCCTTTAACGATATTCAACCCCAGTCCCGTTCCGTTATTTGTCGTTGAATTACCCGTTTCGAATACTGCTTCGCGTTCTTCTGTCGGGATACCCGACCCGTCGTCCTCGACATAGAACCCTGTCCCGGTTCTCCCAACCGTTACGGTCACGCTCTCGTCCGTATGTTCGACGGCGTTTCGGAAGAGGTTCTCCAGGAGTTGCCGGATTCGATTCCGATCCGCTAGCAGGTGCCGGTCGGTGTCGATCACGAGGGTTGCATCGGCTGTCGGGACCGTTCGCCAGCAGGTCTCACTGAGGCCTTCCAGAGAAACCGGCTCCGTTTCGGACACGTCGGTACCGATCCGTGCCAGCGTCAGGAGATCCTGTATGAGCGTTTCCATCCGATCGTGAGCGTTCCTCACGTCAACGAGGTGTTCGCTATCGCAGTCCTCTTTTGCCAGTCACAACCGTCCCTGAGCGACGTTGAGCGGGTTCCGGAGGTCGTGGCTGAGAATACTATTATATTCTTTGAGGCGCTCGTTCATCTCTTCCAGTCGTCGTTCGCGCTCTTTGCGGTCCGAAATATCGCGCGTGTTGACGACGTAGTTCCCGTTCGGTGTGGGGTTCGCCGAGGCGACGGATTCGACCCACGTGTACGTCCCGTCCGACGTTCTGTGCCGATATTCGGCCGCCTCGACGGCGTACTCCTCGCTGGTAACGACGGCCCGAAACGCGGCGATGACTTCCTCACGATCGTCCGGATGGAAGTAGTCGGCGACTTCTTCGCCCACGAGTTCGTCCTGTTCGTATCCGTAAATCCGTTCGATCGAGGGGCTCTCGTATCGAATGATACCGTTTTCGTCGAGCACGGTGAGGAGATTCGTCGAGTGAAGCGGGAGGACATCGAGCGGCACCCCGGCTTCAGAACGGGTACAGTTCGATGGTTCCGACCGCTTGTCGCGATCCATATATCTCTGTCCGAGCAACTGTATATGGGCTTTACTCCGATCGTCTCAGTACCACGCCGTTCCACTGTCGACGTTGATGTCCTGTGCGGTGATGTGTCGTCCCCGATCGCCGGCGAGAAACGTCACCGTTTCGGCGATCTCCTCGGGGTCGACGAGTTCGTCGATCGCGGCGTCGCCCGTGAACAGCTGTCGCTTCGCCTCCTCGTAGCTCACGTCCAGCTGGGCGGCCCGTCTCTCGATCACGTCTTCGATGCGGGGCCCCTTCGTCGCCCCCGGACAGACGGCGTTTACGGTGATGTCGTCGTCACCGAGTTCGAACGCGAGCGTTCGGGTGAGGCCGATCACGGCCATCTTCGAGGCGGTATAGGGTGTCCGGTTCTCGAGGGGCCGCTTGCCGCTGATCGACGACACGTTCACGACGCTTGCCCGGTCGCTCTCCCGGAGATGACTCACCGCGTGCTTCGTCGTGAGGTACATTCCGGTCACGTTGACGGACATCGTCCGGTCCCACGACTCCCGTTCGACCTCCTCGATCGGTGCGGTCGGCCCGGCGATCCCGGCGTTGTTGACGAGGACGTCCAGCCCGCCGAACCGTTCGACGGTGTCCTCGATCGAGGCGGCGACTGACGCCTCCTCGGTGACGTCCGTTCGGACCGCAAGCGTCCGATCGTCCGAGTCGATCGTCCGTTTCGTCTCCTCGATCCCGTCGCTGCGCGCTGCGAGCGCGACGTTGGCGCCTCGTTCCGCGAACGCGATCGCGATCTGTCGACCGATCCCCTGACTCGCGCCGGTTACGAATACCGTCCGTCCGTCCATATCGAGCTATACCCGCCGGTGTTTTATAAAGACGTTCCGTCTCCCCCGTTCACCCCATCAAATAATTAACGGACGGGGCCGTACCGGAGGTATGCCGACGTGGACCGGCACGTGGTCGGAGGCCGAAGCCGAAGCGTATCTCTCGGAGTCGACCGCTCCGATCCGAATCGCGTGTCGAACGCCGTCAGACGGACTGTGGATGTTATCGCTGTGGTACCGCTACCGCGACGGGGCGTTCCACTGTGCGACCGGGGCCGACGCCGATATCGTCCGCTATCTCGAGGGGAACCCGGGTGTGGCCTTCGAGGTTTCGAGCAACGAACCGCCTTATAAAGGCGTTCGGGGGTCCGGAGCGGCGACGATCGAGCCGGACGGGGACAAATCGCTGCTCGAATCGCTTTTGAAGCGGTATCTCGGCGGGACGGAGAACCGCCTCGCGATCCGGCTTCTCGATGCCGACCGCGAGGAGGTCCGGATCCGGATCGACCCGACGAAACTCTACACGTGGGATTTCACCGACCGGATGTCGGACCTCGACGGGGTCGAGCCGAAAGAGTAGTCGTCGTTTCTAGGCCGTGTATTCGGCGTCGTCCGGATCCTCGACGACCTCGACCCCGCGGTTGTTGATCGCGTGCGGATCGAGGCCGACCTCCTCCAAGAAGTCCTTGTAGATCCGTTCGCAGGTCTCGGCGTCCTTCTGTTTGTCGCTGGCGTGATCACAGAGGTCCGCGATCCCCTCCGGCACGTCGTTCGTGTAGATGATCCAGTGGTTGACGAGATCCGAGAGCCGCCGGATCGGTGAGGTGAAATGGCCGTAGATCTCGAAGTTCAACGCGTGGTGGCCGCCGAAGGGGTCGGACATGTACTTCGCCCGGGGCATGACTTTCATGACCGCCCACTGAATCTTGTCCAGTTGGCGCCCCGGCGCCTCCTCTAACGTCGCGTTGACCGCCTTCCGCGGGTCGTCCCACGCGTCGCCGGGGATCGAAACCCCGTCTAGCTCCTGGATCTCCTGTAGCGCCTCGTCCCACTCCTGTGGCGTCGGCTGGGGGTGGACGCGGAACATCGCCTCGAGGCCACGGCCCCACTGGAGTTCGTGTGTGACCGCCTTGTTCGCCTTGAGCATACACTCCTCGATGATCGTGTGGGCCCGATCGCGTTTCGGGTTCAACACGAGCGAGCCGTCCTCCTTGCGCTGTTCGTGGAGCTTCTCGGCGAGTTCGTACGCCAGGTTGTTCTCCTCGTGCAGCGGGGCGTCGGCGTCGTCCAGCCGGTCCTCGCAGTCGTTGTACGTCTGTCGGGCGTCGGAGTGAATGACCGACTTGTAGATGTCGATCGACTCGTGTGAGAGCGTCTCCTCGTTGATATGCATCTCGACTGTGTGCGCCAGTCGATCCTCGTTGGGGACGAGCGAGCAGACGGTCTCGGCGAGAACGGGCGGAAGCATGTGGATCGTATACGCCGGCAGGTAGACCGTGTTCCCGCGCTTCTGTGCTTCCTCCCACATCGCCGTCTCGGGATTGACGTAGTGTGTCACGTCGGCGATGTGGACCCACAGGCGATAGCCCTCATCGGTCCGCTTTACGGAGATCGCGTCGTCGAAGTCCTGTGCGTCCGCGGGGTCGGTCGTCCACGTCGTCAACTCCCGGAGGTCCTGTCGGTCTTCGAGCTCTGTCTCGATGTCGCCTTCCGGGTCGGCGGCGCGCGTTTTAGCTTCCTCGAGTATCTCGTTCGGGAACTCGTCTCTGATCTCGAACTCCTCGAAGAGCTCCTCCCGTTTGTTCTCGAGGTGGCGGGCGAGCTCCTCGTCGATCCTGACAGGTCCTTGGCCCTCCGCTGTGCCGGCGTACGCCTGCTCGTCGCGATCAGTCATACGGAACGGTTGGAGGGTGGCACAGTTAGCTTGTGTGGTGACGAGGAGGGTACGGCGAATTCGAGGTGAAGGCTTCGTGCTTCAGTGCAGGGGAGGACGCCACTCACTCCCCTCTTCCTCGTTCCCGGTTCGGTTGTTACCGCAGTCCCGGAATCCGTCGCTGGAGCTTCACGCCCGTGTTGATCGCTTTCGCGTAGAGCCAGTACGGGACGCCCGACGGCGCCGAGAGCGTCCCGTACTTCTGGACGGCGACCGTCTGTGGTTCGGTAAACCGGTGGAGTCCCTCGAGCCCGTGTCGGCGGCCGATCCCCGAATCCTTCATGCCGCCCATCGGCGCGTCCAGCGACGCCCACGCGGCCGCATAGCTCTCGTTGACGTTCACCGTCCCGGCCTCGATTTCGGCGGCCATCCGCCGTCCCCGGTCGGTGTCCGTAGTCCAGATGGAGGCGTTCAACCCGTACGCCGTGTCGTTGGCTCGTTCGATCGCCTCCCCGTCGTCACCGTACTCGTAGACGGACACCACCGGACCGAACGTCTCCTCGGCGTACAGCCGCATCGATTCCGTAACGTCGGTCAGGACCGTCGGTTCGTAAAAGTACGGCCCGACGTCCGGTCGGGGCTCGCCGCCGGTCAGCACCGTTGCACCCCTGGCTTGGGCGTCTTCGACGTGTTCGGTGACTTTTTCGAGGTGGGTCTCCGAGATGAGACTCCCCATCGTACGGTCGTACTCGTAACTGAAGCCGAGCGCGATCGCTTCGACCGCCTCGCGGAACCGATCGAGGAACCGATCGAAGACGTCCTCGTGGACGTAGAGCCGCTCGATCGACAGACAGAGCTGTCCGGCGTTGCTGAAACAGCCGCGAAGCAACCCCTCGACCGCCCGGTCGATATCGGCGTCCGCCCGGACGATCCCGGGGTTTTTGCCACCGAGTTCGAGCGAGCAGTCGGTGAGCGTCCCGCCGGCCTGTCGGGCGACAGCCCGTCCCGTCGCCGTCGATCCGGTGAAACAGACGTAGTCGGCGGCCCCGACGAGCGGCTCGCCGACCTCGGTGCCCGTCCCCGTGACGACCTGAAACGCGGCTTCGGGTACTCCGGCCCGACGGAGCAACGCGGCGGCTTTCAGGGCAGTGTAGGGAGTCTCCGGAGCCGGCTTGAGGACGACGCTGTTGCCGGCCAGCAGTGCGGGAATCGCGTCCCCGACCGAGAGGTTCAACGGGTAGTTCCACGGCGAGATGATCCCGACCGTCCCGACGGGATGGTAGTTGACCTCGGTTCGAGTCACGCCGGGCACGGCTCCCGTCCGTCGTTCCGTTTCGAGTGCCGACTCGGCCCGGTAGGCGTAGTACCGCGCCGTCGTCGCGACGTCGAGCACTTCCTCGTGGGCGTCACGCCGGGCCTTTCCGGTTTCGGTCTGTACGATGTCGATGATCGACTCGCTCTCCTCGATGACGAGATCGTGAAACCGAATCAGGGCCTCGGCGCGTTCGGCGGTGTCCATCCCTTCCCACGCGTCGGCCGCTGCGCGATCGAACGCGGCCTCGACGTCGTCGGCCACACACGCCGGAACTCCACCGATCGTCGCGCCACTGAACGGCGCTTCGACGGGGATGTAATCTGTCGAGTCACTGGCTGTAGTCACGTGAGTTTCGAGGTCCTCGAGCGAGGCGCGGATCGCCCTCTGGGTGCCGTTCGTGACCGACTCGGCGGTTTTCATACCGAACACTACGGCGGGAGAGAAATAACCGTGATGAAGGAGGTGATCGTCCCCTCGACTACCCGATCAGTGGATGCCGAGCGCTTCGATCTGCTCTTGATACCGGTTGCGGATGGTGACTTCCGTCACCTGTGCGACCTCAGCGACCTCACGCTGGGTCTTCTTTTCGTTACAGAGCAGCGAGGCGGCGTAGATCGCGGCCGCCGCGTATCCCGTCGGGGATTTTCCCGAGAGCATCCCCTTTTCGGCGGTGACTTCGATGATCTCTCGCGTCTTCTGTTCGACCTCCTCGCTGAGGCCGAGTTCGGAGCAAAAGCGGGGAACGTACTGGACCGGATCGACCGGTTCGAGGCCCAAGGAGAGTTCCTGGGCGATATACCGATACGTCCGGCCGATCTCTTTCTGTTCGACGCGGGCGACCTCCGCGACCTCATCGAGGCTGCGCGGGATGCCTTCCTGTCTGCAGGCGGCGTACAGCGCGGCCGTGGCGACACCCTCGATCGAACGGCCCCGGATGAGGTCGTCGTCGAGCGCGCGCCGGTAGATGACCGAGGCGACCTCCCGCACCGACCGGGGAACCCCGAGCGCCGAGGACATCCGATCGATCTCCGAAAGCGCGAACTGGAGGTTTCGCTCGCCTGCGTCCTTGGTTCGGATCCGTTCCTGCCACTTCCGAAGTCGGTGCATCTGGGAGCGCTTCTCCGAGGAGATCGATCGCCCGTAGGCGTCTTTGTCCTTCCAGTCGATCTGGGTCGTCAGCCCCTTGTCGTGCATCGTCTGGGTCGTCGGCGCGCCGACCCGCGATTTCGACTGTCGCTCGGAGTGGTTGAACGCTCGCCACTCGGGCCCTCGATCGATGTTTTCTTCCTCTATGACCAGCCCACAGTCCTCACAGACGAGTTCACCGCCCCCGTCCGCACTGCGTACCAGCGAGTCGGACTCGCACTCGGGACAGCCGGTTTCTTCTTCTGTCTCCGTCTCGTCTTCGCTGGTGCGCTCTCTTTGACGGGTAGGCCCTGGCATTATACTTATATGAAAAGCCCACTCCACATATAAATGCTTTGCACACCCGGCTTTTTGCCCCCGTTTGTTTCGGGACACAATTCCCCGCCGACAAAAGAGCTTTTTCCACCCGACGAGACGGCGGGGTATGGGTTCGACGCCGATATCGGGACGACATCTCCGCTGGATCGGGCTCTGTCTTCTCTTCGCTTTCTTTGCCGTCGCAGTCGGGACTGCGGCCGCGGCCGGACAGACGCCGATCGATAGCGGTGACGACGACACCGATCTAGAGGACGACCGGATCGTCCCCAGCGAGCAGGTCCCGTTCGGGATTCGGACGATCTACGGCTCCGATGACCCGCCGACTCCCTCGGGCGGGGACGGCGTCGCGGTCGCGGTCATCGATACCGGCGTCGACACCGATCATCCGGATCTCCGCGATCGGGTGACGCTGTGTCGTGATTTCACCGGTGACCGGGTCCGCAACCGCTGTCGCGACGTCAACGGCCACGGCACGCACGTCGCCGGCACGGTCGCGGCCGACGCCGGTGAGGACGGTCGCGGGATCTACGGCGTCGCTCCCGACGCCGAAATATACGCGCTCAAAGCCTGCGAGGACGACGGCCGCTGTGCCGCCGATCCGCTCGCCGACGCCGTTCGAACGGCGACGGACGAGGGTGCCGACGTCATCCTGTTGAGTCTCGGCGGCCGATCCGAGCCGCGAGTTCAGGCTGCCATGGAGTACGCCACGGACCGCGGAGCCGTCGTGATCGCCGCCTCGGGCAACAACGGCCCGGAACTCGACAGCATCCTCTACCCGGCGGCACACCCGAACGTGGTCGCCGTCGGGGCCGCCGCCCCGCGCGAACGCGAACGCGTCTCCCCGGACAACTACCGCATCCCCGATTTCTCCGCGAGGGGGATCGACGAGCCGTTTAGCGACGAGCACGACGCCTCTCTCGAAGTCGCCGCCCCCGGCTTCCGGGTTCTTTCGCCGCTTCCGGACGGCGATTACGGGACGAAGACGGGAACCTCGATGGCGGCGCCCCACGTCGCCGGGCTGGCGGCGAAGGTACTCGCTGGCTCCCCGTCGTCGATGTCGGTCTCCGAACTCCGGGCCGAACTCCGCGAGCGGGCCCCCCGATACGACGTCACCGCGGGACGACACGCCCGCGCCGGCTACGACCCGGCGGCCGGCTTCGGGATCCCGACCGTCTCTGACCCGACCGCAGCGTTTTCCGTCGACCCGGAGACGCCCGTCTCCGACGAGCCGTTCACGCTTGATGCGACATCCTCGCGATCGGATACAGAAATACTCGAGTACGCCTGGGACACCGACGACGACGGCGAGTTCGACCGAACCGGCGCGTCGATCGAGCTCGAAAAACCGCCCGGAACACACCCGATCACGCTCCGTGTGCGGGACGCCGAGAACGCCACGGCGACGGTCACCGAGGAGGTCTTCGTCAACGACCGGCCGGGGGTGACAGTGGACGCTCCCGAAACCGCACTCGTCGGCGAGAACGTCACCTTCGGGGCGACGATCGAAAACGAGTTCGGCGAGACGACGGTGACGTGGGTGTTGCCGGACGGCTCGACGGAGACCGGCGAGCACGTGACTCGCTCGTTCGAGGCCGGCGACCACACCGTGGGGGCGACCGTCGTCGACGAGTACGGCGCGGCCGCGACGGGAACGGCGACGGTTTCGGTGAGCGAGCCCGAACCGAAGCCGGAACCCGAAGATCAAGGTCCGGTCCTCTCGCCCGCGGTGCTTCTCGCGGTCGTCGTCTGTACGCTTTTGGCCCGCCGGTTCCGGTAGCCGTTCGATCCTGGCGTCCGTCCGCTCCCTTCTCGCCGAACGCCGGGTTCATTTCGATCGGGACCGAACGTCGTTCCGGTGGCCGAGACCGAGCGAAAACGGGTCGACATGACGAGCGGCGCCATCGCCCCCCGGCTGGCACAGCTAGCCTGGCCGCTCGTCCTGGGGAACCTGCTACAGACGTTCTACAACCTCGCGGACATGTTCTGGGTGGGCCGCGTCAGCCCCGACGCCGTCGCCGCCGTCTCGCTCATGTTTCCGCTGTCGTGGATGTTCGTCTCGACGGCGATGGGGATCACGGCGGCGACGATCGCGCTCGTCTCCCAGCACGTCGGCGCGGGCGACGATCGCCGAGCGGACCGGGTCGTGGCCCAGACGCTTCTGTTGACGCTCGCCGTCTCCGCCGTGCTCGCCGCGCTCGGGTACGCCTTCCGACACGAGCTGCTCACACTCATCGGCGCCGAGGACCAGGTCTTCGTCGAGTCGCTCGCCTACATCGAGGTCATCTTCCTCTCGTTGCCGTTCATGTTCCTCTTTTTCGCCTTTCGGGCCTCGCTTCAGGGTGCCGGTGATACCAAGACCGCGATGTGGCTGATGGTGCTCTCGGCCGGTCTGAACGTCGTCATCGATCCGTTCCTCATCCTCGGGTGGGGACCGTTTCCAGCGATGGGGACGAGGGGTGCGGCGTGGGCGACATTTATTGCACGGGGGGCCGCCGTCGCGGCCGGGATCTACGTCCTGTTGCGTGGCGGCTTCGGCGTCAGGCTGCGGCTCCGCGACCTCCGGCCCGATCGAGTGATCCTCGCTCGGCTCGTCGGTGTCGGGTATCCGGCGACGATCGACGGCTGGGCCAGAAGTTTCGCGGCGGTCCTTATGGCCGCCTTCGTCGCCCCCTTCGGGACGGCCGCCATCGCCGCCTACGGGATCGGGCTCCGGCTGATGTCGGTTTCCTGGACCGTCTCCGGGGCGGTCGGCCAGGCGACGGCGACCGGTGTCGGTCAGAACCTCGGCGCGAACACGCCCGACCGGGCGAGACGCGTCACTCACGTCGCGACCGGCGGGACGATGGCCGTCCTCTTCGCCGTCGCGGCGGCCTGCGTGCTCGTTCCCGAACTCTTCTTGGGGATCTTCATCGACGACTCCGACGTGATCGCCGAGGGTGTCGTCTTCCTCCGGATCACGGCGCCCTTCTGGGCCTTCTTCGGCGGGACGATGGTGATTCAGGGTGCCTTCCGTGGAGCCGGACAAACCAAGGTCGCGATGGCGTTGTCCTTCCTTTCGCGGTGGGTGTTCCGCGTCCCGATCGCGGTCGTCCTCGCGTTCAGTGCTGTCACCGTTCCCGGCACGGCGATCGTCCTCGACGTCGGGCCGACCATCGGCGTCGCCGGCGTCTGGATCGCCTACGCTGCCGGCGCGTTCGCGAGCTTCGTCGTCGCGGTCTTCTGGTTTCGGCTGGACCGGTGGACCGAGGGGATCGTCGACTCGGGGGAAGGGCCCGATGACGTCGTCCCACCCGAGACGGCCGAGACCCCCGACGATTGAGTTGACTGCCGCATCGGCGACCCCGATTCGCCGGGCCGTCCGACGGCTGACGGTGTTTCCCCGGCGCCCGATCACACCTCGATAACGTCTCTGATCGCTTCCTCCACCCGGGTGGCGTTCGGCAACTGGAAATCCTCCAGTTCGTAGAGCGGATAGACGACGTCCCAGCCGGTCACGCGCTCGATCGGTGCTTCCTGGTAATAGAGGGCCTCTTCCTGCAGTAGCGCCGTTATTTCTCCGGCGAGCCCGCCGGTTTTGGGCGCTTCGTGGACGACGACGGCCCGCCCGGTCTTTTTGAACGACTCGACGAGCGTCTGCTTGTCCATCGGCGACAGCGTTCGCAGGTCGACAACCTCACAGTCGATCCCCTCCTCGGCGACGGTTTCGGCCGCCTCGAGCGTCGGTCGGGTCATCGCGCCCCACGTAAACAGCGAGACGTCCGTCCCGTCCCGACGAATCGCCGCCTCACCGAGCGGCGTCTCGTAGGATCCCTCGGGGACGTCCTCGCGGAAGGCCCGATAGATCTTCTTCGGTTCGAGGAAGATCACGGGGTCGGGATCACGGATGGCGGCGGTCAAAAGCCCCTTCGCGTCGTGTGGCGTGCTCGGCACGACGACCTTGAAGCCGGGGTGGTGGACGAAGATTGCCTCCATCGATTCGCCGTGGAGATCCGGCGCGCGGACGCCGCCGCCGAACGGCGCACGCAGCACCATCTGACAGGGGAACTGTCCCCGCGAACGGGCGTTCATGCGAGCGGCTCGGGTAAAAAGCTGCTCTAAGGCGGCGTAAGTAAAGCCCATGAACTGGATCTCCGCGATCGGCTTGATTCCCGAGGCCGAAAGCCCGATCGCCGCGCCGGCGATCCCCGTCTCCGAGAGCGGCGTGTCGATCACCCGCTCGGGGCCGAACGCCTCGTAGACCCCTTCGGTCGCCCGGAAGACACCGCCGGAGCGGCCGACGTCCTCGCCTAGGAGAACGACCGATTCGTCTTCGGCCATCTCGTCGTGGATCGCCTCGGCGACCGCCTCGACCAGCGTGAGTTTCTCGGCCGCCATCGTCACCACCTGAACGCCCCCTCGCCGTGGCGCTCGACGAGTCCGAACAGCTCCTCGCGTTGCTCGTCGATGTACGCCGGCGGGTTCGAGAACACCTCGTCGAACACCTCACTCGGCGACTGTGTCTCGGCGATCTCGAGGGCGTTCTCGGCCGCTTCCTTCGCCCGATCTTTCGCCGCCGCCTCGATCGCCTCGAAATCACTCGAGTCGAGCAGTCCCCGATCGGCGAGGAACGTCTCGTATCGGTCGATCGGGTCGCGTTTTCGCCACGCCTCTCTGTCCGCCTCGGGCCGGTAATCGTCGGCGTCGCTCGAGGAGTGTGCCCCTCGACGGTACGTCAGCGTCTCGACGAGCGCCGGCTCGCCGCTCCGGGCCCGCTCGACGGCTCGCTTCGTTTCCCGATACGTCGCGAGAACGTCGTTGCCGTCGACGAGCGTCCCTTCGAAGCCGTAACCGATGCCTCGATCGGCGTAGGTCTCGGCCGCGGTCTGTCTCTCGATGGGCGTCGAGATCGCCCACTGGTTGTTGAACACGACGAAGACGACCGGCAACTCGAGGACGCCGGCGAAGTTCAACCCGGCGTGGAAATCACCCTTGCTCGATCCCCCGTCGCCGACGCCGACGAGGCCGACCTCGTCGTGACTCTGCAGTTTGCGCCCCCACATGAGCCCGGCCGTCTGTGGCACCTGCGTGCCCACGGCGACGATATGCGGCAGTCGGCGCTCGTACGGTTTCATCGCCTCGATCGTCTCGGCCTCCCACTCCTCGTAGCCCCGGAGCCAAAAGAGCAGGATGTCTTCGAGGGGCCGTCCGCGCTGGATGTGGGCGCCGTACTGTCGCCACTCGGTGTTCATCCAGTCGCGATCTCCGAGTGCCGCCGCGGTCCCGACGTGTGACGCCTCCAGTCCGCGACACTCCATCCAGAAATGAAACTCACCCTGTCGTTGGAGCGTCAATCCTCGCTCTTCGAGCGCTCGAGCCTGGATCATCGAGCCGTACAGTTCCCGCAACTCGTCGGCGTCCAGATCGAGAGCCTCGACCGCCTCCGCGTCGTAGGACCCGTCCGGGGCGACGATCTGCTCGCAGTCGTCGTACTCCTCCGGAAAGCGTACCATGTGCGTGCCGTCGACCGTCGCCAATATATATGTTAACGTGAACCATTTATTCGGTGTGGCATAATGCGTGAGCTGAATCTTTTGTTTT
>LKMJ01000153.1_pt1 | contig 44462 bp, 46 predicted proteins | sample 643391 | NCBI WGS metagenome assembly LKMJ01 (sample SAMN04112250, study PRJNA286221) | soda lake metagenome | biome: soda lake; feature: Kulunda Steppe; material: water; isolation source: sample PL-Br10 brine of Picturesque Lake | place: Russia: Kulunda steppe | collected 2010-07 | reverse complement strand
GTTCAGATTGAACCCTTTGAAGAACATCCTCATTATATTTTAATTAAAACTTTAATAAAGAGAGGCCATCGACGTAAAGCTCATCAACATTACTCTTTTGTTCAAACACTATTTGCCAGGCAGGGTGTAGAACTCTATCCTGAACTGGGTAAAATTTTATCACAATCAGCCCAATCTCAATCCCGGTTAAATAGGGGAGTCTTTAATCTGGATCAAATAAAAGAAGAGTTGAATTTGGATAATACTTCAAAAGGGGTTAAGGTGATTCCAGCTCAAATATGCCATGATTTTGCGGAATATCTTTATAAACGGAGTCAGCGAGATAACGAAAAACTTTATCTGGCTTCAGTTACTCTGGAGTTCTGTCGCAGTTATTTTACTGAAGAAGAAGAGAAATCTCACATAAATACCCTGCAAAAAACTCTTAAGCAAAATCTGCGCGACTCCGACATTATTTGTGAATGGTCCGGGCAGCAGTATTTGATTTTACTTACCTCAATTCAGGAAGAGAAGGTCATTGAAATTCTGGAAAGAATAAAAAATAAATATTACGAAAATGAAGAGTACACCGGAACAATTATCAATACAAGTTATAGAATTTTATAGTTCAATAATAGATATGGATTTGAGCAATAAAATGGCTCTTAAAAAATATAAGAATATTTTAAAAATATGATTAAAATGTAATTACAAGATTGTAGATATTGACTATTCACTGGGGAATAATAACCCCCAGTTTTTTATTGCCTGATTCTCATAAATTTTAATCAATATTTGACTGAGATATTATTGAAATCTCAGTCAAATATGACTGGCAGCTGTTAATAATTAAAAATTTGTTTGATCAAATTTATTCAATAAATACAAATACCTTCAATCATCGACATTTTAGCGACTTATTACTTAAAATTATATTAAAAAAATTGACTCAAATATAAATGATTTCTAAGCAATTTGTGACTGTTATTTACATTAGCTGTAGTATAATTAATTTATAATTAAGCATTGATACTGACAATGTTAAACAATATCAGTTAATTATCAACTAAATGAAGGAGGTAATTATAGTGGAAAACAATCTAAAAATTAAAAATAACAAGCAAAATTCAATTTACTTTCTCGTTAAAATCAATTTCCAGAAAAGCAGTACCATACAAGGGGAAATAGAATGGTTAAATCAAACTGAAAAACAGGTCCGTCATTTCAAAAGCCTGCTGGAGCTGGTCTCTCTAATCAGCAATGCCCTGGAAATTTCAGATGAATCTGGAGCAGAAAACTATATAAAAAAATGGTATTAGAAGAATATATTTTAAATTACCTTAATTTAAAAATTGTGAAACAAGCACATTTTAAAATGTTTAAATTAATGTTTAAATAACTTCTAAATATCTTAAAAAATAAGTCTAAAGCCCTATCAATTTCATCTTTGCTTATTTTGAACTTACTTGTAAATTTTAACAGGTAGTTATATAATAATTTTACAATTGTAATTAGTATGTCAACACTAGTTTTTTCTTTCCTGTTGATTATAATTTTTTAGGAGTTGATAATCTTGAAAATTCTGGTTGATGGAGATTCCTGTCCGGTGCTTGATATCATTGAAAATTTTGCCAGGCATCATGATTTGGAATTGCTGGTATTTTCTGAAGTACAAAATGAACTGACCACAAAATATGGCAAAACAGTGGTTATAAAACAGTCAAATCAATCTCTTAATAAAGAAATTTTAAGTCATACTGAAGCTGATGATCTTGTTATTACCCGGAATTATGAACTGGCCCGTATGGTAATAAATATTGAAGCCACTGCCATTAGCCAGGAAGGTTTAATTTACACTGAAGCTAATATTGAAAGACTCCTGAATCAGCGCAGGGCCCGGGCCAGAGAGAGAAAAACTGAATCAGGTAATGATAAACCGCTGACCCGGCAGCGCCAGCAGGAAAGAACCTGGCAGGATGATGTTAAATTTCATCAGACCCTGGAAAAGGTCTATGAAGAAAATCTTTCCACTAAACCGCAGGGAGGTAATAACTGATGGAATTTTTGCGGCAGGCAACCTGGTCACCCTATCTGGTCGGTTTTGCCATTGGAGTTTTAAGCTGGCTTTCTTTTTTGATTTCCCGTAAGGCTCTGGGAACTTCAACCAGCTATGCCCGAACTTCGGGGATGATCTGGCAAAAATATGACCGGGATCTGGTCTTAAATATGAAATATTACCAGCAGTATCTCCCGGAAATCGACTGGCAGTGGATGCTCGTTATTGGAATTATCATTGGCAGTTTTATTTCTTCACTGCTTTCCGGAGAATTCAGCTTAAGCTTTTTACCGGCCACTGAATTTGAGTCTATTTTAAATCAAAATGTTTTGGGGCGAATTTTTTCAGCTCTGGCAGGTGGCATGCTGGTTGGTTTTGGCGCCCGCTGGTCAGGAGGCTGCCCCAGCGGCCACGGAATTAGCGGCACCCTGCAGCTCAGCCTTAGCAGCTGGATTGCTGCCATCTGCTTTTTCATAAGCGGTATAGCTGTTGCTCTGCTGCTTTACTAGAAATTTTACCTGACTCAACAAAACAGGAGGTTTTACCATGACTGCTGAGAAAAAATCCCGCCTCATAAAAGGTTTGATCACCGGTATCATTTTTGGGTTCCTCCTTCAGCGGGGAGGGGCTACCCGCTATAATGTGATAATAGGACAGCTGATGCTGCAGGATTTCACTGTGGTAAAAATCATTGTAACTGCAATCATCACCGGTATGATTGGCATCTACTTTCTCCTGGACCGCGGCCTGGTGGAATTATCCCCTAAAAACCATTCCCTGAAACAGGTGATTCCCGGCGGGTTAATTTTTGGCGTCGGTTTCGCTCTGCTGGGGTACTGTCCCGGGACAATTGCCGGGGCTGCCGGTCAGGGCAGCCTGGATGCTTTGATCCCCGGTTTAATTGGTATCACCATTGGTTCGGGATTATATGCCCGCTTTCACGAAAACTTCGGAGACTTACTTGCCAGGGGCTCTTTTGAAAAACCAACTCTGCCTGAACGCTGGAATATCAATCACTGGAAGATAATATTCCCCCTGGCCGGGATTCTACTGGCACTGCTTCTTTTGCTGGAATTTAGGGGTCTTTAATATTTTAAGTTTGCCTGTTTTTCAGTTTGACTCTCTAAATTTCCTGGAATACTAGGAAAATATTCCCCGAAAATTTGACAAATCCTGAAATTTGTATTATAATTTTTATCAATCTAGTTAATTCAATATGATAAAGTATAAAAAGCTGTGAACAGACCAGTAACCTTTAATGATATTCCAGCGAATCGGGGATGGTGCAAGCCCGAAAATATCGTTACAGGTGAACCCCCTTTGGGAGCTGCAGGCTGAATAAGAGTAAGCCCCGCCGGTTATCTTCCGTTATAGAGATAGGTCAAAGCACCGAAAGAGTGGACTTCCAGGTCAACTAATAATCCTAAAAAATCCAGGTCTTATTTGCCTGATTCGTTTCAACTGTAATTTGTTTTTCTTATTTGTTTTATTAAGCTTTATTCAATTATTTTTCTTGATTGTTAAGACTTACCTCAAGACCTGTTTCATATTGACCCTGGAGAGTCAACAAGGATGGTACCACGTGGTAGCCTCGTTCCTTACCGGAGCGGGGATTTTTTGTTTTTAACCGGCAAATTTTTACCGGTTATATTTTAAGTTTTGTAGAGAGAAGGGGTAGATATTAATGAAATTAGGTGTAATTGGACTGGGCAAAATGGGAACAGCTCTGGTGGAAGGGGTCCTCAAGGCCGAGGTATATCAGCAGGATGACATTATTGGCAGTGACGTTGTCAAAAAAGAGGTAGCTGGAATTGACAACTATCAGGACAATCAGGTCTGCAGTAGAGAGGCAGAAACTGTCATTCTGGCTGTTAAACCACAGATTATAGATCGGGTGCTGGAGGAAATTAAAGATTCTGTCCGCGACAAGCTGGTAATTTCAATTGCTGCCGGCATCAGTATTTCTCATCTTAAACAAAAGCTGCCTTCCTCAACCCGGATTGTCAGGGTAATGCCCAATGCTCCGGCTGTCATTAATCAGGGAATATCCGCCTATGCCTGCGATACCAGGGTAACTTCTGAGGATAAAGAACTGGTGAATAAGCTCTTTTCCGGAATTGGCGAGGTTTTTGAAATAGAAGAATCCCTTATGAATGCCATCACTGCCCTCAGTGGCAGCGGTCCGGCTTTCCTCTATATCATCATGGAAGCCCTGGCCGATGGGGGAGTGGCTGCCGGACTCTCCCGGGAGGATGCCATCCGTCTATCAGCGCTCACCATGCGGGGAGCGGCCAGCATGGTGCTGGAAACCAAGGAACATCCCGGTCGGCTAAAGGATATGGTCACCTCTCCCGGTGGAACCGCTATTGCCGGCATCGAGGTTATGGAGCGCCGCGGGATGCGGGGAATTATGATGGAAACTATCAGAGAAGCTGCTTTAAAATCCCGGGAACTGGATCAGACCAATAACTAACTTTTTCAGGTCATTTTACTAACTGATAAATGCAAATCAAATATAAATCCGTATATCTTTTAATCTCAGATCCTGATTAATTTCTTTAACAATTATAGGTGCTTGACAGTAAATCCCATGCCTCTTTGGGTTCCAGTAAGAGAGGAATATATTACAGCTTATTTTCAAAGCAATAAGGACAGACAAAAGAAGTGAGATAAAAATTCAAAATCCTTAAATTAAAGAAACAAAGGATTTAAGAGAATTTAAGTAACAAAAAACCCAAAAGAAAGAGGTAATTACATGAGCCAGGAAAAAATCAGCCCAAATAACCAGAACAGCAAAAACCTTCAAAATTCAGGTAAAAATAATGAGAAAACCAGAAGTGAAGAACTGATGGAGCTGACGGACAGATATGGGGCCAGGAACTATAACCCTCTGCCTATTGTCATTTCTCAGGCTGAGGGTATCTGGGTGGAGGACCCCGAGGGCAACCGCTATCAGGATATGCTCAGTGCCTATTCTGCTGTCAGCCACGGACACTGCCATCCTGAGGTGGTGAAGGCTCTGAAAGAACAGGCCGACAGAGTAACCCTGACCTCCCGGGCCTTTCGCAATGATCAGCTGGGGCTTTTCTATCAAAAGGTAGCAGAAGTTACCGGCAAGGAAAAGGTACTGCCGATGAATGCCGGCACCGAAGCCGTGGAGACAGCTCTTAAAGCTGCCCGCCGCTGGGCCTACTTTGAAAAGGGCGTTCCCGAGGATCAAGCAGAAATTATCACCTGTCAGGGTAACTTTCACGGCCGGACCATAACTGTGATTTCTTTTAGCTCCACCCCCGGTTACCGTAAAGGTTACAGTCCCTATACCCCGGGCTTTACAATAATCCCCTTTGGTGATGTCGCAGCCCTCGAGGAAGCTATTACCCCGAATACAGCAGCTTTTCTGGTTGAACCGATTCAGGGTGAGGGCGGAATCAACATACCACCCGAGGGTTATCTCAGAGATACCTATGATATCTGTCAGGAAAACGATGTGCTCTTTATGGCCGATGAGATTCAGACCGGCCTGGGCAGGACCGGCCAGCTCTTTGCCTGCGACTGGGAAAAGGTGGTTCCCGATGTCTATATTCTGGGGAAAGCTCTCAGCGCCGGACTCTACCCGGTTTCAGCTATAGCCGCTGACAGAGAAATAATGGATGTCTTTGACCCCGGCTCACATGGCTCCACCTTTGGCGGTAATCCCCTGGGAGCAGCAGTGGCCAGGCGGGCTCTCGAAGTAATTGAAGAGGAAAATTTTGTTGCGAGATCCCGGGAGCTGGGAGAATATCTTTTGAACGAGTTGAAAAAAATCGAAAACCCGATCATAGAAGATGTCAGGGGACGGGGCCTTTTTGTTGGTATTGAACTGGATAGGCCTGCCCGCCCCTATGCTGAAAAGTTACAGGAAGAGGGTATTCTGGTTAAGGAAACCCATGAAACTGTACTGCGTTTTGCTCCTCCCCTGATAATAACCCGGGATGAACTGGACTGGGCAATTGAACGGGTCTTTAAAGTCCTGCATCTCGGTTAAAATATTTCAGCTCTCTGGCTGTTTTGTCTGTCTGTATTAACCATATTTTAGTAAAATATCAGCCAAAAGTACCAGTCAGAAATTTGAGTTTTCCCGGTACAGCAGGAATTTGCTATCTGAAGCTGGTATATGGTATAATGGATTTAACATATTAAATATCTAAAGTGAAGTATCTAAGCTTTATCTCAGCTTTGCCGGGTTCAAATTTTTGAATTTGCCTGCCTCTATTTTATATGGGGGTTATAATATGATTGATATAAATACTGCAGAAATTGATGATTTATTGAAGGTTAAAGGCATTGGACGAGTAACAGCGGAAAACATTCTGGAATACCGTCGGAATCAGCGGGAAAAGGGTGGGTTTTCCAGTCTGGAAGAATTGAAAAATGTTGCCGGAATCGGCAGCAAGAAACTGCAGGATCTCAAACCACAGCTAACTGTAGAGGGGGTAATCAAAATCAAAAAGATTACCGTGGAATTTAACCCAGCTGAATATGACCTTGAGCAGCCTGAAGAAGTTCATCTGGTGGGCTCTATGAATAATTGGAAGCCTGCTGATAAAAGCTATCCTCTGCAGAAGGGAAAGGATGGTGTCTGGAGAAATACCTTTAAGTTCAAGAAGGGTACCGAGTATAAAATCATGTATGATTCTTCCAGCTGGGAAGAAGAAAATCATGTGGGATATTATGGCAAAAATTTTGTAGTGGAATAAAACCTTTGCTGGTTTTATCATTTTATCATCAGCAGGCCGGGATGCTTATCAGCAGACTAGCAGGCAGAGCAGACAGGCTGGTTTCTTTGAACCCGGCAGTTTTAAGGCATCCAGGTGTAAGCAAACTGCTGCTGATGGAAAAATTACAGGAAAGGAGGTCGGCTGATATTGGATAAGCGTAGTTTGAGTAGTGAGCAGCTGGAAGAACAGAACAGGGCTGCCCTGATTGCTGAAGATGAGAACAGAATAATTGAGGAAAAAATCAGGCAGTCATTCCGCAGAGCCCGGAGAGTTTTTAGATAAGAGTAGCAAGGGAGTTTAAAGAGCTGCTAAAAAGCTGAAAATCTTTACCGGAATTAGCTTTAATTTAATTTCTTTTTTCTGCGGAAGCAATTTAGCTTGACCAGATTAATTAAGCTTTACCAGGTTAAAATTTATCGAACATCCGGCTTACTGCCGGATGTTCTTTTATTTCGCCATCCCTGCCTGGGACATCCCGGATATCTCTATATTTTATACTGAAGTTTTTTAGCATCGCTAGCTAACAGGTTGAAAAAACTGGCATAATAACAAATATATTTCAGTTTCAGGGCAGGAAATTTTCTTTCAATATTGAATTTAATAATATATGAGAATTATTTTAACTGGAGGGATAGCAATGAATGGCTCCAAATACCGCGTTCCTGCTGAGGATAACCGGGAAGTTGTCACTATTAAAAAATTCTGCAGTGACTGCAGGGAAGACCCGGAAAATTGCGAAATGGAACCTTCCAGCTGCCTTGAAGAAGCCAGTATTTATCGAAAATTTGCCAGAATTAAAAAGGATTAAAAAGCAATAAATATAAAACCAGGATATCCAGGAGGTAATAACTTTGGAGAATGAACAGGATAAGCTGTTAAAGGAAGCTAAGGAAGAAGACAGGCGGGTAAAAATTTATCTGGTAAACGGCATGCAGCTGGTAGGTAAAATCTCTTCCTTTAGCCGCTTTGTGGTGGTACTCGATATCAAAGGCGAGCAGAATATGATTTACAAACACGCAATCTCCACCATAGTTTTTTAACAAATCTTCTATCACTGCTTTTATCTATTAACAGGTAAATTACTGTTTTTGAAAAATTATATTCCTACAAACTGGCCCCGAATTTTTGGGGCCTTTCATTTTTTAGCCTCTGCGCTGTTTTGTGTGAGTTTTCTCATAAATTTCTTCATGAATTTTTTCGATTCTAGCTTCATTTGGATTAAAAATAAATTTATAGTATAATGAAATCAGCTAATGGATGTTAGTAATTTATGCTGGTAGCTGACCGGTTGAGATTATCGCAAGTTTTATTCCGATAATTGCTGGCGCAGGTAAAGTAAATTTCTTTAACAAAAATATTTAATGATTGCCCTGCCTAAAGTAGATTTATAACAGCAAACCAAAAAGGGGGAGTTAAAATGACTGAAAACATTGAGAAACTTCTGGGTTCTGAAGCTGACTATCTTTTAGATCACCACAGTGAAACTATTCCGGCTGAAAAACTGCATCAGCCCGGTCCTGACATTGTGGACCGCATTTATGCTCCCATGGACAGACCGACTTCCGTACTACGCAATCTTCAGCTGATCTTAAATTCCGGCCGACTGGCCGGCACCGGTTATATCAATATTCTGCCGGTTGACCAGGGCATAGAGCATTCTGCTGGAGCATCTTTTGCTCCCAATCCCGCCTATTTTGACCCGGAAAATATTGTTAAGCTCGGGATTGAGGGAGGCTGCAATGCCGTAGCTTCCACTCTGGGAGTGCTGGGCAGCGTCTCCCGCAAATATGCTCACAAAATACCCTTTATTGTCAAGCTTAATCACAATGAGCTGCTGAGCTATCCCAAAAACTATGATCAGATCTTTTTCTCCAGCGTAGAGCAGGCCTTTAATCTCGGGGCAGTGGGGGTAGGTGCCACCATCTACTTTGGCTCCCAGGAGAGCAACCGCCAGATTCAGGAGGTTGCAGAAGCCTTTGAGTATGCTCATTCCCTGGGAATGGTCACCATTCTCTGGGCCTATCTCAGAAATCCTGAATTTAAAACCGACCAGGATGATTACCACACTGCTGCTGACCTGACCGGTCAGGCCAACCACCTGGCTTCCACCATCGAAGCTGATATAGTCAAGCAGAAGCAGCCGGAAACCAATGACGGTTACCGCAACATCGGTTTTGGCCGCACCGATGACAGGGTTTACAGCGATCTGACCTCCGATCATCCCATTGATTTAACCCGTTATCAGGTGGCCAACTGCTATATGGGACGGATCGGTTTGATTAATTCTGGCGGTGCTTCCGGGGAAAATGACCTCCAGCAGGTCGTCAGAACTGCGGTTATTAACAAACGGGCCGGAGGTATGGGGCTTATAACCGGCCGTAAGGCCTTCCAGAAACCCCTGGAAGATGGTATCGAAATTCTGCATACCCTGCAGGATGTCTATCTAGATGATAGTATTGACCTGGCTTAAATTAAAAGCTGCACTTAAATAATTAAACCGTTTTTAAATTATAAAACTGCAGGCGGCACCGCAATAACTTAAGGCAGTATCGCACTCCGCAGACTCCCGGCCTGGATGAAACTCTTCCTCTTAAAATTCAGGCCGGGAGATTTAAATTTTGTTATAAACCTTGCCAAGAAAAAACATTGTAATTCTGCTAAAAACATTGTATTTATAAGCTTTTAACGGTATAATAATTATAATCAAAAAAATTTAAGAAAATAAAGTATGGTCTCGGACATTTGTCCTGAACGCAAATAATTAAAAAAATATTATTTTTAAGCGAAGAAAAATATGCCGGCAAATTGCTTATTTCCCGGGAGGCAAAAAAATGAAATTTAAAGTTTATGGCGGTGGCTGTTTAAAATGCGATAAAACGATTAAACGCCTGAACAAAGTTCTGCAGGAAGAGGGCAGTCAGGCTGAAGTTCAGCATATCAATGATCTGGATAAAATAGCCAGCCAGGGAGTTTTACTGACCCCGGCCGTTTATCTTGATGATGAACTGATTCACCAGGGAAGGGTTCCCCGTGAGAGTGAAATTAGAGAATGGCTGAAAAAGGGTGTTTCCTGAATATGTCTTTAAGCTACAACAGGAGAGACCCGGCTGACAAAAATCCTGCTCTGACAAAGGCCAGACAGGAGTTCAAAAATATGGACCCCGATTTCATTGTCGGGAGGACGGGCTTAAACTTCAATCAGGATATGCAGTTTTTTAATCTGACAGCCTTCACTAACCAGTATCAGATCAGCTATCCCGGTGGAGATATTTTCCGGCTGAATTCCAGTGATGAACCCCCGGTGGGATTAAAAATTGTTTTGCTCCATTTTCTTCTCCAGGGTAATAATTTTCCCCTCCGCAGCCGGTATATTTCCTTTCAGGAAATACCCGATGCCGGACCCTATGCGGGGCCTTTCAAACGCCAGGCCATCCAGCCTGTGGTTGAAAAATTTGGCCGCAGTCCGGAACTGCTGAAAAAATCCGCCCGCAATCTTAAAGCCAGTTTTATTGAAAAAAGCGATCTCGGTTTTACCCTGGAAGCCCTTCCCACTGTTCCGCTTACCTATCTGGTCTGGTTTGGAGATGATGAGCTGAAAGGAGGAGCCAGTCTGGTTTTTGATTATTCAATTATCACCAAGCTTCCCACGGAAGATATCTCTTTTCTGGGTGAGTATGCAACCGAACTTCTCCTGAATTTTGCTGCTAATTCCTGAGATCAGGCAGGAATTTGCAGCTTCGATCTCAAATATAATATTATCACAATTAAACTCAAACAAAGCAGGTGAGAAAATGAAGAAAAAAATTGCAATTATCTTACTTATTTTTTCAGTGGTATTACTCGGTCAGCCTGACCAGGCCGGTGCCTTTGAGCTGGGAGCTGAATCGGCAATTTTAATTGAAGCAGAAACCGGGCAGGTGTTATATGAAACCAATGCCGACCAGGAGCTGCCTCCGGCCAGCATAACCAAAATTATGACCATGCTGCTGACCATGGAAGCAGTTGAAAGAGGTGAGCTGGCTTTAGATGATGTGGTGACCATCAGTCAGGCTGCTTCTGATATGGGTGGCTCTCAAATCTTTTTAAATGCTGGAAATGAAGTTACTGTTGAGGATCTGCTGAAAGCCGTGGTTATTGCCTCTGCCAATGATGCCACCTATGCCCTGGCTGAAGAAGTAGGCGGCAGTTATATGGGTTTTGTCGATATGATGAATGACAGAGCAGCTGAACTGGGAATGGACAGCACCAGCTTCCGTAACTCCACCGGCCTTCCTGCCGAAGACCACTACACCACTGCCCGGGATATTACCAAAATGTCCCGGAAAGTGATTGAATATCCCGAAATTCAGGAATGGGGTCAGATCTGGGTCGATTATGTTGAGCTTCCTGACCGCGATGCCATGCTGGCAAATTTGAACCATATGATAAACACCTATGACGGCATGGATGGAATTAAAACCGGCAGAACTCAGGCAGCCGGTTACTGTCTGGCGGCCAGTGCTGAAAGGGATGGTTTTAGATTAATCTCGGTTATTATGCGGGCTGAAAGTGATGAAGAAAGGCAGCAGCTGACAGCTGATCTGCTGAATTACGGTTTTAATAATTTCACCAGAAAAGTTCTGCTTGATGCCGATGAAGTTATCCAGAATATATCTATTCCTGAAAGCAGTGCCGGCCAGGTCAGCGGCAGACTTGCTGAAGATTTACAGATAATGATCCCCCGTCGGGATGATGAGCTGGCAGAAACCCGGGTTATTTTACCGGATGAATATGAGCTTCCCATAGCTGAAGGTGAGAAGATAGGAGAAGTTGCTGCTCTGCTTGAAGGAGAAGAGGTTAACCGGGTTGATCTTCTGGCTGCTGAAGATATTGCCAGGGCTAACATTTTTTTGAGATTATTTAGAGCTGTTGCTGATTTTCTAGGAGGATTATTTTAATTATTTATTATAAAATAAAGGATTTTCACCTCCCTGTCTTTAATAATTTAAGGGAGGAGGTGTAATTAATGCGGAAAACTGGTATTGTTATCTTATCACTTATGCTTGTTTTAAGTTTTGCTGTGTTATCCGGCAGCCCGGCAGCAGCAGATAATCCAGCTATAGCTTCAATCAGCACCGAGCAAATTTTCCAGGCTCATCCGGCAATTCAGCGGGTTCAGGCCGAACTTCAGCAGAGACAGAGTGAAATGATGCAGGAGCTGGAAGATGCAGATGAAGAAGAAGCTATGATGCTGCAGCAGCAGATGCAGCAGGAACTGCAGATGCTCCAGCAGGAACTTCTGGACGAAGCCTTTCTGGAAATTGAAGAAGATGTCGGCAGAGTTGCTGCTGAGCTGGGTTATGATGTTGTCATAGATCCTCAGGGCATTGTTTATGGCGCTGATGTGCTTGACCTGGAGGATATTACTGAAGAAGTTCTAGCAGCTCTGGAAGAGGAGTAAACCTTCTAATTTATAAATAATATTTTTCCTGCAAAATCAGGACCCCTCCGGGGGTCCTTTTTACTTTGTTCCTGAATCTCGCGGTGCCGGCTGATTGATAATCTAACTCAATAAATAATAAAAATATGAGGAATGCCAGAGGAAACTGCCAGAAGAAATTTGAAATAAACCTTGCAAAGAAACTTGATGAATAAATTAACAAAAAGAATAAAAATTTGCTGAATTTTATGTTATAATAAAGAAACAAACTGGAAAATTAATCAGGAGGAGATCAAATGAGTTTTACCAGAGATAGGCTCAATTTAGATCTGAAAGATGCCATGCAGATTAAACTGCCGGATGAGCTTCCCGAGAAACCGGATTTTCGTGCTGACATTCGTCGGGCCCCGAAAAGAGAGTTCAATCTGGATCAGCAGGAGATTGAGCTGGCTGTGAAAAATGCCCTGAGATATGTTCCTGCTGAACACCATGATAGGCTGGCTCCCGAATTTTTGCAGGAGCTTCTTACCCGGGGTAGGATCTACGGGTACCGCTACCGACCTCCGGGGAATATCAGCGCCCGGCCGGTAGAGGAATATCAGGGCAGAACCCTGGAGGGCAGGGCTCTCCAGCTAATGATTGATAACAACCTGGATTTTGAGGTGGCCCTTTATCCCTATGAACTGGTTACCTACGGAGAAACGGGGCAGGTCTGTCAGAACTGGATGCAGTACCGGCTGATTAAAGGCTACCTGCAGGAGATGAGAAAAGACCAGACCCTGGTGGTTCATTCCGGCCATCCTCTGGGGCTATTCCCCTCCCATTCCGGGGCTCCCCGGGTTATTTCCACCAATGCGCTGATGGTCGGCATGTTTGATGATCCCGGTCATTTCAATAAGGCAGCTGCCCTGGGAGTGGCCAATTACGGCCAGATGACTGCCGGAGGCTGGATGTATATCGGTCCCCAGGGTATTGTCCACGGCACCTATTTAACTCTGCTCAATGCCGGCCGCAAATTTCTTGGCAATGACGCTGATGAAGACTTAAGCGGCCAGCTCTATGTCACTTCCGGCCTGGGCGGGATGAGCGGGGCCCAGGCTAAAGCCGTTGAAATAGCTGGAGGAGTGGGAGTGATTGCCGAAGTGGATAAATCCCGGATCGAGACCCGGTTGAAACAGAACTGGCTCTCCCGGGTTTCTGACAATCTGGATGAGATTTTTACCTGGGTTGAAAAATACCAGCGGCAGGAGAAAGCTGTATCAATTGGCTATCATGGCAATGTTGTCGATCTTCTGGAATATATAGTTGAAAATCAGATTGAGGTCGATCTCCTCTCAGATCAGACCTCCTGTCATGAGGCTTATTCCGGCGGCTATATTCCTCAGGGCTTTTCCTTTGCCGAAGCCCGGGATTTACTGGCCGAAGACCCGGATAACTTTAAACAGGCTGTGGATAAATCTCTCAAGAGGCATTTCAGTTTGATTCAAAAGATTACGGCTCTGGGCACCTATTTCTTTGATTACGGCAACAGCTTCATGAAGGCTGTCTATGATGCCGGGGTGGATGAGATTGCCCTGGATCCCGATAATCCCGACCGGGGCTTTATCTTCCCTTCCTATGTCGAGGATATTATGGGTCCCATCTGCTTTGATTACGGTTACGGACCCTTCCGCTGGGTCTGTCTTACCGGGGAGAAATCCGACCTCAAAAAGACCGACCGGGCTGCTCAGCAGTGCATTGATCCTGACCGTCGGGCCCAGGATTATGACAATTACCACTGGATTAAAGATGCCGAGGACAATGACCTGGTGGTTGGATCTCAGGCCAGAATACTCTATGCTGATGGTCCGGGCCGGATTAAAATTGCCCTGAAATTTAATGAACTGATTCGCAGGGGTGAAATTGGTCCTGTGATGCTGGGCCGGGACCACCATGATACCGGAGGTACCGATTCTCCCTTCCGAGAGACGGCCAATATTAAGGATGGCAGCAATATCATGGCCGAGATGTCCATCCACTGTTTTGCCGGTAATGCCGCCCGGGGCATGACCCTGGCAGTTCAGAGCAACGGCGGCGGGGTTGGCATCGGCAAGTGCTTTAACAGCGGCTTCGGACTGGTGCTGGATGGCAGTGAAAGGGTTGATAAAATAATAAAATCCGCGGTGGACTGGGATGTCCACGGCGGAGTTGCCCGCCGGGCCTGGGCCCGCAATCAGCCTGCTATTGAGACCATGCTGGACTGGCAGCAGTCCGGCGATCAGCAGGGAAGTGCTCCCGGCCATATTACCCTGCCCTTTATAGCAGATGATGACTTTATTGAAGAGCTGGTTGCTGATCAGCTGGAGCAGCAGAAAACGGAAAAAGGAAATTAATTCTTGACATCTCAGAGGAATTAGGATATCATTACTTTTAAGTATTAAATTGATGAGAAATTGATGGGGTGATCCAATGGAAGCACCTGCTGGTGATTATATCACCATTAAGGCTTTGGAAGATGGGGTTAACATTATCGGCCTGACCCGGGGAGAACAGACCAAATTTCACCACACCGAAAAGCTGGACCGGGGCGAGGTTATGATAGCCCAGTTTACCAAACATACCTCGGCAATTAAAATTAGAGGCCGGGCGGAAATAATTACCGAACACGGCCGTCTGGAATCAGAATGACATTTAAGCTGATCATTTAAGCTGATCATTTAACTTGTTTAATTAGACAGACAACAGAGAATTATTTACCAGAATCAGTTGCCACAGAATTATTTGCCAGAACCAGTTACCCCAACAAACTACCGAAAACAGCTACTGGAGATAGCTTATAAAAAATCCATTTAGAATAAAAAAATAATACAGCCGAGATGAGAAGAGTTGAGCCAGGAAAGATGAGCTGAGATGAGTTGAGTGTATCACTATGTCTTATTATGCCTTTAATTAGCCATCGGACCCTGGTCCGGTGGTTTTTATTTTTGCAGTTACCATAAAAGGAGTGTTCTCAATGCTTCAACTTTCAGAAACTGAATTTCTTGATTTAGCCAACCGGTATCAAATTGTGCCGGTCTATAAAAAAATCCCGGCAGACAGCCGTTCTCCCGTTGCTCTTTTTGCCAGCTTTCAAGAGGGGCCCTTTACTTATCTTCTGGAGAGTGCTGAACAGGATGGCAAGATCGGGCGTTATTCCTTTATTGGACTGGATTATTATGAAGTTATCAATTTTCAGGGGGGTGTTTTAACCCGCTTAAAACCAGCCTCCGTTGTTTCAAAGACCGGGCAAACCGGCTCCCTTGAATCATATTTCTCCCTGGAAACCGATCAGCCTCTGGAAGCCCTCCAGAAGATTCTCAAGGAATATCAGGGCCCTCAGCTTGAGGATCTGCCTCTTTTTTATGGCGGGGCAGTCGGGTATCTGAGTTATGATATGGCCGGCTACTTTGAGGATGTAGCTAATCCCGATCAGAAAGATGACCTGGGAATGCCGGAAATGCTCTACATTCTTTCCGATACACTTATTATCTATGACCATTTGCAAGAAACCATTAAAATTGTTAAGAACATAAAAACTGCTGGCCAGAACCGAAAAGAGCTCCAGAATAATTACCAGCGGAGCAAAAAATATCTGGAAGAGGTTTCTGCCAGAATAGCAGCTGCCCCCCGGGAGCCGGGAGCCATAAACTCTAAAGAATCGGCCTCCAGAGGAGAATTGCTGGCAGACAAAACTCAAATTAATACCAGAAACGCCGGGAATGATGATCCGGATATCGAGGAGATTACCTCCAGCATGAGCCCTTCCCGGTTTAAAGCCAGAGTCAGGCAGATAAAGGACCACATCACCCGGGGCGATATTTTTCAGGCGGTCCTCTCTCAGCGGCTTTCTCTTTCCACCAGAGCTTCCGGTTTTGAAATTTATCAAAAACTGCGCCGGATTAATCCCTCGCCCTATATGTATTATCTGGATCTGGATGAATTTGAAATAATCGGTTCTTCTCCCGAAGTTTTGGTCCGGGTAGAGGATGGATTGGTTTATAACCGACCGCTGGCCGGCACCCGAAAAAGAGGAAAAGACTCTGTCGAGGATGAAAGCCTGGCCCGGGATCTAAAGCAGGATAAAAAGGAAAGAGCTGAACATATGATGCTGGTAGATCTGGGACGTAACGATGTGGGCCGGGTTAGCAGTTATGGAACCGTTAAGGTGGAAGAGCTGATGGGAGTGGAGTATTACTCCCATGTGATGCATCTCTTTTCCAGCATAACCGGTAAACTTTGCCCTGACTCTACCCCCTTTCAGGCCCTGAAGGCCTGTTTTCCCGCCGGCACAGTTTCCGGGGCGCCCAAAATTAAAGCGATGGAGATCATAAACAGGCTGGAACCCGTCAGACGGGGACCCTATGCTGGTAGTCTGGGTTATTTCGGTTATTCCGGGAATCTGGACAGCTGCATTACCATCAGAACAATCCTGCTGCAGAACAAAACAGCCCATGTTCAGGCCGGAGCCGGCATAGTCCATGATTCTCAACCAGAAAAGGAATATCAGGAAACCCTCAACAAAGCTGAAGCCCTGCTTCAGGCTGTAAGAGAGGCCGGAGGTGAGATATAGTGATTCTGCTTATTGATAATTACGATTCCTTTACCTACAACCTGGCCCAGCTGGTTGGCCCAAAAACTAAACTTGAAATCTGGCGCAATGACAGCTTTACCCGAAAAAAACTTGAGCAGCTCAATCCCGATGGAATAATCATCTCGCCCGGACCGGGCAGGCCAGAGGATACCGGACTCTGCTTTCAGGTGATAGAGTGGCTGGCAGGAGAGGTTCCGGTTCTGGGAGTCTGTCTGGGGCACCAATTGATTGCAGAAATTCTGGGTGGGAAGGTAATCCAGTCAGGAGAAATAGTTCACGGCAAAACCTCCCGGGTCAGAGTCAAAGGCGGAGAGCTTTTAAAAGACCTAACAGAATTTACTGCCGCCAGGTATCATTCCCTGATTGTTGACAGCAGCAGTACCCGGGTTTCTTATGATATTACAGCTGTGGATGAGAAGAATAATATCATGGCCCTTGAAAATACCGAAAGAAATCTTTTTGGAATTCAATTTCATCCCGAATCAATTATGACCGAATGCGGAGAAAAGATAATTGACAACTTTTTAAGTCTTTGATTTGATATATTTTTGTTGATATATATAACTTTCTAATTTATGAAAATTTATTTATGGACATTTTATGACCTTATGATTGCCAAAAAACACTTATAAGCAGAAGAGGAGCTGAGATGAGATGAGAAGAGAACTGGAGAAAGTTATCGAAAAACAGGACCTCAAGCAGGAAGAAATGGAAAGAGTTATTACTGTGATAATGGAGGGGGAGGCAACCCCATCCCAGATTGCTGGTTTTCTAATTGCCCTGCGCTCCAAGGGAGAAACAGTTGCTGAGATAACCGGAGCAGCCCGGGTAATGAGGAAAAAAGCCGCCCGGGTAATAACCCAGCGTCGGGGCCTGGTGGACCTCTGCGGAACAGGAGGAGATGGTTTAAATACCTTCAATATTTCCACCACAGCAGCCTTTGTGGTAGCCGGAGCAGGACTGCCAGTTGCCAAGCATGGAAATCGATCGGTTTCCAGCAGCTGTGGTAGTGCTGATGTTCTGGAAGAGCTGGGGGTAAATTTAAATTTGAGCCCTGAAGCAGTGGGGTACTGCCTGGACAAAATCGGACTGGGGTTCCTGTATGCTCCTGTTTTCCACCGGGCCATGAAGCATGCGGTTAAGCCCCGACGGGAACTGGGCGTTCGAACTGTCTTTAATCTTCTCGGTCCCCTGACCAATCCCGCAGAAGCTGAATACCAGCTTCTCGGGGTGTATGATGAAAAATTAACCGAACCTCTGGCCAGGGTCCTTAAAAATCTGGGAGTCCGGGGAGCTCTGGTAGTTCATGGACTGGAAGGTCTGGATGAGATCTCAATTACTAACAAAACAAAAATTACTGTCCTCCGGGAGGGTAAGATAACCGGATACTATCTGGATCCAGGAAAACTGGGTCTGCCAACTGCCGCCCTGGAGGAGATAGCTGCCGGTGATGCTGCTGAAAATGCTGCCGCTGTCAGAGAAGTGCTCGCCGGTAAACAGGGCCCCCGCCGAAACATTGTTCTTTTAAATGCTGCTGGAGCTCTGCTTGCTGCTGGCCGGGCCGGGGATTTTTCTCAAGGATTGGAACTGGCAGCCCAAATAATCGATGAAGGACTGGCCCGCAAAAAACTTCAGCAGCTGATTGACCTTTCTAGAAAACTGGCGGCCTAGGATTATGATTTTAGCTAAAATTATTGCAGTAAAGAAAAAAGAGCTGGCTGCTCTTAAAAAAACCCGGCCACCTGCCAGACTTAAGGCGCTGGCTGCCGGTATGACTGAAGAGAAAAAATCGGGCAGTTCCGGCTTCGCTGAGAGTTTAGCTGCTCCCGGTATTTCTCTGATTGCCGAGGTGAAAAAGGCTTCCCCCTCCCGGGGTGTAATTGCGGAAAACTTTAATCCTGCCATCCTGGCCCGGGAATATCAGAAAGCCGGGGCAGTAGCTGTTTCTGTCTTGACCGAGGAAAAATTCTTTCAGGGAAGTTTGCAGCATCTCAAAGATGTTGCTGCTGAAATCAATATTCCGGTTTTAAGAAAGGATTTTATCATTGAGGAATATCAGCTCTATCAGAGCAAAATTGCCGGGGCTCAGGCTGTGTTACTGATAGCTCGGGTGCTTCAGGAAAAGCTTTCCGACCTCCTCATAAGCTGCCGGGAGTTGGGCCTGGAAAGCCTGGTTGAAATTCATACTGAGGAAGAGCTCAGGCTGGCTCTCAGGGCCGGAGCAAAGGTAATCGGCATCAATAACCGCAATCTTTCTGATTTCAGTATTGATCTGGATACTACCCGGAAATTATCAGAGAAAATTCCGGGGGACAGAGTGATTATTGCTGAAAGCGGAATAACAACCGCCCGGGATATTGCTTATCTAAAAGATCATGTTTCCGGTTTTCTTATTGGTGAAGCTCTGATGAGGGCAGAAGATAAATCCAGAAAAATTGAAGAACTTTTCGGGAACATCAACTCTTTAGCTCTGGGAGGTGATTGTCATTGAGGTGAAGGTCTGCGGCCTTGCCAGCCTGGAAGATGCCCGGCTGGCAGCTCGGGCGGGGGCAGATTATCTGGGTTTTATCCTGGCAGAAAGCCCCCGCCAGTTGAGTCCCGACCAGCTTATCAAACTGACCGCCGCTCTAAGGAAGGAACTTCCTCCCGACGACTGTCCGGATCTGGTGGGAGTTTTTCTCAACCAATCCCTGGCTCTGATCAACAGGATAGCTGGAGAAGGCCAGCTTGATTATATCCAGCTGCACGGTTGGGAATCCCCCGAATTCTGCCGCCAGGTCAGTCTTCCAGTCATCAAATCAATCTCTATCAGGGAGCGAAAATCCCTTGCCAGGATCTCTGACTTTGAAGAGCTTGACCGGCCGGCTGCCGCCAGTAATTCTTCCGGTAAAGTCTGCCGGGCCGACAAAAAACAGAAAAGTAAAATTCCTCAGAACAACATTACTCTGAACAACAATATAGCCGCTTATCTGCTGGACACTTATTATCCGGATAAAGGAGGCGGGGGAGGAAAAGGTTTTAACTGGCAGTTGCTTAATGACAGGAGTCTGCAGGAGCTTTCCCGCCGAAAAAAGGTTTTTCTGGCCGGAGGATTGAGCCCCACCAATGTTCAGTCGGCCAGCCGCCAGCCCAATATTACCGGTCTTGATGTTAGCAGTGGGCTGGAAAAATCCCCCGGCAGAAAAGATCCTGGGAAAATCAGGAAATTTTTCAAGGTACTAAGAAAAAACTCAATCAAACAAACAGGAGAGTGATAAAAATGTCAGTACACTCAAAAACAAAAAAAGTAGATCGGGAAACTGGAAAATTTGGAGAATTTGGTGGTCGTTATGTGCCAGAGCTTCTGGTTCCGGTGCTGGAAGAACTGGAAGAAGCTTTCTATCATTATCAGGATGACCCTCAATTTCACCAGGAATTTGAATACTATCTTAAAGATTTTGTCGGCCGTCCCAGTCCGCTGTATTATGCTGAACGCCTAACCAAAAAACTGGGAGGAGCAAAAATTTACTTAAAGAGAGAAGATTTAAACCACATGGGTGCCCATAAAATAAATAATACTCTGGGCCAGGTGCTGCTGGCTAGGAGGATGGGCAAAGAAAAGATTATTGCTGAAACCGGAGCCGGCCAGCACGGTGTGGCTACAGCTACCGTGGCAGCCATGTTTGGTATGGACTGTGAAATATTCATGGGAGCTGAAGATGTGGAAAGACAGGCTCTGAATGTCTTCCGGATGAGGCTTTTAGGTGCCAGGGTAAATGAAATTACCCGGGGCACAAAAACTCTGACCGATGCTGTCGATGCTGCCATACAGCACTGGGTAGAACACTCTGATGATACCTTCTATCTGCTGGGTTCAGCTGTCGGCCCCCACCCCTATCCCGTTATGGTCCGGGAATTTCAGTCGGTAATTGGCCGGGAAACCCGGGAACAGATTCTGGACGCTGAAGGCCGGCTGCCGGATTATCTTCTGGCCTGTGTGGGAGGCGGCAGTAATGCCATCGGACTCTTTCATCCCTTTTTAGATGATAAAGAAGTTGAAATGATCGGGGTAGAAGCCGCTGGACTTGGTCTTGATACTGATAAACACGCCGCTACCTTTTCCCGGGGCTGTCCCGGTATTATCCATGGCTATAAAAGTTATGTTCTTCAGGATGAAAACGGCCAGATAACACCGGTCCATTCTATCTCTGCCGGCCTTGATTATCCCGGGGTGGGACCAGAACACAGCTTTCTTAAAGCCAGCGGCCGGGCCAGTTATGAATCTGCCACCGACCAACAAGCAGTGGAGGCCTTTAAACTGCTTTCCGAAATTGAGGGGATTATCCCGGCTCTGGAAAGCTCACATGCTCTGGCCTATCTGCCCGAATTGGCTTCGCAACTTGACCAGGATAAAATAATAATTGTCAATCTCTCCGGCCGCGGTGATAAAGATGTTTATACTGTAGCCGAAGAAATGGGAACTGATTTGAAGTGAGCCGGATAAGCAGCACCTTTGCAAGCCTGAGAAGAAAAAACAAAACCGCCTTTATTCCCTTTTTAATGGCAGGGGATCCTGATTATGAGCTCAGCCTGGAAATAATCAAGACTGTCGATCGCTCCGGGGCCGATTTGCTGGAGATAGGTTTGCCCTATAGTGCCCCACTGGCCGATGGCCCCACCATTCAAAAATCTTCCCGGCGGGCTTTAGACAGCGGCTTTCAACCCCGGCAGGTATTTGAAATGGTGGAGGATATCAGAAGAGAATCCTCCACTCCTCTGATTATAATGAGTTATATCAATCTAATTCATAAATTTGGGATGGAAAATTTCATTAGCCGGTGCCGGCAGAGCGGAGTTGATGGAATAATAGTTCCTGACCTGCCGCCGGAAGAGGGAGAGGAATTAAAAAAAATAAGCAGCCAGATTGATCTCATCTGGCTGCTTTCCTCCAACAGTCCTGCCGGCCGGATTGACAGAGTCACCCGGGCGGCAGAGGGGTTTATTTATGCTGTTTCCACTCCGGGAACTACCGGAAGCAGAGAAAAAATTTCACTTGAGATTAAAAATACCATAAGTAAGATCAAAGAGATAAGAAAAATTCCAGTCTGTGTTGGTTTTGGAGTCTCCCGTCCAGAACAGGTAAACTCTCTGGCAGAATTTGCTGATGGGGTGATCGTCGGTAGTGCAATTATTGAGGTCATTGAAAGGGCAGTAAATTCTTCTCCCGGTGATATTGAAGATGCTGATTCCGGTGAAGATGCTGAAATTAAAGAAAAGAGCCCTGCTTCAATTAACCAGCAGAATTTGCTGAGTCAGCTGGAAGAATTCATCATAAATCTGACCGAACCTCTCTAATTTAATAAAAAGATTGTTTAACTTCTATGTTCTGCTGGTCTCTCACAGGGGGCAGGGGGAGCCTGCTCTTTACTGACTGTCTTTGTCCTTATCTTCGCTTTTTTCAGTTTCCTCTTCCAGTTTCTCCTGTTCTCCGGTTTCTTCATTTTCCTGTTCCAGTTCTGGTTCTTCCAGGGCTGGTTCGGTCATTTCCGGCATTTCAATTCCCAGCACATTAACGTTAACAGCCTGAACATCAGCTCCGGTGACTGTTTCCAGAGCCTCTTTAACCTTCAGCTGCACCTGCCTGGTTACATCCGGAATTTTAACCTTATACTTAACAATCAAATTCAAATCAACTGTCAGGCCCTCTTCAGTCTCCTCAATTTTAACTCCTTTGGTAATATTTTTCCGACCCAAAATTTTAGCTATTCCTCCAGCCAGACCTCCGCTCATAGCTGCTACACCCTCAACATCCAGAGTGGCATTTCCCGCAGTTATAGCATATACTTCCTCAGCAATATTCATTTTTCCCAGCCTGTCATCATTTTTATCATTCAAGTTATTTTCATTATTATCCGGCTTTTTTTTATCTGACATTTCTATCCCTCCAGTTAGTAGTTAATAATTTAATCTCTAGTGTTTCACTTCAGTGTTTAACTTCTGATTATATTAAATCACATTTATCCCGGGATATCAATAAAATATATAATAAATGATATTTTGGGGAGGCCTTATTGAAAATATCTAGAAATATATATAAAAGAATTAAGAATTGACTTGGAAAAGAAATTTAAATAGTAAGATTTAATTTGATTGTCAGGCTCTCATTCTTAAACTTGAAATTTAAAGCCAAATAGGTCTGGAGGGGATTTAAAAAATGAAAAGCCTACTTAAAAAACTGGTGATTGTGCTTTTTGTCCTGGTTGTTGCCGGCGCTATTACCGGGCTGATTTACCTGTCCTTCCTGGAGGAAGAGCCGGTGGAGGATGGGGTGGCCCGCCTGACACTGCAGGGCCCGATCCAGGAGGGGGTGGCGGGTTTTACCGTGACAGTAATTTCCCCTGACCGGGTGGACAGCAAACTGAGGCAGGCAGAGCGCTACCCCGGCGTTGAAGCCCTGGTTATCCGGCTGGAAAGCCCGGGAGGGGCGATTGGGGCTTCCCAGGAAATTTACAGCCTGATTGCTGATTTTGGCCTGCCGGTGGTAATCTCAATGGGCGACATGGCGGCTTCGGGAGGCTATTATGTATCAGCTGCCGCCGATGCCATAGTTGCCCAGCCGGGGTCCATGACAGGTTCTATCGGTGTTATTTCTACCTTCTTTGACCCGGAAGGGCTCTTTGAAATGATCGGGCTGGAGAGGGAGATTATCACTTCCGGGGAGCACAAGGATATGTTTTCCCGCGCGCTGACCGAGGAGGAGAGAGAAAAGATGCAGGCCTTCTCTGACGAGGCCTACAGCCAGTTTATTGCCGATGTAGCTGCCGGCCGGGATATGGAAGAGGAAGCTGTCCGGGAGCTGGCCACAGGGGAAATTTTCCTGGGGAGCCAGGCCCTGGAATACGGGCTGGTAGATAAACTGGGCGGCAGGCTGGAGGCCCTGGAGCTGGCTGGCGAGCTGGCAGAAATTGAGGACCCGCAGTATGTAGAGCTGCCTGAGCCTTCACTCTTTCAGCAGCTAATGGGGACAGCTATCCGGCTGCCGGAGATTATCTCCCGCTCCCTGGCTGAGCCCGAGCTGGTGATATTTGAAGATATCCGGGACGGATTAAGCCCGGTGGTTGAATACCGGGTCCCGGGATTTTAGGGTGGCTGGCCATGAAAGCCTTTATCCTAATTTTAAATATTATCCCGGGCCTGCCAGGCACCCCGGGCATAGCAGGGGGCCTCAATATGGGCTGGGCCAATGAAAAGATGGGCTGGCAGGAAAAGTTGGGCCGCTCAAATATAAATTTAGCCTGGTTAGGTTGCCTGGGTTGGATTAATATCATGTCAGGGCGGTGGGGCCGGCTCAACATAAAACTGGCCCGATATAGGGATGGTGCAATATGAAGGCTAAAACCGGTTTTGAGCCTGTAAATCCAAATAGTCCAGGAACAGGCGGCAAACCAGCAGGAGAGGCTGATTATGGAAACCCCGGCCTGTTTGAGGCCCTGTACGGGATTCTTTTTCAGCCCCTCCCGGCAATCAAAAAGATAGTTTCAGCCGAGCCTGTCAGCCTGGCGGTATTTATCTCTTTTTTGGCTTCCCTGATGATTTTTACTCCCCAAATAGCAGACAGAGCTGTCCTTTATCCGGATCCTGCCCCGGTTATGCTGCTGGCTTTTCTGGCAGCCGTAGCCAATTTGCTGCTGCTTTTTATTGGGGCCCTGTTTTTCACCCTCTTTGCCAGGTTCCTGGGCGGGGATAGCAATTATTTTGGCTTCTTTGCTGCTGCCGGGATATCCCAGTTTGTTTTTTTCCTTTACCCGGTGGCAGTTTTTATCTCCCGCCTGGCCGGCCTGCCCGCTTACCTGGGCATTTTTCTGAGGACTGTGCTGCTGGCCTGGTATTACCTGCTTTTTCTCCTTTCTTTAAGGGAAAGCCAGAATTTTTCCAGCTTCAGGGCGGTCCTGACGGTGGTGGGCACCGTGGCTGCCTGTGCTGCCCTGGTTTTTCTGCTGGGGGCCGGGGCCCTGGCTTTAGTGTTTTCCCTCTAGCCTGGCAGTTTAATGCTTAATTGACTGGTGTTGAGGAGATTAACAGCAGTCAGTTTAATCCTAAATTGACTGCTATCGTATTGTTTTTAGGTTGATCTTAAATTAATCTTGAGTAGATCCTAAATTAATCTTGGGTTGGCCCTAAATTAATCTTGAGTTGAGCTTGTATTAGTATTGATTTTGTATTATATTTTAATATTGTTTTGATGTTGGGCAGTTTAATAAAGATGTTGGGCAGTTCAATAAAAAGGAGATTATTTTTAATAGGCTGCTAAAACAGCCTGCTAAACCAGATAGGTGCCAAGGCAATTAGTGCTGGTTAGGTTAAGGCTGGTTAGGTTCTATTCCAGCAGCATGAGGTAACTACGGGCCAGGGATAGTGGTAAAAATTAGAGGAAAAGGGGAAGTGCCGCATGAGAAGTGACAGCAGGATTAACATCCGCCAATTCGACCTGGAGCAGGATTTCCAGGCTGCCCTCAATGTCTGGCGGGAAGTTGGCTGGCTGGAAAGCGCCAAGCCGGAGGAGAATGAGGGGATAAAGCATATGTTTGAGGCTTCGGAGTTCTTGGTGGGGGAGGTTGATTCCCGGCTGGAGGCTACCACCGGGTTTATCCCGGCAGGCCTTAACTATCTGGGCCGGGAGCTGAGCCTCCATGCTCTGACCGGCGTGGTGGTAAGCCCGCTGGCCAGGAAGCAGGGGCTGGCAGGCCGCCTGGTAGCCAATTCCCTGCAGCAGGGGGCCCTGAGGGGAGATGCCCTCTCAGCCCTGCTGATGTTTGAGCAGGGCTATTACAACCACCTGGGTTACGGGACCGGGAGCTATGAGCATATCTTTACCTTTGACCCCGCCCACCTCAAGGTTAGCTGTAAGCCGGCCATCCCGGAAAGGCTTACTGCCGAAGACTGGGAGGCTATCCACCAATCCTGGCTTAAGCGCAGGAAAGCTCATGGCTTTGCCACCCCCGGGCACCCGGGGATAATCCGGGACACCCTTTCCTGGAAGAAGGAGAAAAGCTACGGGCTGGGCTACCGCAACGCCAGCAAGGAAATAACCCATATGATGTGGCTTGTCAGGGAGAAGGGCTCCCACGGGCCCCTGGATGTTGCCTTTTTAACCTACCGGAACTACGAGCAGTTTCTGGAGCTGCTGGCACTTTTGAAAAACCAGGCCGACCAGGTTTTTGCAGTTAAGCTTAAGGAGCCGGCCGGCATCCAGCTTAGGGACCTGATCAAGCTGCCCCACAAGCAGTCTGAGGTTACCAGGGGCAGCGATTATAAGTACCAGTCCCGGGCAGAAGCTTACTGGCAGGTCAGGGTTTTGGACCTTAAAAAGTGCCTTCAGGCGGCCTCCCTGCCCGGCCCGGAAATTAGCTTTAACCTGGAGCTTTCCGACCCGGTGGAAAAATACCTGAAGCCTGCTGATGAATGGCAGGGCCTGGCGGGCAGGTACGCTGTTACCCTGGGCCAAAATTCCAGCATCGCAGAGGGCTTTAAGGAGGGACTGCCGGTTATGGAATGCACGGTAAATGCCTTCTCCCGGCTCTGGCTGGGCGTGCTGAGCCCTGCCTCATTGAGCAGGACAGATGAGCTGGCAGCCCCAGCGGTGCTCCTGCAGGGCCTGGGCCGCCTGCTGGCCCTGCTGCCCCGCCCCCAGCTGGACTGGGAATTTTAAGCTTTAGTTTTGATTTTAGATAATATAATGAAACTGCTCAGCTAAAAAAAATGATAAAAAAAGATATTTGAATAATTATTTCTGCCAGAACTGCTGCCCGGCAGGTATTGTAATTTTAAATTTTGTTAAATTAGGCTTTATAAACTGAAACCAGGAATTTTTAAGCAAATGCCTTCCCTGTGAAAAGTCATTTTACTAGCAATTTGATTGACAGGATGACTGATGTGAAGGGGATTATAGCTTCGAAATTTTGATATTACCGACTTTATGCAGTGCAATCAGTAAATTGAATCTTTAAGCAAATGAAATTATATAAGTGAAGCGGGAGATAACATGAAAAAAATCAAGCTGGTTTACAACCCCCGGGCGGGGGACAGCAGCTTCCCCGGGCGGATCAACGAATTTGTCCGGGTATTTCAGCAGGGCTATGAGGTCAGCCTGCTGAACATAATCGGGGCTGACCTGGCAGAAAGGTTCAGCCGGGTAAATTTTACCGAATATTCCTGCCTGATGGTAGCCGGAGGGGATGGCACCATAAACTCCGCCGTCAATGCCCTGCTGGAGAAAGGCATTGAGGTCCCCCTGGCTATCCTGCCAACCGGGACCTCCAATGATTTTGCCGACTACTTAAGCCTCCCCAATGGCTTTGAAGAGTACTATGAGCTTATCAGGGAGGGCAATGTCAGGATGGTTGATGCCGGCAGGATTAATAACCGCTATTTTTTCAATGTCTGCGCCGGCGGCTTTTTAACCGGGGTGCCCCACAAAACCGACACCACCCTGAAAAACCGCCTGGGCAGGATTGCTTACTACCTCAAGGGCCTGCAGGAATTCCCCAGCTTTAAGCCCCTGCCCCTGGAGGTAACTACCACCAGCCAGGAATTTTCCAGCGAGCTCTTCATGTTCCTGGTTTTAAACAGCAGCCGGGCGGCGGGCTTTGACAGCCTGGTTTCGGAGAGCAGCATTGATGATGGCCTCTTTGAGTTTCTGGCCATCAGGTACGGCAGCTTTTATGAAATGATTAATACCCTGATCGAGGTTTTTATCAACAAAAACCAGCAGCAGGACAATGTTATCCTGCTTAAGGACAGCTATTTTTACCTGAAGCCAGCCGGGGGGGATTCCCCGGGCAACACCGATATTGACGGGGAGAAGGGGCCTGCCTACCCGGTTGAGATAGAAGTGCTTCCCGGGGCCTTGCCCCTGGTGGTGCCGAAGCAAGGCACAAGCTAAGGGCTGTCACAGCGGGGATGCCTCACCGGGGGGGGATGCCTATCAGCTGATCTATTGATCTGGGAATATGCTATTTTTTTTGGATGGCCTGGCAGAGGAAAGAAAGAGGGGAGATAACCAAATGAAATGGAGCAGCGAAGCACTGGAAAAATTTAATGATACCCTGGGGTCCGAAAGCCCCACCCCCGGCGGCGGGGCGGCAGCGGCAGCTGCTGCCAGCATCAGCGTTGCCCTGCTGGAGATGGTGGCTGCCCTGACCGACAATAAGGGTGAAGTTGAGGAGGTTTGCCGAAAGCTTGCTGAACATTTGCAGCAGTCCTACCGGCTGATTGACGAAGACTGCCGGGGCTTTGAAAGGGTCATGGAAGCCTACCGGCTGCCTGCCGGGAGCCAGGAAGAGAAGCAGGAACGGCAGGCAAGGGTAGAAGAGGCCCTCAAGGCTGCCAGCCGGCCCCCGGAGAAACTAATGAGCCTTGCCCTGGAAATCCTTGAAGCTGCCAGTGTAGTAGCCAGGAAGGGCAACCGCAATGCCTGGACTGAAGCGGGGATTGCCGCCCAGCTTGCCTTTTCCGCCCTCCAGGCTTCCTATTATAATGTGATGATTAATATCTGCTCGATTGATGACGAGGGCTTTAACCGGGAGATTGCCCTTGAATCCCGGGAAAAACTGGAGCGAGGTAAGGAGCTTAAAGCCAGGCTGGAAAATTACCTTGACGAAGAAATTATCGAATGCCCTTACCTATAACTTGCATGTTTGTTGGTGCTGTGGTAAAATTATAAAGGAATATATGTTATACTTGGTCTGGAATGAAGGAGTGGGTCTGCTGCCCACTCCTTAATTTAATAGAGCTTAAAATATCACCTGATATAAAATAAACAGCTTTTTTATTATTAAAACTCGAATTGAACTTGAAAATTAATTGATTATCGGAACTTTAAATTCAACTATAAAATATTTCATGCTGCTGGAGGGAATAATGATGAGTATAGTTAAAAGAGTAGAAAAAAAAGTTGAAGATTTACTGACTGAGGGTAATTATGATCTGGTAGCAGTGGAATATGTTAAAGAAGGCTCGGAAAGAGTGTTGAGAGTTTTTATTGAAAATAGAGAGGGTGATCTGGATCTGGATGATTGTGCCCGCCTGAGCCATCGCCTTTCTGACTGGCTGGATGAAGAAAATTTCATTTCTGAGAGCTATATATTGGAAATTTCTTCGCCAGGGGTGGAAAGACCCCTGCGGGGCAGAGATGATTATCAGAGGTTTTCCGGAGAATCTGTTTTCATTAAAACCTACGCACCCATCAAGGGAGAAAAAGAGTTTACCGGTAAGCTTTTGGGGCTAAAAAAAGACCTGGTCCGGCTGGAAATGTCAGAGGATGAAATTATTGAGCTTCCTCTCAAGAGTATTGCTGCGGCCAGATTGAATTCAGATATTTAGATTATTAGGAGGAATTTGCTTATGAATGTAGAATTTTTACATGCGCTGGATGACATCGAAAATGAAAAGGATATTCCCAAGGAAATATTGCTGGAAGCCATAGAAACTGCTCTGGTTTCAGCCTATAAAAAGGATTTTGGCTCCAAGGAAAATGTCAGGGTTGATATCGACTCCTCTTCCGGTGATGTTGCTGTATTTTCCCGGAGAAAAGTTGTCGAAGAAGTGGAAAATAAAAATTTTGAGATTACTCTGGAAGAAGCCCGGGAGATTGATAGCTCTGCCGAAATAGACGATGCGGTTGAGGTAGAGGTTACTCCGGCAAATTTCGGACGGATTGCTGCTCAGACTGCCAAACAGGTTGTTATGCAGAGAATTAGGGAAGCTGAAAGAGATGTAATTTATGAGCACTATAAACAGAAAGAGGGAGAGTTTATTACCGGGACCATTCAGCGGTTTCACAATGATTATATTTTGATCGATATGGGTAAAACTGAAGCTCTTTTGCCGCCTTCTGAGCAAATTCCTTCTGAAAATTACAGTGTCGGAGACCGAATTAAGCTCTATATAGTTGAAGTTAGCTCCACCAATAAGGGGCCCAGGATATTAGTCTCCCGAACCCATCCTGGTCTTTTGCTGAGGTTGTTTGAAATTGAAATTCCTGAAATATATGATGGAACTGTTGAAATCAAAGCTGTAGCCCGGGAGGCAGGCAAAAGATCAAAGGTAGCAGTTTATTCCGGAAATGAAGATGTGGACCCGGTGGGAGCCTGTGTGGGGCCCCGGGGCAGCAGAGTTCAGGCCGTGGTTGATCAATTAAATGGTGAAAAGATAGACATCATAGCCTGGCATGATGAGCCGGAAGAGTTGATTGCTAATGCCTTGAATCCAGCTGAAGTCAATAAAGTTATTTTAAATGAAGAAGATAAAATAGCAAAAGTGGTTGTTCCTGATTTCCAGTTATCTCTGGCCATTGGTAAGGAGGGCCAGAATGCCAGGCTGGCAGCCAAATTAACCGGCTGGAAGGTGGATATTAAAAAGCAGTCTGAATATGAGGAGGGGGAAGTCGAGGAAGCAGAATCCGGGGAAGCTGAACCTGAGGTAGCTGAAGATGATAAAACTGCGGAATCCGATGCTGAAACTTTTGAACCTGCTGATGAAGTTGATCAATCCGATGAACCTGATGATAAAGTTGATGAAGCTGATGAAACTGAAGAATCCCGGACAGACTCCGCTGGAGAACGGGATACTTCCCAACCAGAAGAATTGACCGCTGAAGCTGAAGAAATTTCTGAAGAACTGGAGAAAAATGCCGGGGAGAGAGAGGCTGAAAAACAGCCGGAGTCCTGAACTGGCAACTAAAATTAAAGGAGGGTATAACTTGCCAGGAGTTGACAGTCTTAAACAATGTCTTGGTTGTGGTGACCGGAGGGAAGAAATTGAATTAATGAGGATAGTCAATAATAAGGGGGAACTCAAGATAGATCCGGGAGGAAGGTTATCGGGAAGAGATGTTTATATCTGCCCCCAGGTCAGCTGCTTTCAGGCAGCCCGCAAAGATAACCAGCTGAGCGAAGAGCTTCACCTTGAAATCACAGAGGAGCTCTTTAATCAACTGCTGGAGGAGATAAATCATGGTTGATCAGTAATTCTGGAGGTGTTTAGTAGATGGCCAAAATTAGAGTTTATAAACTGGCAAGAGAACTGGATATGGCCAGTTCTGAACTGGTTGATATCCTGCAGGATCTGGATATTGAGGTAACCAGTCATATGAGCACAATTGAAGATGAAACAGCGGAATTGGTGCGCGGGATGTATGATGATTCTGCAGAAGTGATTGAAGAAGCTGTTGAAGAAACTGAAGAGGAACTGGTTGCAGAAGAAAAAGCTGTAACAGAGGAAGAAACTGAATCCCGGGTAACTGTTGAAACCAAAACTGCAGAAGGAACAGCAGAAACAGTAGAAACAGATGTAAGAGAATCAGTATTTCCCCCGCTCTCTGTTAAAGAACTGGCAGAAAAAGCGGGAGTTGCTGCCAATAGCATGTTAAAGGAACTCATGAATCTGGGAATCATGGGAAATATCAACTATTCTCTGGATGAAGATACCGTAAAAAAATTAATCGATAACATGGATCTTTCAGTTAAAGTTTCCAGTGTTGAAGAACAGGAACCGGAAGTCTGCAGCACCCAGCGGGTAAAAACTGATTTTGAAGATGACCCGGCTGATTATCGCCTCAGGTCGCCTATTGTGACGGTAATGGGTCATGTTGATCACGGCAAAACTACCCTGCTGGATGTTATTCGTCAGACCAGGGTAACTGAAACTGAAGCTGGTGGTATTACCCAGCATATTGGAGCCTATCAGGTTTCTGCCAATGACAAAAAAATAACCTTTATAGATACCCCCGGTCATGAAGCCTTTACTGCCATGCGAGCCCGGGGAGCACAGATAACTGATATTGCCATTCTGGTGGTAGCTGCTGATGATGGTATCATGCCCCAGACGGTGGAGGCTATCAATCATGCTCAGGCTGCTGAAATTCCCCTGCTGGTTGCCATCAATAAAATAGATAAGCCCAATGCTCAACCAGACAGGGTCAAGCAGGAATTAACCGAATATGGTATGGTTCCCGAAGAATGGGGTGGCAACACTATCTGTGTGGAAATTTCAGCCCTGCAGGGAGAAAATATTGATGAACTGCTGGAAATGGTGCTGCTGGTAGCTGAAATGGAAGAAATTATGGCCAATCCCAATCGACCGGCAGAGGGTGTTATTATTGAGGCAGAACTTGATAAAGGCCGGGGGCCGGTGGCCACCGCCCTGATTAAAAATGGAACCCTCGAGATTGGAGATGCCATTCTGGCTGGTGCCTGCTGCGGCCGGGTTAAAGCTTTGATAGATGAACACGGTCAGAGAATCGAAAGTGCCGGACCGGCTACTCCTGTTGAAGTTTTGGGCTTCTCCGATGTTCCGGCGGCTGGTGACCTGCTTCAGGTACTGGAAGATGAGAGAAGAGCCAGAGATATTTCCTCGGAACGAAAGGAAGAACAGCATGCAGCCCGGCTGCAGTCAGAAAGCACCGTCACCCTGGAGGACTTTTATGAAAGGGTCCAGGAAGGTGAAGTTAAAGAGCTTAATATTATCATAAAGGCTGATGTTCAGGGCTCAATTGAAGCCTTAAGAGAATCACTTTTAAGGCTAAGCACCGATGAAGTAACAGTTAATATAATCCACACCGGTGTTGGCTCCATCAATGAAACCGATGTTAACCTGGCCAGTGCTTCCCAGGCAATAATTATTGGCTTCAACGTCCGTCCGGGCCTCAATGCCCAGCAACTCGCGGAAAAAGAGGGTGTTGACATCCGAACTTATAGAATTATCTATAAGGCCCTGGAGGATATTAAAGATGCCATGGCCGGCCTGCTGGATCCGGAATTAAAAGAAGTGGTTAAGGGCCATGCTGAAGTTAGAGAACTATTCAAAGTTCCCGATGTAGGCATTGTTGCCGGAGTCTACATCAGAGATGGGGTTATTAACAGAAACCATAAAATCAGGGTAATCCGAAATGGTGTCGTCCAGCATGAAGGCGAAATCGGTTCTCTAAAGCGTTTTGAAGATGATGTTCGAGAAGTAAAAGAAGGTTATGAATGTGGAATTGGTATTGAAAATTACAATGATATCAAAACAGGAGATATACTGGAGACCTACGATTTCAAGGAGATTAAGAGAAGCCTGTAAACTTAATCACCCGGATTAGAGGTGATATTAATGTCTAATAATAGAAGCAGAAGGCTAGCTGAGCTTCTCAAAGAAGAGATCAGTGATATAATTTTGCGGGAGGTAAAGGATCCCAGGATAGGATTTGTCTCCCTGACAGATGTTGAGGTAAGTGGAGATTTAAGACATGCCAAGGTTTTTGTCAGTGTTATTGGCAGTGATAAGGAACGTCAGGATACCATGGCAGGACTGGAACAGGCCACCGGCTTTATCAGAAAACTGGTGGGAGAAAGAATCACTGTCTACCACACGCCTGAAATCATCTTTCGCTATGATGATTCCATTGAACATGGCATCCACATTACCCAGTTAATTGAAGAAGTTCGGGCTGAAGAAAAGAAGAAAAATAACCCGACAGCTGAAGGAGCAGATAGTAAAAATGCCGGAGACCAGAGTCAATAATGCAATAGCAGAGATAGCTGATTTTATTGCCCCAGAGGATGAATTTTTACTGCTCGGCCATGAGGATGCCGATGGCGATTGTATTGGCTCTCTGGCCGGAATGGCCTATCTCTTACAGGAACTGGACAAAAATCCTGTCATAGGAATTTATCAGCCGATCCCTGAAATGTTTCAGCTGGCAATCCAGGATGATCTGGAGATCGAAAAGATCTCGGAGGACCTGCCGGATATTAACAGGATTATTGTTCTGGACAGCAGCGGGCAGGACAGGCTTGGTCCCGCTGCTGATTTACTTGACAGCCGGACTGTTTTAAATATAGATCATCATGAAGATAATGATTTTTTTGGGGAACTTAATTTTGTCAGACCGGAATCTGCAGCTGCCGGCATGATAATATTTGAGCTGGCTGACAGTTTGAACTGGAAAATTAATCAGAATGCTGCCCGGGCTCTGGCTCTGGCAATCCTCTCAGATACAGGTTTTTTTCGCTACAGCAACACCGGTTCCCGGGCACTGGAAGTGGTTCAGGAGTTGATGGAACTGGGCGCGGACATACATAAAATCAGTAGATCTCTCTACGGTCAAAATAAGCCAGAAGCCATGAGATTGCTGGGACGGGGTTTAAGCCGGATTGAAGTTTCCGGTCAGGGCAGAATAGCCTATTTCTATCTCAATAGGGAGGATTACCGCATAACTGGCACATCCTCCCGTGATAATGAGGGATTTGTGAATTTTGCCCGCAATATTTCCGGAGTTGAAGTAGGAATTTTTTTCAGTGAAGAAGTTGATTGCATAAAGGTTAGTTTTCGTTCCAACGACTATCTCAGGGTAAATGACATTGCTGCCAGTTTTGGAGGAGGAGGTCATCCCCGGGCAGCAGGCTGCAAAACTAGCGGTGAACTTGATAAGGTAATTGACCGGGTAATAAATGAGGTAAAAAAACATGTCTGAGCTTAATGGCATTTTAAATATCCTAAAACCTCCTGGTTTAACTTCTTTTCAGGTTGTGCAGCAGCTGAGAAAAATTCTGGAGCAGAAAAAGATTGGCCATACCGGCACCCTGGACCCTCTGGCTGTTGGAGTGCTGCCAGTTTGCCTGGGAAAGGGCACCAAAATAATACCCTTTCTGCCGGAGGAGAAAAAGCAGTATGTATTTGAAATGGAACTGGGAGTTAGAACCGATACTCTGGACAGGGAGGGCAGGGTTATCTCCCGGGATGACGGCTGGCAGAAAATCTCTCCTGATGAAATAAAGAGGATTATTGCCGGTTTTACCGGCAAACTTTCTCAGGTACCTCCCATGTATTCAGCTGTTAAAAAGAATGGCCAGCCTCTTTATCAGCTGGCCAGAGAAGGTCAGGAGGTTGACCGGGAGACTAGAAAGGTGGAAATTTATTCCCGGAAAATTTATACTGTTGATCCTCCCGTAATTCGCCTGCAACTGGAATGCTCCCGGGGCACTTATATCCGCTCGCTGGTCCGGGATATTGGCGAAGAACTGGGTTGTGGGGCAGTCTTAAATTTTCTGATTCGAACCAGGTCCGGTCCCTTTCACCTGGATTCAAGTCAGCCCCTGCACCGAATTACTGCCGATTCTTCTCCAAGGGCTGAGATGCTGCTTCCTGTTTCAGCTCCCCTCAATCTGCCGGAATTAAAGATCAGGCAGGAGGCTTTTAAGTATGCTGTTAATGGAGCCAGCCTCTATGCCCATAACTTTGCTGACTTTCATCTAACTGCAGCAGATCTGGATAAAAAATTTGTTATTAAAGGTCCTGAAGAAGAGTTTATTGCCGTCAGCCGGGTGGTTAGAGACGATGATGGCAGAATCTGTCTGCACCCGGAAAGAGTTTTTTACCAGCAGAATTGAACTCAATATTATTTGCAGGATTATAATTTCTAGTTCAGTTTTTCCATCCACTTTTTTTCCATACCTTTAAAGATTAAGTGTTCCGCTTTTAGGATAAAAGTTTCTGCCGGAGGTTTTAGAAGCAATGGAAGTAATTTACAGCAGTCAATTTCAAAACTTTAATGGTCCACCTGCAGCTCTGGCTATTGGATCCTTCGATGGTATTCATCTGGGACATCAGCAGATTATAAAAAAAGCCAATGCTCTGGCAAGAGAAAAAAAACTTGTTTCAGGTCTCCTTTCCTTTGAGCCCCATCCCCGTCAGGTTCTACAGCCCGATAGGGATCTGGGCGTTATAATATCCCAGGAACAAAAGATCGAAATACTGGAAAGAATGAATATTGATTATTTTTTCTGTCAGGAATTTACCCGGGAATTTGCCAGGCAGAATTTCGCTGATTTTGTTGAATCAGTTCTCTGTTCCCGGCTTAATACTTCCCATATTGTGGTGGGAGAAGATTTTAGTTTCGGCCGAGGCGGCAGCGGGGATGTCAGGGACCTTAAATCTCTGGGGAAAAAGTATGGGTTTGGAGTAACCGTCCATTCCGCCGTTAAAAATGGAGGAGAAAAAATATCCAGCACTCGCATTAGAAAACTAATTTCCCGGGGCAAGGTAGAAAAAGTTCAAAATCTCCTGGGGAGATTTTATGAAATTAAGGGCAGGGTTGTCCATGGCCAGGGAAGAGGCAAAAGTCTCGGTTTTCCCACCGCCAATTTATGTTTAGAAACCGACTATGTAATGCCTAAGAACGGTGTTTATGCCGGTTTTGTTAGATATCAAAACCGAAGATTTGCCGGCGCCGCTAATTTCGGAGAAAATCCCACCTTTACCAGTAAAGACTACAGTATTGAAATTTATATTTTAGACCTGAATGATAATATCTATAATGAAGAAATTTCTTTCAGTCCTGTTAAATATATTCGACCGGAAAAAAAGTTTGACAGTAAAGCAGAGCTGGTTGAAAGAATTAAACAGGATATTCTTTACACCAGAAAGGTTTTATGTTAAAATTACAGGAGTAAAGATTTCCTCAGCTCGGATATTCGCATCCTCCAGCGGTGTCCTGGCTGCAGGAGAATTAAATTGACAGGAGGTGCTTTAGATGCTTTCTCAGGAAAAAAAGCAGGAAATTATCGAAGAATTTCAGCGGGATGAAAATGACACCGGGTCTCCTGAGGTTCAGATAGCCATTCTAACTGCCAGGATTGGTGAACTGACCGAACATCTGAAAAAACATAAAGGAGATAATCATTCTCGTCGTGGTCTTTTAAAAATGGTTGGCAAACGCAAAAGTCTGCTTAGATATCTTAAAAACAACGATGTGGAAAGATATAGAGAGCTAATCGATAGACTTGGACTTAGAGGTTAGCATATCATCAGGAGCGGGATATATATTGACCCGCTCCTCTCTTTATAAATTTACAGAACTTTTTTCAAAATATTAAGGCAGAAAAAGAAGAGGAAAATATTCAAAATCAGCAGCAAAAGATTTATTAGAATTTAGGAGGTTGATTTATGGAAAAAATCTGGACTAAAGAAATTAATGGCCGGGATTTAAGGCTGGAAACAGGAAAACTGGCCAGACAGGCAAATGGATCGGTTCTAGCAAAATATGGTGATACCACAATTCTGGTAACTGCCACCATGTCAGAACCCAGGGAAGGCGTTGACTTTCTTCCCCTGATGGTTAATTACGAAGAAAGAGTATATGCCATCGGAAAAATACCAGGCAGTGTAACCAGGAGGGAGGGCCGTCCCCGGGATCGGGCCACACTTTTTGCCCGCCTGATCGATCGCCCCTTGAGACCTCTTTTTCCTGAGGGTTTTCGTCATGACATTCAGGTTATTGCCACAGTGTTATCGGTTGATGATGACTGTGATCCCGAAATGGTTGCCATGAACGGAGCTTCTGCGGCTTTAACTATTTCCGATATTCCCTTTGCCGGTCCAATTGCCGGAGTTAAAGTTGGCCTGGTCGATGATGAGCTGGTGATTAATCCCTCGGAAGAAGACTGTGAAGAATCCCGGCTGGATCTGATGATAGCTGGAACAAAGGATGCCGTCCTGATGGTAGAGGCAGGCGCTGATCAGGTTTCCGAGGAAACCATGCTGGATGCCATTGAGCTGGCCCACGAAAAAATTAAGGAACTTGTTGAGCTTCAGGAAGGTATGCGGGAAGAAATTGGACTTGAGAAGATGGAGTACACCCCCGAAGAACTTCCCCAGGATAAGAAAAAACTGGTCAGGGATAAATGTTATGACAGGATGCAGGAAGCTGTCTTTGTCAGGGATAAACTGGCCAGAGAAGAGGCCATGGACCTGGTTAAAGAAGAAGTAATGGCCGAACTTGAGATAGAGCTGCTCGAAGATGAATTTCAGAAACTTTCAGGCCTGCTGAAAAAGGAAATTGACAGCGTCAGTAAAGATATTATCAGAACAGAAATTGTTGAGAATAACCGCCGTCCTGACGGACGGAAAACAGATGAAATTAGAGATATTTCCTGTGAAGTTGCCTCAATTCCCAGGGTACATGGTTCCGGGCTCTTTACCAGGGGAGAAACACAGACTATGACCATTCTAACTCTAGGTGCCACCAGCGATGAACAGACGCTCTTCGGCCTGGGTGAAGATGAAAAGAAATCCTTCATGCATCATTATAACTTTACCCCATACAGTGTGGGAGATACCTGGCCTTTGCGGGGACCGGGACGTCGGGAGATTGGTCATGGCCATCTGGGAGAAAGAGCTCTCAGGCAGGTACTTCCTGCTGAAGAGAAATTCCCCTATACCATCCGACTGGTCTCTGAAGTTCTGGAATCTAATGGTTCAACTTCCCAGGCCAGTATTTGCGGCAGCAGTCTGGCTCTAATGGATGGAGGAGTACCAATTCAAGGGCCTGTAGCTGGCATTGCCATGGGCCTGATTAAGGAACAGGATGAAATTGCTATCCTTTCTGACATTCAGGGAATTGAAGATCATAATGGTGATATGGATTTCAAGGTGGCCGGAACAGAAGAAGGTATAACTGCCCTCCAGATGGATATTAAAGTCAGCGGTATTTCTAAAAAAATCATGGCCAGAGCCCTGGAGCAGGCTCGTAAGGGTAGGCTGCATATTCTCAAAGAAATGAGCAAGGCCATTGCTGAACCCCGTCCCGAACTTTCTCCCAACGCTCCTTCCATGCAGACCATGAAGATCGATACCGATAAAATCAGGTATGTCATCGGCCCGGGAGGTAAGATGATTAACAAGATTATTGATGAAACCGGAGCCCAGATAGATATTGAAGATGATGGCACCATTTATATTCTCTCCGATGATCAGGAAGGGGGAGAAAGAGCCCGGGAAATGATTGAAGAGCTGACCAAGGATGTCGAAGTTGGCGAAATTTACAATGCTACGGTCAAGAAAATTATGAATTTCGGCGCCTTTGCTGAAATTGTACCGGGTAAAGAAGGCCTGATTCACATCTCAGAACTCGCTGATTATCATGTTGACAAGGTTGAAGACATTGTCAGTGTGGGAGATAAGGTCCCGGTTAAACTGATTGAAATTGATAATCAGGACAGGCTCAATCTTTCCCGAATTAAGGCCATTAAAGAACTGGAGAAAAAGGAAAAATCCTAAAAAACAGAATAGAGATTATAAATAAGGTAACTGACCGTCTATTTGTTTTCCAGGTTTAGTTCGATTTTAGATTAGATATAATTATAAGCATAAACTGGCTGAAATGCTGGTTTATGCTTTTCATATTAATATATCATGCAATCTAGGAAGTGAACATATGAGACTGGGCAAACACGTTTCTATAGCAGGTGGAATTGATAAAGCTCTGGACAGGGCTGTTAAAATCGGCTGCAATGCCGTACAGATTTTTGCCAGCAATCCCAGAAGCTGGCAGGCTAAAGACCTGGATCCCGCTACGGTAAAAAGCTTTATTGCCGGTCGAAATGAACTTGATATTAATCCCGTGGTAGTTCATGCCATCTATCTAATTAATATTGCTTCTCCCGGAGAGGAAGTGAGAAAAAAATCCCTTCAGGCTCTGAAAACTGACTACCGGAGATCTGTTAAAATTGGGGCTGATTATCTGGTATTTCATCCCGGCAGCCATACCGGTTCCGGGATTGAGCGTGGAATTAAAAAAATAGCAGCCGGTATTAATGAAGTACTGGCTGAAATCCAGGGCAGCACCTGGCTTCTGCTGGAAAATGTTGCTGGAGCCGGAACCCAATTGGGAGCCAGTTTTGCTGAACTAAACTCTATTATTAATCAGCTGGAGGAACCGGAAAGGGTGGGTGTCTGTCTTGACACCTGTCATAGTTACTCTGCCGGATACAATCTTACCCGGGAGGAAGGACTGGATAGATTGCTGGCTGAATTTGCGGAAGCTGGGCCGGGACTGGATAAACTTAAAATACTTCATATCAATGATTCTCTTTACGAGCTGGGCAGCAATAAGGATGAACATGCTCATATAGGAGAGGGGAAAATTGGCCGGGAGGGTTTTTCTCTGATTGTCAACAGACAGGAATTTCAAAATCTACCCCTGATTCTGGAAACACCCTGGTTCGATGATAGAGAGGATGACCCTGATGTTGATTTGATAAAATCTCTGCGACAGGAGGAAGAGATTTAAATTGAATTCCAGTGAGGAACTTTTTACTTCAGAAACAAGAGAATATCTCCGGGAATGTATCACCCGGGCCCGGGAACAGGAAGTTTTTTTCCTGGGCAGTTATGATTTTGCCGATCAGAAACTCAATGATATTCGGGTGGCAGCCCGGGGTAATGAATCAATGGCCCCGGCCATTGTCAATAATTTAAAACCGGGAGACTGCCTTATTCACAATCATCCCTCCGGAGATCTGCGGCCTTCTGCTGCTGATATCAGACTGGCCTCCCGGTTGGGGAACAGGGGTATTGGCTTTATTATCATTAATAACACCGTTTCGGAGATCTATACCGTGGTGGAACCGGAACAGGCCAATTCCTTTGAACCCCTGCCCGAGCAGGAAATTATTGAAATCTTAAGTTCTGGAGGCAGCCTCTCCCGGATCATGGAGAATTTCACCGAAAGAAAGGAACAGCTTCAGGTGCTGAGACGGATAATTACTGCCTTCAATGAAAATGATACTGTTCTGATTGAGGCTGGCACCGGAACCGGTAAATCCTTCGCCTATCTTCTTCCCGCACTCTTCTGGAGTAAAATAAATTCTGGCCCGGTGGTTATTTCAACCAACACCATTAATCTTCAGCAGCAGCTGATAGAAAAGGATCTGCTCACTCTGCAGAGGGCACTTTCCTTTGATTTTTCCGCCACACTGGTTAAAGGGAGAAACAATTATCTCTGCAGAAGAAAGCTAAATAATGTCCTTAACCAGCGGGATAAACTTAACGATGAAGACAGAGATTTCCTCAGGGTGGCTGAGTATCTTCAGGATCAGATTAATTCGGAAAATTTTGCCGGAGTCAAAAATGATATTTCCTTTACCATCATCTCAGATTACTGGCAGGAAGTCTGCTCGGAAAGTGATCTCTGTCTTAACAATTACTGCCCCTATTTTTCCAGCTGTTACTTTCACCAGGATAGAAAGAAGATTCACCAGAGCGACATTTTGATAGTCAATCATCATCTCCTGCTGGCAGATGCTGTCCTGAAAAATAACCGTTATAGTGTTCTGCCCGATTACCGGAAACTGATAATAGATGAATCCCATAATCTTCCCGAGGTGGCAACCCAAATCAGTGGTCTGGATTTTTATTCCCACTCCTTAATAAAAACGGCTGAACGCCTGAAAAATTCACCTAATTCTCCGCTGGTACGGGTTAGAAATAACAGCTATGAAATCAACTTTTCTCATCGTCCCCGGATTTTAGAACTGCTGGATCAGAAAATCTGGCCTTTGCTGCAGCAGATTATCGAGGCAGCAAAGAATTATCAGCAGGAGCTGAAGGATTTATGGCAGCAGGAACGGGAAACAAAAATAAGGCTGGAGGAGGATACTTTTACCCGGGATGAGTTGCTAACCTGGCAGGAAAGCGGAGAAAATCTTCTCAAACTACTTGCTTCCCTGAAAACCTGTCTCCAGAATACCGCTGAACTGCTTCAGACTAATGAAAAGAATGGCAGTGAAACCGCAGAAGAGCAGCCCTCCTTTGAAATCAGAGGAGTGCTTTCCAGAATCCTGGAGTTTGGCGAAGCTTTGAATTTAAATCTTAATTTTGAAGATCACCTCAACAATTATGTTTTCTGGCTGGAAAACTCAAAAATTTACAATAATAATGTGATACAAAAAAACGGGATGCTGGAGATAGCAGATTTTCTTGAGGAGGTTCTCTTTTCCCGGCTTACAACTTCTGTTCTGACCTCAGCCACTCTGGCGATTGATGGCAGTTTTGCCTATTATCAGCAGAGGTTGGGCCTTTCCCGTTCCGATAGCCTGCTGGTAAAATCGCCTTTTGACTATTCTTCTCAGGTAAAAATTTATATTCCGCGTCAGATTCCTGCAGCAATGGCTCAAGATTTTATTTTTGAAATTAAAGAAAAACTAGAAAAATATCTAGCCAGCAGACAGGGCTCCGCTCTGGTATTATTTACCTCTTACTCGATGCTGAGAGAACTAAAAGAAGAAATTCAGCCCGGTCTGCAGAAGAGGGGTTATCAGGTTTTAGCCCAGGGAGAAGAGCCCCGCAATAAAATTTTGAATAAACTTCGCCAGCAGCAGGGCACCATTCTGCTGGGAACCAGCAGTTTCTGGGAAGGCATTGATGTTCCGGGAGAAGCGCTCTCCAGCCTTATCATTATGAAACTGCCCTTTGCTGTGCCCTCCGACCCTCTGATAGCAGCTCGCTCTGAACTGATTGCCTCCAGGGGGGAGAACCCCTTCTGGCAGGAAGCTCTCCCCCAGGCTGTGATAAAATTCAAGCAGGGATTTGGCAGATTAATAAGGGATAAAAATGACCGGGGAGAGGTGTTGATCCTTGATAGAAGGTTATGGACAAAATCCTACGGCAGAACTTTTATTAACTCCCTGCCCGAGGGCTGTCAGATCCAGGACAGCTGGCCGGATCTTAATTAAAATAGATCTTTTGAAGGAATTTAGCTTTTTATGAAGAATTTATTCAACAGATTTAAATATTTAATTCCCGAACTGTTACATGTCATAACAGGGGTTACACATTTTAAATATTTAATCCTCTAGCCTTGAGTATTTATTTAAGCATTTACATTCAGGACAAATGACTAAGGCAAATGTCCTGTTTCAAATTATGAGTATTTTATATGAGTTTTTTAATAGATTGAAATTATATTCTGAGAAAGATTTCTGAATTTACGTGACTTTCGATCCTTCAGGAGGTAATTCCCTCATGAATCCGAGTAATTTACTTAAAAAACAGAATACTGTTATTTTGCTGGTCCTCATTTTTCTTTTTTTTCTAACTCCAGCAGTTTTATCTGCAGATTTTCAGCTGATCTATGTTGTTCAGCGGGGAGATTCTCTTTCAGAAATAGCTTCCAGTTATAATATTTCTCTTGAAAAACTTATAAAGATTAATAATATCCCCAATTCTCATAGCATCAGGGCCGGGGATGAACTTAAAATACCCGCTAATGAAGCAGAAATTCCGAACAGGGATTTTAATCAGAGATTATTCAGCCAGCAAGAAAATTTCAGCCTTGATTCCAGTCAGAATTATGCGGTTAGAATCAATCCTAAACAGGAAACCCCGGAAATAGACGATATTTCCGATGATGAGCTTATCAGCTATCATGTTTCTTATGGTGATACTCTCTATGATATAGCCAGGGATTTTAATACCTCCATCGGGGTTCTGGAAGCTTTAAATGACTTTAACAACGGTGTGCTGCGTACCGGCCAGACAATCAAAGTTCCCGTTCGCAATTTAAGCCAGCGTCAGGCTCTCTCGCGTTCGCTCAGTTCCGAAGAACTTGATCTGCTGGCCAGGGCTATTTATGGAGAGGCCCGGGGAGAGCCCTATACCGGACAGGTAGCCGTGGGAGCAGTTATAATCAATCGGGTACTATCCCCTGATTTTCCAGGCACCATAAAAGGTGTTATTTACCAGTCAGGTCAGTTTACTCCGGTTGAGGATGGTTCTCTCTATTTAGAACCGGATAATAATGCCCGGAGTGCTGCCCGGGATGCCTTAAGCGGGGAAGATCCTTCCGGTGGCGCCCTGTTTTTTTATAATCCTGATAAAGCAACTGATCGGGAATGGGTTACCCGCAGGCAGAAGCTGGTGTCAATTGGCAACCATGTTTTTTTGAAATAAGTTTTATATATTTTTCTCGCTCATTTTTTTGATTCTTATTTATCCGTTCAAATAGGGGAGCTGAATTTTTTGGTTGAAATTAAGATTACCAGGAAAGATAAATCCATACCACTACCGGAATATCAGCACGGGGAAGAGGATGCCGGGCTGGATCTTTTTTCAGCAGAGGATGAAACTCTTTTGCCGGGAGAGTATAAACTGGTATCCACCGGTCTGTCTATCGCTATTCCCCCAGGATATGCCGGTTTTGTCTACCCCCGCAGCGGGCTGGCTCTTAAGCATGGAGTGACGGTTTTAAATGCTGATGGTGTTATTGATCCCGGTTACCGCGGGGAAATCGGGGTTATTTTGATCAATCACGGAACCGGGGCCTTTCAGATCCAGCAGGGGGACAGGATAGCCCAGTTAATTGTTCAGCAGGTGGCGAGAGTCCGCTGGCAGGAAGTTGAAAATCTTAAATCCACAGAAAGAGGGGCCGGGGGCTTTGGACATACCGGAATACAATAAATTTTATCAGGTTAATGGCAAAGGACCTAAGAAAAACCGGACCAGGGTGGGCTAATTCATAGGGAGGGCTAATTTATGAAATATAAAACAATGGAGTTTGAAGAAGATACTTTAAATTTGCTGGATCAGCGCAAGCTGCCTGAAAAAGTTGAATATTATCGAGCTGAAAATTACGAACAGATTATAGAGGCAATTTCAGAAATGGTTGTCAGGGGCGCCCCTGCCATCGGAGCAACCGGGGCCTATGGAGTTTATCTGGCTGCTCTGGAATTTCAGGATCTCAGCTCCAGTGAACTTATGGCTCAGGTAGAATCTGCAGTTAAAGAAATAAATCAGGCCCGTCCTACGGCTGTAAATTTAACCTGGGCAACCGGTAAAATGTTGAAGCTT
>LKMJ01000152.1_pt1 | contig 44736 bp, 47 predicted proteins | sample 643391 | NCBI WGS metagenome assembly LKMJ01 (sample SAMN04112250, study PRJNA286221) | soda lake metagenome | biome: soda lake; feature: Kulunda Steppe; material: water; isolation source: sample PL-Br10 brine of Picturesque Lake | place: Russia: Kulunda steppe | collected 2010-07 | reverse complement strand
TATCATATGTTAAATTATATGAGCCAGATTCAAAATCAGAACTTTCGGTATCAATTTCAACATAATCGTTTCCATCGTCATTTTCTGACACGGTTAATTGAGTGATGAATTCATTGTCATCATCATCTTTAAGAACTTCTGCATCTTCTATACCATCTTCATCTTCATGAACAAGTAATTGACCAAGCCAATGTCGTTCATCTTCTTCAAGGTCTGTTGTTCTATCAGCCATTCCAACACCTACGAACGCAACACTCATACTGAGTACAAGAATTGCGGCCATAAATATACTTAAGTAACGATAATTATTTCCTGTCATGTTTATGCGTTTATTATTTATAACTAGGTGTATTTATACTTTGTGTATTTTTTAGCTAAAAATTGCAATAATCATGGAGCTTGTTATTAAATTTCACGCTTTTATCTAATATCCAATGTTTTATATTGTTTGAACTATTTATGTATATTAATGAGTTCAGAACAATATGAAAACCATTATAAAAAATATATATCTATTTATAAAAAATTATCAAAAATTAATAATGGTAAAACAGTTTGGATTCCTACAGATGAGCATGATGGTTGGTATGTTTCTAATACAGTTACAGAAAATGATAAAAGAGCATGGGAAGAAGGATATCCATATAAATCTAGACCGAGTATTTTACCTGATGATTTAACTCCAGAAGTTGAAAGAACAGCCTTTACAACTATTACCTATGCACCTGATGAAGCATATAAAACAAAATATTATAAAAAACCCGAATATAGTGAAGATAATAATGGTTATGAATGGATGGATAATGATTCAAATAGATTGCCCAATTATGGTGATATGGTTGCATGGGCATTATTTGTAGATATTGATATTAAAAATGAATATAAAAAGAGACCATTACCTGATAAACATAAAAAAATATTAGAAAACCGATTAAAAGTATGGGTTAAAGCATTTTCAAAAATGGTTGGTGATAAAAATGTTGTAAAATTATTAGATTCTGGTGGTGGAGTATATGTATTTACGCCACCATCTATCTTATCACCTATCGCAGATAAATATAATAAAGAAGATAGAGAATTAATATTTAGTGAAATTGGTTCTCGTATGCGCGAAGTTACAGGTAAATTAAATTCATTAATTTGTGATGCGGATGATGCACCTGATGAATTATTCTCTGCAGATAAAGTACAAAATAAAAATAGACAGTTTAAAACAATTGGTGCAATACATAAATCATTAGATGCTGTTGTTCACCCTATTAATCCAAATAATATCGTTATTGAACATAAGAAAGTTTCAGATATTACGAAAAAAGATATTAATAAAGCTGATGAATGGGTTGAAGATTTTACAGATGAATCTCATTCTAAATATATTGATAATGTTATTGAATATTTATTCCAAGGTAAATTTACGCGTTCAGAAAATGTTAATATTGATTATGTTGAAGGAATGAATTGGGAAGATATTCTTGATACATGGTTAGATGAAAAGAAAACAGAAATTGAACGTTGGGAAACTTCTTTAGAAGAACAAAAAGAATTAACAACAGAACAACTCCAAACAGAATTAACAAGTAATAAGGCAATAGCCAGAGAAGCAACAAGAAGAGTGAATAATGATAAGTTAAAAGAATATATAGTTAATTTTGTTGGCAAAGATAATGTATATGAAAAAAGTAATCAAGAAATGGATTTTTTCCCATTTTGGAGAGCAGATACGACGCAATCTGGTAGGAGTGCATTTTATGATGTTTATAAAGGTGATGCGCGATTTACAGATAAAGCAGATGGAACAAGTCGTGGAATTGCTCATTGGGTAGCTTTAGAAATGACATATGATGATAAAAATTATCCAAATGTTGATTTAATTGATAACCCCGGTGAACCTTTGACCGGTTATAAATACATACAAGCATTAACAGAACTTAGAAAAAGAGGTGAAGATATACCTATTCTTGTTGAAGAACCAAATGGAAATGATGAAATGGATGAAAAATACCTTATTGGAAAAGCTAAAGAAGCTAATTTAATTGAAGATGATGAGATTGTTACGGTTCAAGATAATAACGCATCAGATGGTAAAAGACAAACATTAATTCCATCTGCCTATAATAGAGTATTAAAAAAATTTGATGAAGCAGATATAAAACATAATTGTGAAGAAAAAGAATATATAAAATCTAAAAACATAACTCCAGCATACGAAGAATATAATTTAGAAAAACTAACAAAATCTGAAATAAATAAGAAATTTTATAAATCTTCTGATGATGTTTGGTTAATGCCAGAATTTGATTCAAAAGAAGAATTTGAATCGTTTATGAATAAAGTTCCAGAGGAAATGGTGGTTTTTAAATATGATGATAAAATAAGTGGTGGGCCAGCTAATGGAATTTTATTGGGGGCATTTATTTCAGAAGATAAAAAAACAATGACAATGACGCATTTTGAATTTGCTCCATTAGAAAAAATTGATACTATCAAATCCGTTGAACATCTAAGTCTTCAAAAAGAAATAACACTAGATAAAACAAAAATGACTGTATTGCTTAAACCAGAAGAAAAAAGAAATTAATTATTTGTTGTTACAACTACAGGAACAGGTGATTTACTAATCATTTCTTTTGCAAAACTTCCATATAATTTTTCATGTTTTTCATCCATTGCTCTATGGCCAATAAATACTTGATATACATTTTGTTCAGAAACAAAATCAATTATTGATTGAACAGGATGTGAGTCAGAATCTAATATAACTGTTTCTATATCTATATCTGATTTAGATTTTTCTAATGCTCTTTCCTTAAGATTATTAATTAGTTTATCATACTTATCTATAGCTTCTTCTGTAGATTGTTTTACAAGACCATGATTTTTATGGTTAATTTCTTTATCTAAACTGTTAACTAATAAAATTTTAACATTTTCTAAATTATTTGCAAATTCTACAGCTTTATCTAATGCTAATCTACTCGGTTCCGTTTCATCAACGCAGACAACTATCTTCATATTTAATGATAAACATTAACACATAAAAAATGTTTCTACTATCTAAAGAAAATTAGTTAATATATTTAGTTGGATTAACAATAACAAATAATTCATCTGATGGATTATCTACAATTAAACCTTCAAAATAATTTTTAATATTATTTTTAACAGTATTTATGCTATAATTTGACTTAATACAAATATGATACGTCAATGGTTTATTTATATAATTATAAGATATGTCTGATATATTCTTGATACCATTTATATTTAATAAATCTGATTCTAATTCTTTCTTTGAATTCCACGGTTTATTTTTAAATGTAATAATATGCTTTTTATGTTTAATTTTCCAATTAGATTCAAATTCTCTAATAGATATATTATATTTATCTAACATAATATCTCTTGCTTTATTATAAGAATTTATATTATTTGAACTATGTATTTTAATATGTTCAGATTTATTTGATGTGCTCACAAATTTATATTTAAAAATATGATTTAGTTTTATATTATTTTTCATAATATATTATATATTTAATAATAATCATATTAAAATATATACCTCAATTAATTGGATTATGAATACATATTTAACTTTTAATTTAATATATTATATATGATGAATAAAGGTACAGGGGATTATGTAAATATAGACAAACATAAAGTTAAAAATAAAAACATTTTAATTACAGGCAGTACAAGTGGAATTGGTCGTGAAGCAGCAATTTATTTTGGAGAAATGGGTGCTAATGTATATATCCATGGTCAAAATAAAAAAGAAGGTAAACTATTAGAAAAACATCTTCGTGAAAGAATTGGAACAAAATCAAAATTTTTTAGAAGTGATTTTTCTAAATTGCAAGAAGTAAGAGCAATGTCTGATATGGTAAAAGAAGAAATAGATGAATTAGATATATTAATAAATAATGCTGGTGGATTTTATAAAGGAAATAAAGCTGGAGCAAATGGTATAGAATATACTTTTGTTGTAAACTATTTATCTGGTTTTGTATTAACATTAAATCTTATCCCATTACTATTGAAAGCAAATAATCCATCTCATATTGTATTTACATCTTCTTCTGCACATAATTCTATAGATACATTTAGCTTAAATTCTGTTGAAAATAATACGATAAATAATTGGGAATCTTATGCTCGTTCAAAATTAGCAAACATAATGTTTTCTATCTCATTAGCTCAAAGATTAGATGATAATAAAATCATAACAAGTTCTGTTCATCCCGGCGTTATATCAGGTACAAAATTTTTAAGAACGTTTCCAAAACCAATCACAAAATTAAATTATGTATTCGATAAATTACCTCTGCCGGGTATTTCATCAAAGCATGAAGGAGCAGCTACACTTGTTAATACGATAGATATAACAGAATATAGTAGTATATATTATAATAAATTTGAACCTCAAAGACCATCTAAGATAGCACAAAATACAAGATTACAAAATATGTTATGGGATTATAGTGTAGATGTGACCGGTGAAAAATTAATAGATGAGGCTCAAGATTAAATTATTCATATGTTAAAACATATGCTGAATCTCCAAACATATCTTCTGTACCAATTCTAGATATATCATCGATTTCCCACTTGTCATTTTTACGTAATCTAATAAATTTGTTTCCTAGTTCTGGATGGAACATAAAAGAAATATTACCTTCACCTAAAGCTCTACAATATTGACAATCATATCTATTTAATTTAACAGAATTATTACGTTCTAATAAATCTATTACATAATCATTATTGCCACCATAATTATTTTTTGTTAGTGAAATACTCCCTATATTATCTAATCTTACATCTTCTCCAACAATATTATCATCAATATCTTGAATTTTTAAAAAATCATGTGAATGGTCACAATAAACAATTTTCACCATATAATAAATATATATCTACAACCTTATAATTCATTCTAAATTAATAAAAATCGTAAAATTATTTATTCATCTAGCACACCATGCGTTCCATTTCTAACAGTTACAGATGGTGTGATACGAACAAAGTCAACATTTTCTCTTCCTTTTTCAAGCGTATGTGCTCCTACATAACTTAATGCCGAACGCGTTCCAGCAGATAACTCATCTACAACAGATTCGGCAGGACCCTTACAAGGAATTAACCCTGAATCTCCTTCAACGGCTTCTTCCGTATCAATATCATTTTTATCTCTAGCTTCCCCAGATGCCATTCCGTGCGTGCGTTTATACTTACCTGATTTTGTTTTAACAATTGGTGCTGGTGATTCATTGCAACCCCCAAACAATCCACCAACCATAATCGAATCTGCACCAAGCAATAGTGCTTTTGACATATCTCCCGGTTTTTGAATTCCTCCATCTGCAACAATTGTTACGTCATGAGAAATTTCTCCAAGAGATTTTAGATAATCTATTGCCTCTCTACATTCTCTAATCGCTGTTACTTGAGGAACACCAACGCCAGCTACTTCTCTTGTCAAACAATGACTTCCGGGGCCAATTCCAACTTTAATACTTTCTGCGCCCGCCAATGCTAAATCTTTAGCACCGTCTCCTGTGGAAACATTACCGGCCATGACCGGAATATCTACTATATCCGATGTTTCTGAAACAACAGATATTGCCTTTTCCATATGACCATGAGCTACATCAATACAAACAAAGTCTGCTCCTGCATCTACAGTCTTTTCAAGTCTTTCTCTCCAACCATCATTAATTCCAATCGTTGTTCCTACAATTCCATCTACATTACTAACTTGTTCCGCCTGTTCTTCAGGTTCAAGATATCTATGAATAATACCTACAGCACCAGCATCATGCATAGCTTGAGCCATTTCATTTTCTGTAACGGTATCCATTGGAGCACTAATTATTGGATTTTCTACAGTAATATCTCTAATTAGTGTTGATTCTAATGAAACATCTGAACGAGACTTTACGCTTGAACGTTGCGGTCGAATCAAAATGTCATCGTATGACAAAGCTGTTTCTAAATTCATTTTTACATAATACCAGTAGGATTCGTTGTATAAATAAGTGTTGTTTTTGTATTATACAAAATGGGATATGTTATTATTCATATGAATATCTAATTATTTGTTAATAATTGATAGTTTTTGTTTGTTTTAAAATCTCTCCACGGTTTATCTATATTAGATATTTCTCTTGGTGCAACAATTCCTGTCAAATCCAAATTACGAGATTTAATTATTAATAATCCTTTTTTTGTAACATAAAATAAATCCATATTATTTTTTATAGAATCAATATCAAGCACAGAACAAACAATGTCAATATACTTTGTATTAAATGATGATATTCTATAATTATCTTCTGGAAAACCATCAAAATATGCATTATCAATAATTTCTTTATCAGCATTTGTAAATAAATATATACTTATTTTTTTACTTTTATCATATTCAAATAATATTAAATTATTCACAGACTCACCTTTCTTGTTAATACCACTATATTCTGTAGCAAAATATGGATTTTTATTTATTAAAATTTGGTTATAATAATCAACGTTAACAATGTCTGAACCCCACAATTCTTTTATCGAATGTCTATTTCCATCTTTACATATAACATCAGAATTAGAAATTAATGCAAATAAACAAAGTCTAAATTCTTCTTCTGTTTTAATATGTTTATCAGATATATCATCTATTGAAATATCAGAATTCATAATATCTGCAATAACATTATATCTAGATTCACGTTTCATCCATTTTGGAAGTTGATAGCGTTTTATAAATAAATCTTGAATAGTCTGAATTTCTTCAGCAATATCTTCCGATGTTTTATATTTTTTATCTTTTAATCCTGTTATAGAACTAATTTTTGAATTAATTGTTATTTCATTTCTATATTCTGGTGGCAAATTATTCATAATTACTCACCTCCTGTAAATCAATATTACTATTATTAATTTCATTCAATAAATTCAAAATTGATTTCCTCACACCTGTTAATGATTCATCATAAAATATTTTCTCATCTATTTCTTGAATAATGTCTGTATTTCTATTTTCAAATTCATTCAAATATAGTTTACATTGAGCATAACTTGGACCATCTATTGTCTCCTCAACTGGTGCATATGGAACATTTGTTTTAAGTATAATAGTTTTATTTATAACCGGGAAAATTGTATACAACATAGATTTAGTTATTGGAATGTATATTTCTTTAGATGGTGTATTTACAGATGAAAAAATAGATTCATTAAACAATATATTCATTTTTTCACAATTTTCTTCTGTTGATATATTTGAATACATTGAATCATTCATAATATGTAAAACAGATTCTTCAAAGTCAATATCTTTACAAGATTTTTTTCCTTCAGAAGTTAATAATTCAACATTTTTAAAATTACTTATAAATTCATCTATTGATATTGATATCGGCATACTTTTTAATTCTGTTTCTATATTTTTATTTTCAACATTAACAAGAGCATACTTATCACATCTTAACCATTTATATTCTGATATATTATAATTAGAATCTTTTGTGAATAAAATTAATTTTTTAATATCATATTTCTCTAATTGTAATATATATTCACTATCTATAGTTTTGATATTCTTTTTTAATTTATCTAAATCAAATTTTTTCATTGTATTTCCAAAATAAATAGGTAAAGATACTTTTTCTTTAGTACATTGTTTTTTATTTATAGGTTTTTTGTCCGAATTTTCTTTAACATCTAACGAATTATTATCACAAATAGGATGACCTTTTTTAACGTCTTTTAATTTATCCCAATTTAATGTATCCTCATAAAAATCATACCAATTTACGTTTTCAATTTTAACAAAAATATATGAACTATTTGATTCATTAATTTTTATAGCTTTTTCATCATTTATATTATTAATAAACATAAATACATAATCATAACGTTCATTTATTATTTCATATACTTTTACATCTTCTCCTGTTCGTATTCTACTATTATTAAAATTATATTTATATGTATTTGTAGATTGTAATAAGGCATATAATCTTTGTACAAATTCCTCAGAATATAATTCTTTATATTTAGATTTCATAAATATATCAAATCTTTTATACCCGTCTAATTGCATAAATAAAGAATTTTCTAAAAATTTGTATTCATTTATATCCGCATTGGTTATATCATTTTTTAAACAACTTATTATATCTTTAGTTTTATTTTCATATTCTTTTTTAATTTGTTCTCCAACATGATTCCAAAACTGTTCATTTTCATTAAGTTTTTCTCTCGTTCCAGTTGGTGATGGCGTAATTGGAACACTTTCATTTACTTTACTTTCTACGACATATAATTCTTTTCTTTCTTCAGATAATTGATTATACTCACTATCCCGAATAACCATTTTACCTTTATATTGACCTTTCATAGCAACAGGATGTTCTTGTTTTAATCTAATTGCAATATCATCAAATGGTAAATATGGAATATCAACATTACCTCTATCAATCAATACATCCAATAAAATTGTTGGTGTCTCTGATAATTCATTAGAACAAATAACCTTATAAAATTCATTTTCTACTACAACAAATGGATTATTATCTTTAATTAATGATTCTAATTTTGATACACCAAATTCATCAGAATGTATTCCATTTTCTGTTTTATCTTCATACAAAATTGGTATACGAGACCATTTCGCTACATCTTCAACCCATTTACGAATATCTTCTGAAGAAATATCTTCTCTAAGAATAATTTCAAATCTTGTACCGTTCATATTTTCTATAGAATTATTTTCAAAACATGAAAATCCACCATCTTTCCAAACGCCACTTATAGGTTCAGAATCTTCTTTTCGTGAATTTGTATGCATAAAAAATCCACCATCATAACCACATAAAGAAAATAATGCAAGAAAACCCATTCCAAATTGTCCAGGTTTATTATTATCATCTCTTACGGTTGAACGTCCAATATAAGAAACAACTTTACGTATTGTCTGCATAGTCATGCCAATACCATTATCTTCAATAATCAAATATGGTCTGTCTGTTTTTTCATCATCTAAACGAATATTTATGATTGGTTCAAAATCATCATCTTTTACTTTTTTAGTTGCTGTGATTGCATTTGTAATTGCCTCTCTTATTCCAACTTTAGGTGATGGATAAATGTCTTCAGCTAATCTTCTGAATACAACACTAGATTCCATTTTAAACGGAACAAATTCTCCATCACCAACAGCAGATTGGTCTACAGCAGAAGCACCTAATTGATAATCAATCTTTTCATCTGTCATATATATATGTCTTGTATTATACAAACTTAAAACTTAAGATTAAATAATATATTCGGGGTATATTTTTATAAACTATGAAATTTTAATATTAAATAACATGATAAAAGCTACGAGTGTCGGAGCAATAGTTTTCCGAACAACAAGAAACAAAATTGAATATCTTGTACTAAAAGGAAGAACAGGTGATTGGGAATTTCCAAAAGGTGGTGTAGAAGAAGGTGAAGAATATCAACAAACGGCAATTAGAGAAATAAAAGAAGAAGCAGGAATAACAGATTTAAAATTATTACCCGGTTTTAAAAAATCATATGGATACGAATTTTATTCTAATGGAGAAAAAATAGATAAAACCGTTCATTTATTTATTTGTCATTCTTATCAAGCTTCCGTAGATTTATCAAAAGAACATACAGACCATCAATGGAGAACATATGAACAAGCTAGAGGAACATTAACACATAACGCTGTCAAAGAAATACTTGATGATGCTCATAAATATATTAAGAAAAATATCGTAAATATCTAATATCAATAGTTTTATATTGACATAATCTAATTATACATTAATGACAGAACCTCTTATTTATAATGAAATTGAATCCGTATTTAAAAATATTAACTCAGCTATAGGTGACAAAAATATTGATGAACCAGATGCAAAAGAAATAATTTCACACTTAGTAAAAGAAGGTGGAGGAATAGAAGTATACGGAGATACATTTGAACCTCAACACGAAAAAGCAGAAAAAGTACAAAAAAGAGCAAATAATAAATATAAATCAGCATGTGGAATTGATGGAAGCACAACAAAAGATTTAACATATAATAATGGTCTTATTTTATCCGCAAGTGTTGCTGGCGTATCATTTACAGGTAAAAAAACAATATCAGACATAAATGATACAAAAAATATTTGCGTTTCAGCATATTTTGATGATAATAAATTAGGAATTGACCAATCATACACAAATAATAACACAAACGTAACAGTGAATCAATTAGACCGTGTTAATCATTTAACAAAAGATTTATCTAAATGGATATCTTCATTATCGCGCTCATACGCAGAAGGAAAACAATTTGAATATATATCAAAAAATGTAACACAACCTATTTTCATTGATGGACCACTATTTCCAACAGATATTCTTATCTGGATTTTATACCATCAAAAAGGTGATTCAAAAAGAACACCAATGGAAAATTGGCCTGAATATATTCAAGAAATAATGCAATTTTATATTAACGGAATTGAAAATTGTATATTATCTAATACACCTGTTTTTGGCGTTCAAAAAACAACGTATTCTACACGTATACTTGATGCAATTTCTGAAAAAGAACCTACATTAACAAGAAAAGATATACCGTGGACAAATGATTCGGTATTATTCACAAAAGCTCTTAAACAAGACGAAATAAACGGTGCCGTTATAAGTTATACGCCATGGTATGTAGAAAATAATATTAAAATTGGAGGTAATCATGGTCGTGTTATACCATTTAAAAATTATGATGGTATATCTTTAAAACACGGTTCTGCTGAAGAATATAGAAGAGCATTTTTCTATGCCAAACCACCAAATAAACAAACCGTGTACAGAATTGGTGTTCCAGAAATGCTATTTGAAAGAGGATACGATAAAAATGTATTACGAGATATTGCACTAGCAGAAATGGCTCCTAAATTTAGTGAACCTCTACCAATTGTATTAGCAGATGAAAAAATAAGAATATCGAGAAATGTCAGAGAAAAAATAAGAAAACTTATTACGACAGAAGAACCAAATATTAATCATAACGAATCCAGAAATTATGAGTGATAAATATGACAAATGATGAATTAACAGAAATTGACAATGAATTTGATGAGATTACAAATGAATCTATAACAACAGGTAAAATACCACCTGAACCATTTAATAATGCTCTTCCTGAAAATCCAATCGGGCACATATCTGCTTCACAAACAGGTTTAAAGATAGGAAGGCAAGAAAATATTATTAATGCGTCTATTCACCCAAATGAAATAGAACGCGTGCAAGTTGGCGATTATATACGCGTTCCATATTATATTCCTGATAAAAATAAAAAAGACGAAAATATTGATGTAAACATTCAATTACTTGCCTCAATAGAATCTTTAAAATATCAAACAGAACTTGAAGACCAAAGACACACAACAACAGATAATTATGGTTCCGAACAATACAATTATTTTGCTAAGTTAAACCCAATTTCATTAATAAAATTAAAAGACAATTGGGATTCTACAGATGACCCATTTGAAGGGGATTTTGTTAGTTCTCCACCAAAACCAACCGTTAGATTAGATAAAGTAAACCAAAATGAATTCCTACGATGTGGTTTAGATATTCCAAAAGAAGGTATCTATGTTGGAGATATGTCTGTGAATGGAAACCGTGTTCCTGATAAAGATAATCCATTAGAATATTATTTATTCAATCCTACAGAAGATGAAGGTGGAGAACCTACAATATTTAGACATGTTTTAGTTGCAGGTTCAACAGGTACAGGTAAGACACATACAAGTAAAAATATTTTAAGACAATTTGCGCAAAATAATAAATACAATATAGATGTTCCACATGGTGACCCTGCTAGTGAAAATATAAAAGAAAGAAATAGAGCACTTAACATCACTATAATTGACCCTGAAGAAGAATATGCAGAAATGGGCGAAGACCCAGACGATTCTGATATAAAACGTGTAAAAGAACTTGCAGAATCAAGAGACGGATTACAATATGGAGGTATTGGCGATAAAGATATTGATTTTAAAGTATATGCTCCAACAACAAGAGATAGTACGACGCAAGAATTAAATACAAAAGGTAGCGAAGTAATTGATTTTGGAATTCCATTTGAAATCGTAAATCAATATCCTGAATTAATGATGCCAAGTGACCCACAAGGTCCAACAAGACAACTTATATCGCAAACAATCAATGCTTATTTCAGAACCGTAAATAAAAATTCAGATGCTACATATTCTGAATTCATAAATTGGTTTGATGATGAATATAAACCAATGTTGCTTGAAGGAAGTCAATTTAGTGATAGTATTATTAGTGCTGCCGAAAGACGATTTAAACGTGGTGAATATCCAGACGTATTCGACCACTCTAAATCATTACTTGATAAAAAATTAGTTCAAGATATGTTCTCACCCGGACAAGTATCTGTTATTACAACAGGACATCTCCGTGGCACATCCGAACAACTTGTTATTCAATCAATCGCCTCTCATATTGTCGAAAATAAAATAAGTAGTGATGTAGATTATCCACAAATAAAAGGTACGCCATTAATTCTTGCTCTAGATGAAGCACATGAATATGTGAACGAACCCGAAACAACAAGAGAAAAATTCATCGTAAACAAATTTAGACGAGCGGCAAGAAGAGGTCGAAAAGATAAATTTGGATTATATTTCATATCACAAAATCCTGAAGATATTGATGGTGAAGCAAGAAATCAATTTAATACAAAGATTTATCTTCAATTAGATAGGCGCGTTGTAGAATCATCTGACGTATTCGTACCTCGTGAATTTGCAAACCAACTACCACAATTTGATAAAGGTCAAATGGTTGTAACACAACCAGATGTTAATCCTGTTGAAATTGTAGGTTTAGATACTTGTCTCACAAAACATTCTAAATAAAAATATTTATAATTGTATTTATATATTATATGGATATAACAATACATCATGAAGATATTTTAGAAATTACATATTCTGTATCTAATCATACAGATAAAATTGAAGAAAAAATAGACCTCAGTTCATATAGTGGTGAAATTGATATTCAAATCGGTAACACCTATGGTTCAAGAAGTGGGAGTGGTGAAATATATATTGGAAAAATACATTTTAATTAATATTCAAATATATTATATATTCCACATCAGTTGTTTGTGTATAAAATCTAAAATTGTAAAAACAATTTTGTTATAATAAAATATTATCTAATAAAAAGTAATAAAAAGGATTCGTAATAATAAACTGAATATTTATCAACTTGATTTATTTATCTAATAAATAATAATTAATAACTATTTTCGTAATCTTTGACCTGATTTAATTGGTAATCCTACTTCTTTAATTTTATTAATTGTTTTTTCAATATCGTATTCAACACGATTTAACTGTACTTTATGTGTATTTGTATTAAGTATTGCATATGCTGCTTTAGAATCACCGTCACGAGGTTGTCCAACACTACCCGGATTAATTATTAATTTATTTTCTTTTGTATATTCTGCATGTTGTTTATGCGTGTGACCCATAATTAAACCATCACAATTTTCAATATACTTGCCCATGTATTTAAAATCATCTGGATATACATACAAATCTGTTTGAACAGGATGACTATGAACAATCATATAATTATCCAAGTATCGTTTTTCAGGTAATGATTGTAACCAAGAAATCTCTGATTCTGAAAGCGTATTTAATGCATGTTTAAGCCCTTCATATGCACCTTTATTTTGACTATATACTACAGGATTATTAACTTGTCTATCATGATTTCCTTGAACAGTTAAATCACATTTTTCACGAACAATATTTAAGCATTCTTTTGGCCATGGACCATAACCAATAATGTCTCCGGTGCATACGATTTTATCTATATCATCTGGAATATCATCTAATACTTCACGTAAAGCTGGAAGGTTAGAATGAATATCAGATATAAATGCAATTTCCATAGTAATTATTTAGTTTGGTTATTATTTAATATTTTTGTTTTGTCGTAGTGTCGTCAAATTTATTACTCATATATACATTAATAATACTATGAGAAAATATAATATATCTGATAACACATTAATCAAAGAAAAAAATATATCTAAAATAATTGAATCTTATTTTGGAACCGTTTCAAAAAAAGATGAAAATGCGTTTGTTGTAGATGAACCTGATAATCCTACTTTAGAAGAAATTTTTGTAGAAGTACAATATGAATCTAAAACTATTATTTTAGATATTGAAGAAAAAGAATTATCAGAAATTAAATCTAATAATTTATTATCAAACGTTCCTGAAGCTGTTAAATCAAAAAATAAATTTTTAAAAGAAGTTACAGGTACAACTGTAGAAGATAGAAAAAATAAATGGAGAAAAGATGTAATGCCAACAAAAGAAAATGTTATTAGAGTAAAATAACTATATATTTCCTCTGGCTTTGATACATATCCCCAATTTTAATGATTGTATGAATTTATATACTGAAAATTATATTTATTTAAAAATTTCATAACAGGGTCTTGTTTTGAACCATCATCCATAGCTTGTATATTTACGGTTGCAGATTGTATATTATTTTCTTTTAACACTTCTAATAATGCTTCAAATAATATGGTACCATAACCTTTTCTTCTTTTATTTTTCGCTACAACAAAATGTCAGATTTCAACGTGTGTTGGACTTTCTTTTATAGCATTAATTGAACAATGTTCACTATGATAATCAAATTCATCTCCAGATGTATTTTTTAATTCTTGAATAACAGATTCTTTTGAAATTGTCATCATATGAATAATTATACTTACAGGTTATATATTTGACTTGATTTTAAAAACATATTAAACGTTATAGAATAATAAAATAATAATGAATATATTAAATATATATGAAGGTGCATTATATTATTTTGATGAGGCAATAATGCATATAGATGTTGAAGAATATGATAAGGCAATGAATTCTCTTACAAAAGGTTATAAACATTTACAAGGAACACCTGTAAATAAAGAAACCAAATCAAAATTTTATATAGATATGTCTGTTAAAGAAATACAAAATAAACATTTTGATAGAGCAAAACATAATTTGAAAGAGTTAAGAGATACTATTGAGAAATGGCTTCAAAAAAATGTAATAAAAGTTAATTAAAGTTTAATATAGTATTTTTTATATTAATAGTAAAGTTTTTAATTTATGTATACTATATTCATTTAATGGAACTTAATTTAAATCGAGAAGAAAAAACGGTTTTAACAGATGCAACAAATTGGTATATTGATTATACAAAAGATTCTATGTTTGTTGAAGAATTGACAGAAGAAGAAAAAACAGAATTAAAAAGATTAAGTTCAGAATTAAATAAGAATAGTAAATGTATTTTAACAGATGATTTATGTAATACAATAATGGATGATATTTTACCAAATTTTGGAAGAGAATTAAAAGAACATATAAATAATTCAGATGTTGAAAATAAACAAAAAACAGGCAATTTTTATAGAGTACAATTTAATAATATAGACACAAAAATAAATGAATTGAAAAAAGAACAAAATCCTTTCTTTTAATTTCGTGGGTCTTTTTCGTATCCTTCAAATTCAATTACCCAAACTTCTTCGTTTTCATTCCATTCGTCATGAATATCTATCCATACATTTTTAAATTCTTCAAGCGTATATCCGCCTTCTTTTTTAGCATCTTCTTCAGACATATCTCCTAGCTTTTCTTTATATACATCTGTAACTACAATATATGCTGGTGATTCTTTTCGTGTAGTAAATATTGATTCACACGCCCGATAAGAATTTCCTACTTTAACGTTTTTAGAATCACTTTTTCTTCTTGTTTGCGTTTTATTACCGTTTATTATTTGTCTAATATGTTTTTCAGAAAATAACATATGTATAAAAATACGGTTTTTTATATTAAAACTATATGTATTTTAAATATTCTATTCTACATAGTCAATATCTTCTAAAGCATCTGTTGTTGTGGATTCAACATCTTCTTCTACATTATTTCCACCATAAATTTGCGGAGACTCTACCCCCGTTATAACAATCATAGTTTGAATCTCACCTTCTAATTCTGGGTCAACTCCTGAACCCCAAATTATTCGTGCATTATCAGAAACCCGTTCATTAAGTACTTCGACAACACCTTGTGCTTCTTCAATTTGCATATCTTTACCACCAGTTACATTAACAAGTACATTAGATGCATTTGAAACATTAACATCTAAAAGTGGAGATTGAAGTGCTCCAGTTACGCTTTCTTGTGCTTTATCTGTTGTAGAATCTGAATTTCCAAGACCAATCATGGCAACACCACCACCTTCCATAATTGTTTTAACGTCAGCAAAGTCTAAATTCACAAGATTTGGTTTTGTAATTAATTCTGTAATTCCTTTTACAGAACGCATTAATACTTCATCACAGATTTTAAATGCTTGTTGAAGTGGCAATTGTGGTGCAAAATCAAGAAGTTTATCATTTGGAACAACAATGACGGTATCTGCATGTTTTCTTAAATTTTTAAGACCGCCGTCTGCATTATCTCTTCTTGCTTGGCCTTCTGCTGTAAATGGTGTTGTAACAATTGCGACTGTTAATGCGTGTTTGCTTGCTAATTCTGCAACAACAGGGGCAGAACCAGTTCCTGTACCGCCACCCATACCTGCTGTAATAAATATCATATCTTGGTCTTTTACAATATTTTCAATTTGTTCTTCATCTTCACGGGCTGCTTTTTCGCCTTGTTGTGGAACGCTTCCGGCACCTCTCCCACCACAAGTTTCTCTACCAATTAATAATTTTGTATCTGCATAACTATTCTGAAGGTCTTGAGCATCTGTATTTATTGCTACAAGTTCTGCACCTTCAATTCCTTCTTTTGCAATTCTGTTAATTGTATTACATCCACCACCACCACATCCAACAACACTAATTCGTGTTTTTAATGATTCAGCAATTTTATTAATTTCTTCATCTGACATTCCTTTGTCAGATTTCGTTTGTTTGTCTTTTAATTTTTCTTCTGTTTCTTTATCTATTGCGTCTTCATTTTCTATTGCGTCTTCAACTATTGATTCCATATTTGTTCCATTTAGTTTACATACTAATTATACTTACGCCTTTTTTACAAAAAAGTATACATGTTTATGTATATATGTATATAATATTTGAGATAAATCAAAGGGTTTAAATACCCACCTCTATAAATAAGATATTAGACACAAAAGATGGTTGACACTGCACATAATATATTGATTCGAGACGTTGATATCAGGTCTTTAGCCGTAGTAACACTTACGGTTTTGGTGAGTGAATTCTGGGGTGCGCCTGAGATTATCACCGTTCTCGTAGTAGGTATGTTCTGGGCATTTTTGTCAACACCAGATTCTAAAGAAATTGTTAATTCCACGATTTATAAATTTGAAAATTCTGTAAAACCAATTACAGATACAAAAATCTGGAAAAAATATGGCCGCCCAGTATCATATATTGTCATATTTACAATTATTACGAGTCTTACAGTATTATAATTAAAATTATTAATAATTATTATAATTTTGTTTTATTGATATAGCTAGTTTCTGTAGCAGGATTTTTCGTTACTTCATATGATACATCAGCATTTTGTATTAAATTATCTTTATGACTAACAACAATAACTTGTGGAACATCCCAACTATTAATTGTATCTATGACTCCTTGTAGATTTGAAACATGATTCGTATCTAAGAATGTTGTTGGCTCATCAAGAATAAAGGGAGGTAATTTATTAGCATTTCCATTTCTTTCAACAAGTAATCTATATACACCAGCACGAATAGCTAAACTAACAATTGTTTCTTCTCCACCAGATAATTCTTCAGGATTAATTCGAACACCATCTCCTGTAATTAAATCTATAGAGTAATTTGAATCAATTTCTAATCTTTGGTATACTTTGCTGTGATATACAGATTTAAATACTTCATTTGCATATTTATTTAATAATCCAATATTTTCTTTACGAAGTTGCGTTTTAACGTTTTTATATGTTTCAATAACACTTTCTGCTTCAACTTCTTTTTCAGATGCATCAATTTTTTTATTTTCTAATTCAGCATATCTTTCTTCAAGAGAATTAATTTGTGTTAACTTTTGTTTAATATCGGCTATATCATCTCTGGTATTGTTTAAATTATTTTCAATTTTAGTTGTTAAATTATCTAACTTTTGTAATTCTTTTTCTTTATTCGTATGTTTATCTTTTAATTCTTTGTCATCAATGTTTTCTATTTCTTGTTTTAACTTAGAAACTTCTTGTTCTTTATCTAATCTTTGATTTCGAATTTCTTTTTTCATCTCTTTTGCATGTTTAATTGTTGACTCACGAGAATCAATCTCATTTTCTAAATCATATAAAGATGAAAACATATTAATAATATTTTCTAATTTATCTATTTTTTGTTTATATTCCTCTAAAGATATTTCTTTTTCATTAATTTCCGAAATAATAGATTCTTTTTCTTCTTCTTTATTTTCAACTGTTTGTTTTTTATCGGACAAGTCATTTTGTGAATCTATAATTTTATCTTCAATTTTAGATAATCTAGAGCTTTTATCTTCAAATTTTTGTTTTATTTGTTTTAAATTACTTTTTGTTTGTGCTAATTCTAACTTTATATCTGAAATAGAATCAATATATTTATTTGCTTTATCAAATAATTCTTGTTGTTTTTTCATTGAATCTGCTTTTTGATTCAATTCTTCTTTTTTATGTTTAAGTTTTTCTACATCATGTGTTTCATTTTCATGTTTACTATTACACAAAGGGCAAATCCCTTTTTCATTTAACTCTATTTTTTGAACTAATTTGACAGACTCACTACCAAGAGATTCATATATTTTTCTTGACCTATCTAATAAATTATTTCTTTCATTGGGTATATGTATATCACGAAGTTCTTCAGGTGTAGCATTTTTTGGAAGGTCAACAGAATCACATATAGAATATAGTTTATCTTTTTTATTTTCTAATTTTTCTTCAAGATTAGATATTTCTGATTCTGTTTTTTCTTTATTTTCTTTAATAGTATTTAATTTTTCATTTAATTTTGTTTTATCAGATTTGTATTGTTTTATTTGATTTTCAATTTTATTTATTTGTTTATTTATTTGGTCAATCGAATTGTTTATCGAATTAAGTTTTCCTTTTTTAAGAGATGAAATATCCGCATTAATCTCATTATATTTTTCTTCAACAGAATTTAATTTATTATCTACTTTATTTTTATCAAATTCTATTTCTATATCTTCACATTTTTGTTTTAAGGATTCTTCAATTACATTTTTTTCAATAGATATAGCTTCTTTTTCACTTTCAGCATTTTCTTGCCTTTGTTGTTTTTCTTCTTGTTTTTTTACTAAAGTATCTAATTTAGATTGTTCAAGATTATATTTTTCAATTCTTTCTTGATATGTGTCTAATTGATTTTTAATATCATTTTTCTCGTTTTTAATTTTTTCAATTTCTGATTGGACTTTTTCTTTACGTTGAACGAATTCTTGTTTTTTAGATTTTAATTCAGATAATTGTTTATTGAGCTTTGATTTATTATCATATTTATTTAATTGTCTTTCTTTTTCTTCTATAAGTTCACTGTATGTTCTTACCTGTGCACCTATTTCTTTTCGGACTTCATCCATACGTTCAATATAATTATCTAATTTACTTAAACCAAGTAATCCATCAATAATTTCTTTTCTTTCATCATCATTTGCATCAACCATACGAGTTATATCTCCTTGTTGAACATAAACACTATTTACAAATGATTCTGGACTCATTCCAATAATCTCTTGTATAGTAGAATTTACAGATTTGACACCTTCAATCGGTTCATCAATTGTATCTCCTGTTAATGTGCATGATGTTGAAGATGCACTTCTTTCTCCATCTTTTTCTGTAACAGATATTTCCCAATCAACCGTATATTTATCATCACCAATACTAAATGTTAATGATATTTTTCCTTTATCTTTTGTCCGGCGAACTAATGAATCAAGTGTAAGGTCTTTATCAATATAATCAAGAACATTACTAAGATAAAGCCCTCCAAATATACTACTTAGTAAAGAACTTTTACCAGAGCCATTATCTCCATGAATTAACATTAATCCATTATCAAATTCTACATTTTCTTCATCATAACTTCGAATATTTTTAATTGAAACATTTTCTATTTTCATTCATTATCACCTTTATTAAATTCGTCATCAACCATTTGTCGTATATGAGATTTTGGAATTGATAAATCTCTTGCTATTTCTGAATCAAATTTTTTCACAGTATTAGATATATCTTCTCTTTCTTCGTTAATTAAGTTTTCTATATCAATTTTTGTCGGGTCTGCCGTATCTACAGAATCAAATTGTAATGTTTCTGGTACGCGTTTATCATTAACATATGGTACGAGAACATTTAATTGTTCAAGTATTGAATATGCTTCACTAGATGTGATAGAAGATTCTGTAGAACCATCAATATTTAATACAACAACAGATTTTTCTAAATGTTCTTTAGGTACATCATCTTCAATACGTTGGCGAACAAACGTTCTACTTGAATTATCTTGAAGTGTAATATTAATTGGATAAAATGGCCGAGGAATATTTTCTTTTATATCATTTATTTTTCTCCATGGATAATTTTCTAATTCATTATCTTTAAATCGAATCATTCTCACTGTTGGGTCAGCCGTAGTTGTACTTGTTCTTTCCGTTGCCCCTGCATAAAAAACAGGAACATCCATAATAACTTCATCTGTTGCTGCATGATAATCACCAAGAGCAATCGCATCTGGTTTTATATTTATATTTTCAAGAACAGGTTTAATACTCCGTTTAGCTTTAATAGGTGGTATTAATTCTTTAAATAATTCATGCATACATAGTAAAATACCATATTCTTTATTTTCTGGTGGTAGATTTAATTGGAAATTTGTGTTTTCCCATTCAAGATTTCTAAATGAATCAAAACCATATATTGCTACGTTATCATTAATTAGAAATGGTTCATCTGGAGATAATCTGTGAACATTATCTAAATTATTAAATATATCAATCCATTGCTTATTCCATTTTCTTTCATGATTTCCAACAATAGCTAAAAATGGAATATTTTCATTATCTAATCGCTTAATAGTTTTAAATGCTTGAAATATTGTATTCGTATTTGGTTGCCTATCATCAAACAAATCCCCTGTATGAATGACAGCATCAACATTTTCATTAATTGCAATTGTTGCTGTAACATCAAATGCTTCTGCATAATCATTAGCTCGTATATCACTTCCATATTGCTCTTTTCCGAGATGTGTATCACTTACATGCAAAATATTAGTTTCCATTAGTTGCCTATTTGAACTTCTATAGTGTAAATGTTACGGTTAAACACCGAATAAATTAAGTGAAAGTATTAAATATTTTATATTAATGAAATTTATTAATTACAATTTGAATTTAAAATCACATTTAAAAACAGGCCAATATATTTTTTATTTATTACTTTTATCTGTAAATTCTACCTTAATATTAACTGGTGGTGAATGGATTATATTAAATATTTTAGCCGTAATTTCTATTTGTATTGGTATTTGGTATTCATATTAAAATTTCTTTGATATAAGCTTTATATTTATAAATTTTTAACGATTTGTTTTATATATGTAGTATATAAATGTAAAAAAATCTTAATAAATATTATATGTTAGATGATTTATTATATAAATGTTATAATGACATCCACAAACGTACCCACAGCAGAAGAGTTTGAACAAATAGAACCAAGTAAAAATTCTATAGTACAAAAAAATGAAGATGAAGGAATTTCTTTTACCATTCATATTATCAATGGTGATTCTATTAATCAAACATCAGCTAGAACATATAAAAGAACATATGGACATTATTTTATAGATAAAGACTCAATATGTGCTGATATCCTTGATGAAATAATTGCTGATTTTGCTGCAGAAAATGGAATAATATCAAGTTTTAATAGAGAAATATTTGAATCATATGAACTAATGATTGAACTTAATGATATTATGTCTGAAAATAGTGAATTTGATGGTAAAGATAGATGTAAAATTGAATTAAGTTCTCAAAGTAAACACATTAAAAAAGTAAATAAATTTTTATCTGAATTAGAAAAAGAAATATAATTATTTATACCATATCTTGTATATTTTTGTATTATAAGTATAAACTATTTTAAATATTTTGCGAAATATTTTTAAGTGTAAAGAATATCATTTATAATGAAATGGTTGAAAGAGAAAGAAATAGACGTAAAAATGAAAAAGAAGATAAAGAAATTAGGGAAGAAAAAGCCATAGAACAAAATATTTGTCCCGAATGTTCTGGTGATTTAAATCTTGAATCAGATGAACTTGTTTGTCAAGATTGTGGCTTAGTTATGGAAACATCACAAATTGATAGAGGTCCTGAATGGAGAGCATTTAATCATTCAGAACGCGAATCAAAATCTCGTGTCGGTGCTCCAACAACGCAAACAATGCATGATAAAGGATTATCTACAACAATAGATTGGAAAAATAAAGATGCTTATGGTCGAAATATTTCATCAAAAAAGCGTTCCCAAATGAATAGATTACGAAAATGGCAAGAAAGAATTCGAACAAAAGATGCTGGTGAAAGAAATCTTCAATTTGCTCTTTCGGAAATTGATAGAATGTCTAGTTCTCTCGGAATTCCAGACAGTGTAAGAGAAGTTGCGAGCGTATTATACAGGAAGTCTCTTTCAGAAGACTTAATTCGAGGACGTTCTATTGAAGGTGTTGCAACAGCATGTTTATATGCTGCGTGCAGGCGTGAAGGATTACCGCGTTCATTAGAGGAAATTGAAGCTGTATCTCGTGTTGAAAGAAAAGAAATAGGTAGAACATATAGATATGTTTCACAAGCATTAGGTTTAGAAATGCAACCTGTAGACCCAAAACAATATGTCCCACGATATTGTTCTCAACTTGATTTGAGTGAAAAAGTTAAAACAAAAGCTATGGAAATCATAGATGTTACAGCAGAAAAAGGATTACTTAGTGGAAAATCACCTACAGGATATGCTGCTGCAGCAATTTATGCTGCTGCTTTACTTTGTAATGAAAAGAAAACGCAAAGAGAAGTTGCAGAAGTAGCACAAGTAACAGAAGTAACAATTCGAAATAGGTATCAAGAACAAATCGAGGCAATGCAACTTCAATAAAAATTATACCAAATTTTGTATTCATATACTCTATATGTTAAAATTTTAGAAATATCAATCGAAACATTTATTATTACACATATATTATTTGAAAGTGGGTTGATTAAAAATGTATGAACTTACAGGATTCCAGCGCGATTTACTATACATTGTTGCTGGTCTTGACGAACCACACGGTCTAGCCGTTAAAAATGAAGCAGATGAATATTACGAAGATGAAATTCATCATGGACGATTGTATCCTAATCTAGATACACTTGTTGAAAATGGTCTTATCGAAAAGTCTGCTAAAGACCGACGAACAAATGAATATGCACTAACACAAAAAGGAGAACAAGAAATTGAAGCAAGACGAGAATGGGAACAAAAATGGGAAGAAGATAATACACGTACTGTTTTCCCGTAAATATTAAAAAACACGTATTTTTTAGTGAATAATCAAAATACTAAATACATTTATACAAAACGAAAAGTATTATAAGATGTAATTCTTAACATCTTTTAATGGAATTTAAATATAATGGCGAATATAACATGCCTATTGATTTACGTACAACTATAGAAAGTGGTCAAACATTTTTATGGAATAAAACAAATGGAAATATGTTTGAAGACGACATAAATAATCCAATATATTCAACAGTTAGAAATATAAATGATGAAATTATGGTATTAAAAATACAAAATAATAATGATAATACTTTAAAATGGAAATCTACTCATCAACAAGCCGAAAAATATATCTATAATGTTTTTCAATTTGACAAGAATATTAGAGAAATACAAGATACATTAATTAAAAAAGATGATACAGAAATAATTAAAAAATCGATAAATGAATTTCCAAATTTAAGAATTATTCATGAACCATTATTCCCTACATTAATTTCATTTATTTGTTCAACACAAATGCGCGTTGAAAGAATACATGAAATGGTTCAATCTCTATCAAAAGAATTTGGAAAATCAATAGAAATAGATGCAGAAAAATATTATTCATTTCCAACAGTAAATGAACTATCTAATGCGACAAAAAAGGATTTAGATAAATTAAAACTAGGTTATCGTTCAAAATACGTTATAGAAACTACAAAAATGATTAAAGATAATCCATTGGAATTATCATCTGAGGTATCAAAAGCTCGTAAACAATTACAAGAATATATGGGTGTAGGTCCAAAAGTTGCTGACTGCGTTCTTTTGTATGGTGCAGGCTTTCAATCGGTCGTACCGGTTGATGTATGGATTGAGAGAGCAGCTAAAGAATATTATCCCGAATTATCTGATAAAAGTAGAAATAAAATCGCACGTAATTTAGAAAATAAATATGGTGATTACGCTGGATTTGCTCAAGCATATTTATTTCATTATATGAGAATGAAAAATCAATTTTGAATATATCATAATAAGTTAATCTCGAAACAACTATATATCTACAGTATCATATTAAAAATAATATGCTTAATCAACCTGATAAAGCTACACTAAGTGCATTTGGTGTACCTGATGAAGTATTTAATAAATTAGAATTAGAGGAATTAAAAGATGCACTTACAGACGTAGAATCAAAAAGGGTTGAATCTGCAACAAATGAACGTTTTTATGTTTATCCAAGAGCCGTAGGTCAATATGTTATTGTATCTGTTAAAAAAGGAAAAATTGTTAGTGAATATCAAATTAATTTAAATAGTGAAGCTGCATGTTCCTGTGATGATTTTATGTTCAATTGCTCACCTAACGGTATTTCTTGCAAACATATTTGGAGAATTCGATTCTTAATAAAATTAGACTGTTTACCAAGTAAAACTACAGACCCTTATTCATGGATAATTAGTGAAATATATAGAGACATTAATTGGTTAGAAAAACAAGATTCAGACACAACAGAATCAATTAATAAACTTCGAGATTTAGATTCTATAATAACACAATTAGGTCCTAACAGAACGGATTTCAGAGTTGCGTTACGGAAAAGAGGACATATAATGATGAAGAGTAATGCTTACTCATTGTAAATTATGTCATATGTTTATGAATATAATAATATAATTTAAATTATATTAACCAAAAATTACTAATAGTTAGTATCCTGAATAACATATGTTATGACAAAATTTATTTTATTTGGAGGTAAAGGTGGCGTTGGAAAAACAACTTGTGCTTCTGCAACAGCAATATCATTGTCAAAAGACGGGTATAATACGCTTGTAATTTCAACAGACCCGGCACATTCTATATCAGATATTTTTGATATAAATATTGGACCGAAACCAACAGAAATTGAATCATATGAAAATTTATATGCTTTAGAAGTAGACCCAGAACATAGATTCACAGAAAAATATTCAGGAACCGTACAATCATTATTAAATGAAGCTGAAAATCTCGGCGTGAATATTAATACAGATGAATTTGCGAATGTTGAGGGTGGTGTTATTGGAAGTGATGAAGCAGCAGTTATTGATTTGTTTGCGGAATATGATGATAGTGAATGGGATTATATTGTATTTGATACAGCACCAACAGGACATACGTTAAGAATGCTTAAATTACCAGATGTTTTAAATTCAACTTTTGGAACAATACTAAATGTAAAATCTCAAGTGGATGGCGTAAGGAATACCGTTTCAACATTACTAGGTAAAAATAAAGATGAAGATAAAAAAGATTTAGATGATGTAGATATTGATAAAACAAAAAATAAATTAAAAAATGTTAGTGAAATACTTGTTGAATCTGATAAAACGCAATTTTTTGCTGTTATGGAACCTGAAAAATTATCATTACATGAAACAAAAAGATTAATTTCTCAATTAAATCAATATGAAATTCCGACAGGTGGTGTTATTATTAATAAAGTATTAACGGATATTGATACATCTTGTAATTTATGTAATTCAAGATATGAACAACAACAAAATGTAATTAATAAAGCTAATTCTGAAATAGATATTGCACTATTACAAATTGAATTAAAACAATCAACACCTACAGGTAAAAAACTTGATTCTATTGCAGAAAAAATAAGTGTATCTTAAATTATACTTAACAATATAATTTAATATAATGGCGTAATAAAAAATAATTAATGGAGAGTCAAATTAATAAACAAAAAACAGATGAAGAATTAGAATCTCTTATACAAAAAGAAAATAAGTTAGATTCTATTACATTTTCAGAAAATTCATCTCAAAAAAACGCGTTAAGTCTTTTAAATACTAAAGAAACAAAAGGCAAAATTATAAATGTAAAAAATGCAGGAGATGATATAGGACTTGAAATATCATATAAAAATACACAATTTTGTATTAAACTAGAATTACCAAAAAGTAAACACGCAAACAAAGAAGAATTTATTATTTTTGATTTACTTAAATATTATAATATACCAAATAATAAATTTTTAAATCTTGAAGGTAAAGAAATATATATTATTGAATCAAAAGATGAAAATATAGATATGACAAAAAATTATACATTATCTCTACCACGTAATATAAATAATAAATCTAATAAAATTTTTTCATACATACAATTAGCAAGAGAAAAAGGATTTTTAAACTTATATAAAATAAAAAATAAAACCAAAATTAAGATAGAACCTATTACGACATTTCCTATTTTATTATCTACATTCATATTATTTTATACAAAAAGTATATTTTTAAATAACATATTATCATTTACAAGTTCAGATATTATATCAGCTATGATTATGATTATTCATAATATTTCTATATCTATTGCATTTATTTCTGCTTTTTATTTTGTTATCTTTTTCTTATTTTTAATGTTAGCTATTATAGACAAATTATATGAAAAATTTGTTATTAATAAGATTAAAAAATATTGGCCTTTTTAATTAATAACATTCTGTAATTTTGTATATGTATGGTTATATGGAGAATCAGATACATAACAAATTAATAATGATTCTAAATCTTTTTTACGCCCGAATGATGTATTTACAAGACCTTTATTTTTATTTTCATCCGTAAACTGATTAATAGCACCATCTATAATTAGTGGTTTTGTACCGGTATAATCTTCAGGATTTATATATACAAACATATGTGGACTTTTATTATTTTCATTATCTGAAATATATCCTTGAGCTAAATATACGTTAGATATTTGGTCAATATCATAATGAATATCTTGAACAATACAAGAATTAATTTGACCACAATTATTTAAAGAATCCAAATTAAGATATGGTTTATTTTGTAATTCTCTTTTTAATTTATTAATTAACATATTTTATAAAACAAAATGATATGTTATAAATTAACCGATACAGTAAAATATATATACCTATTGTTAACACATTAACATATGAATGATATTGAAAAGTTTGCTATTGACTTACATAATGAATTTAATCCACCATGGAAATTATCTGAATCAATCGATTATGTGTGGAAATTTAAATTAAATTGTTTTTCAGATTCGGATATTATAACATGGTTTGAAAAAATGAAACAAGAAAAACAAAAAGACATAGATATTCAAATAGAAAACCTTCCAGAAAAATTTAAACGAAAAGATTGGCGTTAGAGTAATCTTTTCGCCGGATTCATAAACATAGATTTATTCTGAATTTCAACACCTTCATCATGCGCAGGTAGAATCGAATCAATAATGTTTGTAAATTCGATAAAGTTACAATGACTTTTAACGGTATTAATCATTTGATTATCATACCAAAGTGGCAATTTAGTATACGCATAAATGAAATATTTAGCATTACTATGTACGCCCCGCCCAATAATAGTTACATCATCAGAGATATAATCTGATACACGGGTGTATTCAGATTGTAACATCGGAACATACACAGTTTTTGAATTAGTTGATTCAATTTTTGGAACATTTTCGATATCTCCTAATTTTTCACCAACTGTATTAATTACATCATCTTGTTCCAATTTAAGTAGAACTTCCGTATTATCAACAACATGTAGCACAACATTGTTGAAATCTACATATTTTTCAAGTTCATTAAATCTCATTTCTCCAAACTTTGTTTTAACAGTAGGCATTCTAACCTCTTTGTTATCTTTTTCTTTTTCACTAGCAAACGAACCTGTTAATTTATGCGATTTAATAAGCATCTTAAGCATGTTAACAGATTCATCATTAATACTATCATACATTGAAATTAATCGTTTAACTTCTTTAGATTCATATTGTTCTTCTGTCAAACATGCTTTAGCGTACAATTTCATTTCATTTTCATATCGTGTTGAAGCATATCTATATCCTGAACTATACGAATCTGTTGTTGTCAATAAATTGATGTTATTTGTAATCTCTTTATCATACACAGATTCAAGATGATTTAGCATAGAAATACTAATAATACTATACAATGGTACGGAATCAAATTGACTATATTTTGGTTCAATTTGTTCTGCAAGTGAATTTAGAATAATACGATTATTCAAGTATGAATCATTTACATTAGATTTTGGTGTAAGTACAACATCCTTATTTCTTGTTGAAGAATTCGATAACGAAATCAAATTTTCAATAGTTTTCAAACCTTTAGATGTAATTACTTTTTGTGATTTGACCCACTGTTCGTAATCTTTATAAGTCATAATTCCTTCAGCATTTTCTGTAAGATATTCCGTCATTTTCTTTGTATTGACAGAAGCAACGCAACATCTATTATTTGCCATATGATAGTAATCACTTACTTTATGTTCACTACTTAGAGGGAATAAAACAAGAATATCTCCGTACCGCGTATATCGGTCAGAAATATTAATGTGTTTATATTTTTCAATAAGACTATCTGCTGTCCGTTTAAACGTATTTCTACCACCACTAGCATGATGAACAGTTAATCTTTTTTCATCAATATTATCATCCGTTGTTTTAGTACGATTTGTAATTTCTTCAATTTGTTCTTCTGATACGCCAAGAATTTCATTAGCTGTAGATTTTTTAATATTTTTTAGCGGAGTCCATCCGAGATGTTTTTCAAATGCATCATAATCGCTTGCTTGACTAATTTTTACAAGAGATGTTTCTTTAGAAGAAATATCTAATGCATCTGCCTTCCATGAATTTGAAGAGACACACATAAATACTTCTGAATCTTCTTCAGACATTTTATATGCCATTTTTCGCGGATATCGATTACTATAATTTTTACCATCTGAAATGACGCTAACTTCTTGCGTCATTGCTAAGATAAATTCTGCAAGATTTTCATCTAGATTTTTATAATCATATTCTGATTCTAATCTATTTTGAACATCTGATACAGAATAATCTTCATCTTTATCAAAATGTTTAAAAATTCGCATGAAGATTTGTCTTTGCATATCATTTGCAGATGTAAGACCATCTTTTGGGTCAAATGAATCTAACGTATCTTTAACAACTTTAAAGTATTTTTCTTTAAGTTGTTTATTAACATGTTGTAAGAATTCATTATGGCGGCGAACATTTTCTCTTGTACCTGTAGCTTCAGGAAGTGTTAAATCATCTTCTGTAAGCTGTTTTTTAGATACATGTTTGGACTTTCTTTCATCATCCATCATATTGTACTGTTTTTCAGAAACAGGAATGAGACCTTCATTAGGACCCTTAACGACAATTCCATTTTCATATTTTAGTCGAAGGTCTACACCCCAAGGCAAACCGCTTCTAAGTGAACCTTTTCCTCTCATATTAACAGGTGAGGAAATTAAGATAATATCATTATTAGCCTTTGGCGAAGTTGCAGCTTCATAATAAGGCGTATCAATGTGCAAATATGGTGTGTCTCCATATACATCTTTCAATGTAGTTGCGTAATAATCTTCATTATATTGTTCTTCACCATTTTCATCTAATTCTCGATAAATAATTGGAACAGGTGAATAACGTGAATGCTTATCAACCCATTCTCGAACTTGTTCTGTTTCAATATCTGGTTTGAGGAAATACTCAAAAACAGTTCCATATTCATCTTCATCTAGAAGGGAAGGAATTTCGTTATTTTTATCTGGTTCAAAAGCACCGGGTTTAAACAAACCAGTATATGGACCATCAGAACTATCACGCGAATTTGTATGCATGATAAATCCTCCATTCATACCAACTAACGTATAAGACGCAAGGAAACCCATTCCATATTGTCCAGACAGTTCACCATCATCTCTTGCCGTAGAACGACCAATATACAGAAGAACTTCTTCTAACAATTCTTTAGAAATACCTTCGCCCATATCACGAAGACGAAGCATTCTTTGTTTTCCATCTTTCACCGTAATTTCAATAACAGGGTCATCACATTGATTATTATTTACGACGCGGCGGGAAGTAGTAATTGAATTTGTAAGTGGTTCACGCAATCCAGCTTCTGCACTCTCATAAATATCTTCTGCTAGTCGTTTGAAAATTGCTTCTGATTCATATTTGAACTTCATAACGTCATCATCATCAGCAATACTTCCTGACATATCAAGGTCTTCTACGCCAAGTTGATAGTCAATTCCATCATCCATGTTTGCTTGTTCTGTCTGGCTCATATGTATTACAAGATTTAGTTGGAACATACTTTAAGCTAACGATTTGCGGCGGAAAGAATATCTTATATACACGCATACATATATTATATATTCTTAAATTTCAAAAATTATTCTTCAGATTTTTCAGCTTGTTCTATTTTATCTAATTCTTGTATAGTTCTTTTAGCTAAATCAGATTTATACCATAATCCTCCACGTATTACTATTGAACCTAATGTAAGAAATCCAAAAAGTAACACTAATATAAACGGTATCATCTCGCTATTTACTACTTGAGCAATACCATCAAATAATATAACAGTACAGATTAATAATATAAAATTTATACCAAACAATTTTGAATATTTATGCATTATCAATTATATATTATATTTAAAGATATATGTATTTTTTTATTGGATTTATGATAATAACAGAAAATATTATACCTGAAGGATTATAAATTAAATTACATGGGAAATTCTGATATACGTCAAATTGGAAATATAGAAGAAGTTGCTCAAGATGAAATATCTGGTCAATTTGTTGCTGTCGATGCTTCAAATTGGTTATATAAATATATGACAACAGTAACTCGATTTACAGATACAAAATCATATACAAATAAAGATGGATATGAATTACCAAATTTAATTGGTGTTACTCAAGGAATTAAAAAATTTGTGAAATATAATGTCAACCCTGTATTTGTTTTTGATGGAAAACCTAATGTGTTAAAAACAGGTGAAATACAACGACGAAAAAATATTAGACAAGAAGCCGCTAAAAAAGCAAAAAATAGTGATAACAAAATTGATAAGGCAAAATATAAATCACGTTCACAATCATTAAATGATAAAATAATTGAAACTACAAAAGAGTTGTTAGATAGAATCTCTGTCCCATATATAACCGCACCGCAAGCGGCTGAAGCACAAACAGCATATATGGCACAATCATCTCAATTTTATGCTGCATTAACAGAAGATTATGATAGTCTTATTTTTGGTGCACCTATTACAATTCGTCAATATACAACAAGTGATAATACAATAGAAAAAATGAATTTAGATAATACATTACATACACAAAATATTTCTTATGACCAATTAATATATGCAACTATATTATGTGGAACAGATTATAATGATGGCGTATCTGGTATTGGTCCTAAAACAAGCATAAAACTTGTTAAAGAACATGATTCTATATCAAAATTAAGATTACATTTAGAAGAACCTCTTGAAAATGCCGAAGAAATTTTTGATTTGTATAAAAATCCAAAAGTTACTGATGAATGGCCAGAACCTAAAAGATTAAATCCAAATTCTAATGCTATTAAATCATATTTAGAAGAACAAGAAATCAATATCTCTGAAGTAGAATCTACGCTAGATAAAATAAAAGAAAATAGTTCACAAACAGGTTTAAACTCATATTAAATCGGTGATTTTATATTTGTATAATACAAATATAGTTATATATGACAAGCAATTCTAATAGTAAAAATATCCGATTTGAACCAGAGCTTGGTGAACACAATATTGGAAAAGATATTGATTCATCAAATGTAAAAAATAAGTATGATTTTGAAGTTGAATCAGAAACTGTTTTTAAACGATTAGCAAGTGATATTTACAACGGTAAAAAAGCTGGCGTGCGTGAACCTTTAACAAATGGAATCACGGCTATCTTTAAAGCAATAGAAGATGGATATATGGAAGATTCTTCTGAAGGTATTATTTTATTTGAATTATATGAATCAAATAATGATAGAAGATTAAAAATTAGAGATAATGGCGTAGGTATGACAAGAGATGAAATTGATGACATTATTTCTGTTATTGGAACATCAACATCTCGTTCATCAAATAATTTAACAGGAAAATTCGGAATGGGTTTTCTTGCAACATGGATGCTTGTTGGAGGTGTCAAAGGCGGTTTTATTATGCATACAAACCCAAGAGGCGTTGACGAGGGACCAATTAGTGGAATTTGGAATAGTAAAAGTTTCTTTGAATATGATAAAGATGTATTGACAGGTGGATTAGAAAAAGACGAATATGGAACAGAATTTGATATTATGATTGGAACAGATATTGATACAAATGATGTTATTGATTGGATTTATGAATATTCTGAATGGTCAAGAATCCCTGTATTATTCAGACATTATACGGATGATGGTGTAGAAGATGAAGAATTTATGCCTAAAAAAATAACAGATAGGTATGAAAAAATTAAAAATGGAGATTTAGAACAAAATTCTGATATTATTGTTCCAGAAGAATTCAACTATTATGTATTAGAATCAGAATATTTCACGGCAGTCAATTCAAATCTTTCTGTTAATGACAGAGTATTACACAGACCATTAAATAATATTATTCTTTTAGATGTTCCAATAGATAATGTTGGAGAGCTTGAAAATAAAAGAAAGTATCCATTAAAATCTCTTGAACTAAGAATTAACTCCGAAACACCTATCGTTGTTGATGGTCCACATGAAGGAAAATATGTTGTTTCAGAAAATGAAGCTGAAAATCTAGGAGAAGAATATATAAGTGAAGAATTATTAAATGTAGATGATATTGTTACGCCTTCACCAACAGGTACAAGAGATATGCTTCAAAATACGGAAGAATTTTCAAATTGGTTATCTGAAAAATTTTACGAAATTCATTATAGAGAAATATCTGACCTCATAAGAAAAGTTGATTCATTAGATGATTATTATAATTTATCATCAGATGAACGAGATGAATTCCATGATAAACTATTAGAAATATGTGATGCAGATTATAACCTTAAATATAAAGATATAACGCAAGTTGAATCAAGAGCAAAAACAAAATTTGATTCCGACCTTAAAAAAATGCTTCCTGAACTTCATAAAGAATTAATAAGCGTTGCTCCAAAGAACAAATTAGGAATATCTAAAATGAGTAATAGGGAAAATGTATCTGTTAAAAAATTATTCTTAGAAACATATGATAGTGATAGAACTGTATATATGGGTCATAGATTAACGCAACAAAAAGCTGAATTTATATGGGCTTCAGAAAAAAATCATTTTGTCGTTCGTGTAGCAAGTGAAAACCAAGAAAAATATCAAAAATACTTTGGTTGGAAATCTATATCAGATTTAGACTTTGAAACAAGTTTAGAAATGTCTGATGAAAAACGAAAAGAATTTACAAATCCTGAAACAAAAGTAGAAGATGAAAAAATTAAAGTTCATGTTAATACATACAGTAATATTAAAAATATTAAAGCATCTGAAATAAAAGATGTTGTAAAAAATAGAGATACAATAATATTTGAGGGTGATGATACAACATATAACATTCATAAATTAATTATATTTAAAAGAGGTAAAACAAGTATATCTAATCATAAATATATGGTTAGTGAAGTAGTTGCAACAACCAGTGTATCATCTGATGTATATGATTATCTAATTGATACACCTAATATCTGGGGTGCTGAAAAAGCTATTAATAAAACCATTAGGCTCCCTGCTTCAGATGGTAAAAAATATGATATAAGTAATGAAATAAAAGAAAATATTGTAACACATATTGTAGATGAAGAAACACTAAAAGACTTTAGGAAACCAAAATTCTTAAAAAATATTGGAGAATACATCAAAAATCATAAATATTCACCTGAAAATGCCGTTTATATGCCTATGAGTAGATTTGAATATGAATTTGCATTTGACAAAAATCGTGATAGTAGATTTACGAAAGATAGAAATAATGTAAATACACAAAATATATCTGGTAGTTCTATAAGAAGCATTACGACAACAGATGTTAAATTATATTTAGAGGCTTTTGTAGATGAAGAAACACCTGAAGTAAAAGCATTAAAAACGGTATCTACAAATTGGAGCGAAGGTGGCAAAGAAATTGTGCAAATGTTTGAAAATAGTAAATCGTAAAATTTATATACTTACGCACAATAGTATATATCAAGATGTACTTCCGAACATATAATTTAACATACGCTATATTTTCTCTTAGTTCATCATCCAGTTATTAAATTATATGTTCGGTAAAGATTTAGTAAGTGTTTTCAACACAAACTTTAACTCCCTACCGTTTTAAAATCATAAGATAATTATGATATGAAAGTTTTAAACTCATACAAATAGAAAGATTTATTATAAACTAAATCTAATAAAATAATACGCTTGCCGTGGTACTCAAGTGGTCTAAGAGGCTGCCTTGCTAAGGCAGTAGAGGCTTGAAATATAGCCGCCTCGGTTCGAATCCGAGTCACGGCGTTTGGAGATGGCTTGAAACCATTCTCCATATAAAAAGGCACGAATTGAAACCGTGTCCCTTACGGAATTCTGTGCCGTTGGCTGAGCAGTCTGGTTCGCTCACCGGTCTTGAAAACCGGCCACGTTAGTAGCGTGATGAGAGTTCAAATCTCTCCCACGGCGTTTGAAGTGAAAATAAGTGAAAGCCCCACGGTCATTTGTCGTATCAGTACCGCTATAGAGGTTGGGAAAAATACCCGAAATAAAACTGGAAAAAAATGGCCAAGGTATGTTGGATAACATCCGCATATACGAGAAATCGGGAGTTGAGCTACTGTACGAGGGTGTAGTCATGGTACACACACATACTCGTTTTGAAATTTTCACTTCAAAAACATTTGCCGTCATGTCCGAATCTGGCAAGGGGCCTGATTAGAAATCAGGTTAAGGCTTTTATAGCCGTCTCGGTTCAAATCCGAGTGGCGGCGTCAAAGAACTGGTGCAGAAGGTAATTAAAGAGAGGTTGAACTTATGGCAACATAAGGACTCTCGGTGAACCTTACTGCTCTGTACAGTACCTTATTTAGTACGAGATAAATAAGGTTTGAGGGTTCGAATCCCTCCACCGGTATTTTAAGGTATGCCGTTGGTTGAGCAATCTGGTAGCTCGCTTGCTTGGAGAGCAAGTCACTGTAACAGGTGATGAGAGTTCAAATCTCTCCCACGGCGTTATTATTTTAATTATTATAAAAATAATACTTATTAAATTTAATTAAAACTTTTTATTTCAACAGGATTATAATTTGATAATTCAAATAATAATTTTTCTTCATCTGTCGGCATAATACGAACGCGTTTCTCTATATCTTCTGTCCATATAATAGCTTCACTATAATTTTGATTAATTATTCCTGTGCTAAGATTTGTATAATTATTTTTTAAGTCCAAATCTATGTTACTTTCATTTTTATGAATTATTTGTATATCTGTTAATTCTTTTTGAACATTATTTGTATTTTGAGATGTAAAAATACCTAATACACTTTTATAAATATTATTATTTTGTAATTCTTTAAGATACGTAATTATTTCTGATTTAATATTTATGGGTATATGATGAGACTCATCAACCAAGAAAATTAAACGTTGGTTGGAATTTTCATTTAATTCAGAAATTACATTTAATACATATTCACCTACGCTATTTTTATTTATAACAGGATTATATATATCTAAATCATTAAAGATATTTATATATGTATTATCAAATTCATTTAAAGGGTCAATAGCAACAACTTTGACATTATAATTATTTAACATTCTTTGAATAAATAAATGAGATGTATATGTTTTTCCAGAACCAATTTGTCCATATATATCTACGAAACCACCATTAAATAACAAATCTAAACGTGAAATTATTAGGGAATTGAGTACAAATAGTTTAGGGAATGTAAAGTATGATAAATATAATGATTCAACAATATCTGTAGATTATTTTGTGAATATATGTCGTAAAGATGAATTATATGTTGATAATTACATAGATAAAAATAAACTTATTCAAGATGCAGATAAAATTGAATATCAAGAGAGATACAAAGCTAATAGACAAAATATTAAAGTATATCAAAAAGCAAAGAAAGAATATCTTTTAAATCATTTAATCCCTGAACTTGTCTCTTGTAAAGTTTTTAAAGTTGAAATAACTGATAAAGAAACTGGTGAGAAAAGTATTATATCAAATATTGATGAATTAATTGAAAAAGATATTTATGATAGAAATAAAAATAAAGATAAAAATAATATTCCCTATTTATTTGAATATAATCTTGAATATTATGAAATAACAGGTGTAAGAACAGGAAAAAGATTTGAATATGCTGTAAGAGCATTGAAATCTACATATGATTTTGACGCAAATCACGAATATGCTCCAAAAACAATTTAATATATATAATTATTGAATAATGTTTCAAAAGTTCCATTGTTTGCTTCATATGTTGTTCTATAAAAATCTATTTTAAATTCTTTTACAATTTCTTCAGAATATTTATTACCTAACATTTCGATTCCTTTTTGTATTCTTTGATGATAAATTTCATTTTTCGGATTATCTGCATTAATATCACATAAATTCTTTTCACTCAAATATAATCCAATTTTATTATCAAAAGAATTTAAATTATCATTTTTATAATATTTTTCAAAATTATTAATATCAATATTTATAAAATCATATCTTAATTCATATTCCGTCACTTTTGATACTTCTTTATCTGTTAAACCATTAAATAATACACCATTTATATAATCTGATTCATTATTTGTCTTATATATTTCTAATTTATTATTTCCATGTTCAGAATTATAACTATAATATCGTTTAAATCCATGTAATTTTACAGGTATATATTTTATGCGATTTGAATATTCATTTTCCCAAATATTTAATAACTCATCAAACATTATATATGATGTATTATCATCGTATAATGTATTTTCATCAAAATTCTCAAATTTCATTATTAAGGAAGTAGGTAAAATTAAACTTCCATAACCAAATATTGTATTTGACATATGAATATTATTAATAGTTATACATATAAAACTATATCGTATTTTAATATTTATGATATGGTGTTTTCTCTACGATTTCTCGAATTTCATTTGCAGCATGGTCTTTTTGTTCTAAAGTACGGACTATTTGTATAACTTCTTCACGTTCAATTTTAACAGGATTTTCGGATACAATATTTTCAGAATTCTCTCTTAATTCTCTCATTGTAGCTACAGCTAATACATAGGGAATACTCCAGCCAACATATGAATCGTCATCAATAATTTGTATTTTTTGCAAAAATTCTTCTGCACCTACCATTAAATTCTCTGTTATATCAATTAAATCTTTAACACTTTTAATTACCACTTTTTTGTTTTCAAATTTTGTAATCTCATCTTGATTAACCCCATATTTACTTAAAATATCTTTTGGAATATAAACACTATCTTCAGATATATAATCATCATATACGTCTTTCATAATATTAATATGTTGTAAAAATATTCCATAGTTTCTTGCATTATTATGTAATTCTGTCATTTCATAACCTTTATCACCTTTTGTTGCAACAAGAGTATCAATAATCATATGACCAACAGTTCCTGCAACATAATAACAATATTCTTCTAAATCATCTATAGATTTAATTCTTACACCTTTTGTATCTGTTTGCCTAGTAGAATATTCTAACATTCCGCGCGTAAGTTCTCTTGCCCATGGTGTTATTGCTGTTTGTATTTCGGATGGAAAACTTCTAAGTAAATAAATTAATTTTGGCGTTTCCATAATTAAATCCCAATCATCTGTATTTTTATAATAAGGTAAAACAGCATCTGTGAATTCTATAGCAGATTCTTTTTTTCCTCTATGTAAAACAGATTCATACAAAAGTAACAATTCTTTCTTCTTTTCAGGTTCAATATGATATGCATCTTCAATAGTATCCGGTATTCTACATAAAAGATATTGTATACTTGTAAACTCTTCTAATGGACTTGGCAAATACTCAATAGATAAGGCAAATGTTCTTGAAACATTATTAAGATGTTTATTTTGCCACTTATAATCCGCAGACGACATCGTATAATTCATAATTCTAAATAAATATTAGTCCCCTTGATTAAAAAATTAACTGTATTCTAATAATCAAAGAATATATAATATGTAATTCAATACTATTTAATAATGATTAAACTTAAGAAAAATGGAGATATTCTTTATAATAATACACAAGTAGGTATATTACAATGGAATGGTAACACACTTATGGACATATTTATAGAAAAACAATATCGAAGGAATGGATATGCTTCAGAAGCAATAAATCAAATGATTGATTATATTAAAAAAGAAAGATATGAATATATCAAAACAACTACCGTAATTAATACACATATGGAAAAAATTCTCGACAATAAAGGTTTTAAACCTGTAAATAACGTAGAAATTGATTTTATAGAGTCAGATTCAATTATATCTGAAGATACAGCACCAATTCAAAATAACAATTGTTGGATTCTAATTTTTGATTGATTTATTCTTATGAAAAGTTAAATCAATTTTCATTTGATGATTTTCATCTTTTATACGCCCAATTCCCTGACCATAATTAATACTACTATCTGCAATTTCAATTAATTCATTTTCAGTTAACGAACGATTAAACATTAAACGAATATAACGCCTTTTAATACCTCTTAATCCTCTATCACCTGTCGCTTTTACTTTTGAATCAGATAATGCGTCTTTAATTGGATTACTTAAATCATCAATGATTTTATTCATATTAATTGAAAGTGTCTCATTCATAGTATATGTTATTTCTGCATTGAAATTCAATTCTTTACCAATTTTATTTTCTACATCATCAATTGACGAATTTTTATCAACAGGAATTTTTTGAATAAATTTCCATTGATTTGGCGTTTCAGGAGGATACAATTCTTTCTTATCACATTTAGGACATTCTGGAACACTAATATTATGTCTACTCGTTTCACGCCACCAATCATAAAAACTAAGATGTTTTTCATCTGGATTATATGGATTAATACCGATTAATTCTTTAATATTAAATTCAGCACCACAATTCTCACAATCTGCTAAATGCATCCATTTTGTTGATTTATCATACTCTATCATATGCAACTCTGTTGAATTATCTGCTAATTTTTTTAATTTTTTAACAGAATTTAAACAATCTCTGTCATATAAACCAACCGTACCACCAATACCTGTAATCGAACCAGACATTCCTATAACAACATTATTATAACTATCAATACCATATAAAGATAATATATGTTTGTTATATCCTCCCAACGGCGGAATTGAATCAAAACAATCATATTGTTCCCAAAAAGGCGTTGAAGAATTATTATTTTGACTATCATGTAGATTACACTCTATATCCCAACGTGGTGTTAAATCTTCTATATTTCGTAATTCATCTACACTAACGCGGTATTTAGTTACATCTATAAAATCTTTATTAGATGGACCTCTATTTTCAATTTCACGAATAATTTGTTCTCTTGGTTTACCATCATAAATTAAATCATCATTTGAAATTTCATCGATTTTTGTTTTACTTGTAATAGATAAAGAAATAATACCTCTATATTCATTTGTTACAATATTTTTAAATTCAAATACATCATCTACATTAAATTTAGGAGCATCACCCCAATTAACAAATCTAATTTCTGCAGAACCATCACTGATATATCCTTCTTGCTCCATTTTTTCATGAATATCAGATTCAGGTTTTAATCTGGTTATTTTACCTCGAATATTAAACCATTCATCATCATCAGCATTTTTAACATCTTCAAGAGGCGTAAATTTTTCCATGAATGTAGATTACATACATGTCAATATAAAATTTATTATTTAGTTTTATTATATAAATCTAATTTAATTACCAATAGATTTATGTATTTAGAAATATAATATATAGTACATGTTTGAATTATTTGAACAAGATGAAAAGGCCGTATCTCCAGTAATTGGGGTAATTTTAATGGTAGCGATAACAGTAATATTGGCAGCAATCATCGGTGTATTTGTACTTGATGCTGGCTCAGATGTATCAGATACAACACCGCAAGCACAATTTAGTATAGATTATGGAGAAGATAATGCAACATTAACACATGAAGGTGGTGATGACGTAGATTCAGATGATGTCTTTGTAACAGTTAATGGAACAGTAGAAGAAGAAGGTAATTTCGAAGTTGTTAAAGATGGAATACTCCGTTCAGGAAGCACTATAGCTGTTGAAGAAGATGGTGAAGATGTTACAGAAGATGATGATATTAGACTTGTATGGGAATCTGGAGATGGTGAAAGAACAGCAACATTGTTCCAGAACTAAATAAATACGCGTACAATTTTTTATTATTTATTAAATTATCGAATAAATAAATTTTTATTTTTTATATTACTATTAAATAATAGTAAATAAACTATTTTAAAATAGTAAATTTTTACTTAAATGGATTTAATCCACCAAGTCCCCCACCTAAATTCATTCGTTTAGCCATTTTTTGCATATCTTCTGCAGAACCCATTCGTCCAAATATCTTTTTCATTTGTTTATACTGTTTTAATAATTCATTAACATCTTCAATATTTGTTCCACTTCCTCTAGCAATTCTTTCTTTTCGAGAATTATTCATTACACTAGGATTGTGAATTTCTTCTTCTGTCATAGATTCCATAATTATTGAAAATGTTCTCATTTTTTCTTCTTGAATAGATAACATATCATCATCAATTTTATTTAATATTTGAGAACCCATACCCGGAATTCTTTTCATAACTTCTTCAATTCGACCCATATTACCCATAGCTTCCATTTGCTTTTTCATATCATATAACGTAAATTCACCTTCTAGGATATCTTCAGGGTCCCAATCGTCATCATCCATCTCAAACATAGCTCTTTCAACACGTTCAGAAAGTTGTTTAAGGTCACCCATACCAAGTAATCTAGATATAAAACCACTTGGTTCAAATCTTTCTATATCTCTAACGGTTTCACCTGTTCCAAGAAATGCTATTGTTGAATCAGATTCTTTAACTGCTGTTAATGCACCTCCTCCTTTTGCTGTACCATCCATTTTTGTTATCACAACACCATCAATACCTATTGATTCATTAAATCTTTTAGCTTGTTTTTTAGCTGATTTACCCATAGCTGCATCAATAACTAAAAGATTTAAATCTGGTTCTACAGCTTCAGATATTTTTTCTATTTCATCAATTAAAGAATCTTCACTAGAATGACGCCCGGCAGTATCTACAATTTTAACTTCAGCATCTTCAATTTCATTTAATCCTTTTTTTGCTTGTCTAATAGCATCTGTCTCATCTTTATTAACAGAATATAATATATCTGATTCTTCCGCTAATTGTTTAGATTGTTCATGTGCACCGGGACGAAATGTATCTGTTTGAATAATACCAGATTTTAAACCTTTTTTCTCAAACCAACCAGCAATTTTTGCTGATGATGTTGTTTTACCTGCTCCTTGTAAACCTGCCAATAAGATAGTTTGACTTTCTAAAGGAATTTCCGTACTATCACCTACAATTGTTTTTAATTCTTCATAAACAATGCTTAAAACATGTTCTCGTGCAGATACACCTTTTGGTTTTTCGTCATTAATAGCTCTTTGTTTAATATCATCTGTAACACTTTTAACTAATTTTACATCTACGTCACTTTGTAGTAAAGCACGCTGTATCTCTTTTGCTATTGGCTTTACATCTTCTTCTGTTAAATCTCCTCTTTTGTTACGAAGAGAATCTAATGACTTTTGTAATGAATCTCCTAATGAATCTAATACCATATATAATATAATATATCTTATCAATACAAAAATTGTTCGCTATATTTCACTTAATCAAATATAAAAGTATATATTTATCGAAAACAAATATTCACATATATGGATGAATGGGTCAAACAAAATATCTCCCCAATAGAATTACGTTCCAAAGAAAATACATATCTAATTATAGATGTATGGGTAAGACAATTTCCAAAATATCTTGAAACAATTATATTATATAAAAATTTAGATAACAATAAGTATGCAATTAAATATGAAGGAGATACTGTCAAATTTTCTTTAATGAAAATTCTTAAAAATTGGAAAGATATATCTATTAATTTCCGAAAAAGTAAACTACACTATTCTCAAACAGAAAATATAAAATTAAATATATATAACAGTACGCAAATTGGGTCTGATTTTAATACATACGATAATGCTCGAAACAAAGCAGAATCATATATAAATTCATTCTAATTTTATTTTGTATTTTTATTTAACCAATCTTGCAAACACCCATCTGTATTGAAAACCCATTTCTTATAACCGTTTCATCCTTAGATTTATTTGCAATTTCTACTTCATTTCTAGAATAATCAACAATTACATAATAACCACAATTATGTTTTCGTTTTCTTTTTGAACAGATTTATTCATATATAATATAATATACAAAAATAATTATAAATTTTTCTTATTATATTTTATAATTGTAAATTTATTTGTTTCATCAATTATAGTTTTTTCCCAATTATTTTCATCAAAAATCGGGAAATACGTATCTCCATCATATTTTTTATGTACATGAGTTAAAATCATAGTATCTAATCTATCAAAAAACAATTCATATATTGATTGACCACCAATAATAAATACCTTATCATCTTTAACTTCATCTAATGCTTCTTCAACAGAATTAACATATACGACTTGTTCATTTGAATTATTTAATTTATTACTTCTTGTTAATACAATATGTTTTCTATTTGGCAATGGCTTTGGAAACGAATCAAATGTTTTACGACCCATTATCATTGAATGACCTGTTGTCGTAGACCGGAAATGCTCTAAATCTCCCGGTAAATCCCATGGTAAACTTCCATCTTTTCCAATAACATTATTTTCTGATACGGCAGCAATAGCACATATATTCATATTATATTTTTCGTATACTATTATAAAAATATTAGTATTATTGTCAAAAAATTAATAAGTATAGTCATAAATATTTAATTATGAGTTTAAACTCATTAAAATATCCGTTAAAAAGTGACAATTTATTCGAAACATTAGCAATTGGAACAATAATTATTATAGCTTCAATCTTCATACTCCCATGGTTTATTATAATGGGTTTTTATATGAAAGTTATACATCATAGTTCTAAAGGAAAAGAAATTCCAAAATTTGAAAATTATGGAAAATTATTTATCAATGGTTTAAAATATTTTGTTGTTTCTTTAATGTATTTATTATTCGTAATCATTAATGTACTGATGTTTTCTATACTAAGTGAGATAGGCGGAATTATTGGATTAATTGCCGTTGGTATAATGACTATGATTTATTTGTTATATGTATATTTAATCCCTGCAATAATGTATGAATTTGCGCAAGAATACAAAATTTTAGATGCTTTCAAATTTACGAAAATGTCAAAATACATATTAAGTTTAAAATATATTAAAATAACACTATTACTGTCGATAATATATCCAATACTATTCGTATTAATTCAGTTTGGCGTTGCAATAACAATTATTGGCCTATTATTCATCCCTGCGACAATAATATACGAAATGATGGTCTATGGTCATTTAGTATCTAAAGTAGGAGATATAGAAAATAATTAAATTCGTTTAACCTTTAACGTTGTATTGTTTTAATTTAAATAAGATGAATATAACAAAACAAATAATAAAAAAAGAAGGAAATATTGCAAGAAATAAAGCTCCATTAATTTTTGGAAATTGTGATTATATTGCAAGAGAATTTTCAAAACAACTTATAGACAAATATGAGATTGATGAATCTGATATTAGATTATTAGTAGTAAATGTTAAAAAAGATAATAAAAATTACACAGACGGGCATACAATTGTATATATTAAAGATAAATTCTATATTGAACTGAGTCTTGACCAGTTTAATAATACAAATAAAGATTATACATCTATCTCGTTTGGAAATAAAGAAAATATTGATGGTGTACAAATATTTACAGATT